>OIWQ01002653.1_pt1 | contig 17633 bp, 21 predicted proteins | sample 1587571 | NCBI WGS metagenome assembly OIWQ01 (sample SAMEA3888910, study PRJEB22519) | human gut metagenome | biome: human gut; feature: human-associated habitat; material: faeces | place: Denmark | collected 2010 | reverse complement strand
CTGAAAAATTTTGTTCTGATATTACTAAACCAACAACACAACAAAGTTGTAATACCCAGAGTTGTTATGCTGTAATTACTTTTGTAAATGATTGTAATGATCCTACTGATTCTGCATGGGATTGTCCAGAATGGGGGACTGGTTGGCTTTCTCAATATTTTTCAATAAATATTTCAAATCCAAATGCTGGTGAAAATTGTTATATTTCACTTCAAGCTTCATATAAATCACGACGAGATACTGGTGATGGTACAGTAGGATTTAAAAATGTATATGATGGAACTTACAATGAAATTAGAACGGAGAGCATCAAAACAATAATTGATTATGATGCACCAAGTACACCTGATACCGGATTATCCAGTATAGGAGGATATCGAAATGACGATTTCTCTTATAGCTGTTATGATCATGGATCTTGGAGAGGAGGTGTATATGTTCCTAAATTTTATCTTGGAAAAGTTCCTTTAGGATCTTCAAGTTACACATGTCAGATATATAAAGCTAGACGTGGACACGATCATGGAATGTGTATAACTATTAAAAGTTGTTGGGTAGAATAAATTTAATAAGTATATAAGACTACCTCTTTAAAGAGGTAGTCTTATATACTAGAATATATTATTCGTTTCAGTATTGTAACCAGTTTTACTTAAGAAACATTTTACAGGAGCACCATAAAGAATTTGATATGTTCCACCACTATATAACAAAAATTCTACAATGACTGTAGAATCAACAAGAAGATTTTCCTTTTCTCTGTTGATATTCCAAGTTTGACCATATTGTTCAACTTCAATAGGTGCCGTAATAAGTGTACTCATGGTATCTAGAGCACGGATAGTAAAGTGTGTTGGTGTGACTGGACCTGTTTCAGTATTTGGATCATACATAGGATTCGATTTATAATAGAAAGCATCTAAGAATGCTTCTTTATTTAAGAATCTTGTAGTAGGAATAAAATATTGTTTAAGTACAGCATCATATTCAATAATAGGTCGTCTTCTATCAGAAGCTTCTACACCATAAACTACCGTAAGATCTTCAGTATCTGAAAGAAGATATTGTTGAAATTCTGTAGGTTTATTTAAATATACCCAAGAATTTTGTCTATATGGAATTGCTGTACTAACATCAAAAAGAGTTTTTAAATCGACATCAAATTTAACTTGTTGCCATACGTTATATTTATTTCCACTAAATGTTGTAAGTGAAGTTATATAGTTTGTTACATCATTTACTTTGTCTCTTCTATCTGAGTATGCAATATATCTAAGAAAATATTGTTCAGTAACAGAGTTATAGATTGGTACAATACTTACTTTAATTCCATCGATACTTTCATTTTTAATAACAGTTACCCATTTTTCACAAACAAGATATCTTTCTCCATGAGTATTGATGGAATTTTCAGAAACTTGTCTGGCACCTAGAAAATATTTGAGTAATAATTTTTGTTTTTGTCCAGGATAAGTAGGAATGAAGTTTTCATGACCATACATGAAACAACGTATATTGTCAATAGTAATTTCTTCAAATGTACCATCTGCATATTCAAGTCTTGGTGAAATGCATAGATGTGAAATATCTTGTCTTTGACCAATATAAAAATTAGTTCCATCCATTTGGGTGGAAGTAGCATCCAGATTTACAATGACTTGAGTGTTGCTTGAAAGATCATTTTGTAAATAAGATCTTTTGGTAAAAAGTATTACTGTAACTCTTAAAATACCTAGATTATCAAAAATTTGACATTCTACTTGATCATTGTCTATCATAGAGTGGAGTGTGTGACAATTTGTACATTGTTTAACTCCTGATAAACAAGCATCATTAACACTTGCCATAGGAATTCTGTTACCTTCGTAAGTATCATCAGAATTCACATAAAGAGAAAATATTTCTTCTTGTCCTTTGGAATTTGTTTTGACCAAACGGTATTCCATTAAAGAAGATCCAAGAAGATTGAGTTTTGAATCTACGAAAAGTTTGGTTGGTTTTGTTCTATCATCATAATAAAGACAATATCTTTCATTACCATAAGAAATAATACGAACAACTTCATCACTAGGGTCTTCAACAATGATGGTAACTGGTTCTAGAGTTGATTTTAATGTATATTCATCTACTGCTCTAACAACATAAAGTTTGTTTCCATCATTTCTATCTGTTACTAAAGCACCAACATTGGGAACTACTCTACCATCGCCATCAACAAGAGGACCATCTCCAGAATCAGGGTCATAAATTTGATCTTTAAAACAAGCATCTGGTCGTCTATCTTTTAAAAGAATAATTTTTTGTTTATCAGGATCTGTTGTAGCAGTTGAAGTTGTTATAAGACTATTATTTATCCGCATAAGTTCATTACCAGCCATGTGTTTCTCCAGTATAGAAATATTTAATAATAAATCTCTCCAGAAGTCACATGATCTTCAGGCATGACATACTTAATAAAGTGTGTAAGTGCCTTATATACATCAGGACCAAGTACAGGAAGATTTGAATATGTGGGATTGGCATCTACAAATTCGATATCGTATTTTGCTTGAACGACAATATCAGTTTTATAAATATAATTGTAATATGGAGCCAGCTGACTAATCATTTTTGAAACATCTGGATCAAATGATATTCCAACAAGAGTACCGTTCCAAACATCTCTGATGATCATTGCTACATAAGAAGAATAAATACGATGTGAATGATCAAGAACAATGATACCTGTGAGTTCTTCTCTAGCCCCGTAGAGGTATTCACTAATAATTTTAATTCTTTCGATATCATCATTCTCATGAAATTCATTAAGATATTCTTTTGCTATATGTGGAACACAGGTATGAATTTCAAAAGGAGCACCTTGTCTGTGTTTTCCATTATCAGGAATAGCAAGATAACTTCCTTTATCAATTACATCAGGTTCTAAAATGCCATCAATATGACACATGGACATTTCTTCAAAATAAAGCGCAAATTGTGTTTTATCAAATGCTTGATTATTAACAACAAATCCAGTAACTTCATTTTCTATTTCAGCACTGCTAATGATCCATTCTACAATATTGTTGGATGATTTTAGATATTCTTCATTATGAACAATAATCATTTTAAATGTAAATTCGTTGTATTGATTATAAACATCTTGGACTGTAAAATCCAATCCTTCAATAAGATACTTGCCATTTAAATAAACAGATATATGTGGTGTGTACCATACCGGAACAGAATCAGTTCCAGCATCTTTAACAATACTTTTTACTTCAAGAAAAATAGGATCATAATTAAGCAGATTGTTGTCAATATTTTTAGAATATCCATTACAACAAGCTTTATTTTGAATAATAAAGGTTTGATTGTATAATGTTTGATCAAAAAGTAAAAGGGTTGTACCATCACTTTGTAATTTAGTAACAATACTTCCTTTATTTAATTCTACTTCTTCATAAATTTTATTTGAAGTTTTATCGTAATATTTCCAAGATTCATCTTTTGTTGTTTCTTTTAATACGATAAGTTCAGTAAATGGTACAGATATTGTATATGTTCCCGATTCTGGTGTAAATCGAATTGATTTATTATATCCATCAACGAACATTTCTACAGATAAAGTATCTCCTTTATTTACATTAACATTGTTAATAAGGTTAATGTGTAAAAGTTCATTAAAATTTTTATAAGTTACGTTATCTGCAGGAATTTTTATACCATTTTTATATACTACTGGGTATACAGGAGCTGCTTGAAATAAGTACGGCTTGGTAAATGTAAAGCTGTTATAAGTACCATTTATATCTCTTTTATGAATAACACGTTTACAAATAAGAGAAAGTGTTCTGTAATATCCAAGTCCTTCGACATAATTGTACATATTACTAGGAGTAACAATATCTGGTACATCCCACATCATGCGAACATATTCAGATTTTTCCAATTCACTGGCTTTCCAAAAAGAAAGATTTTCTTGTATTTTACCAAGAAGATGTTTAATGATAGTATCATCATCTTGAGTATAGAGAAGATCAATGTATGATTTATCTCTTACAAGAACATTATCTTTATCATGTTGTCTTACTACGATATGCAGAGTCACACTTTGTGTTGCAAGATAATCTCTATAAGCATCCATAATAAACATAGGGATACCGTAATCATTGTGTGTAACTTGAGTTACACTTCTTTCTGCACATCTGTGTAAAAATTTTCCAACAATAAGATCTTGATCATTTTTATCTTTTTTTCTAACATAAAAATCCAGTGTATTATGAGTATAAACTTTATTTAAAGGATTGAGATGTTTTGGAATGTGTATAAGTTGTTTATATGTTTCATCTCGATCGCTGTAAAAAACATTGTCGTTTTTAGATTCTGTAAGATCGACATCAAATGAAAAAACAATATTTTCATCTATAAGGACATCTACATATTGATCAAGATCAAATGATCCACTGTCTTTAGCTACAGTTTCCCAACCATTACAAAAAATGGTTGCTTTAGATAAATTAGATGCTGCAAAATCCCATATTTTTTGTCTTTCTACATATCCAGGATCTTTAGCTGAAATTTTTACGGATTTAACAGTTATTTTATTTGTAATATCACTATCGTAATATACCGTAAATCGTATTTCTTTTAATTGATGACTTTTAAGCCCACAAGCATCAAATGCCTTTTTATCAATGGCAACTAAATATCCTTGATTATTATCTAGTTTATAAAGATACACAAATGCTTTAGGAATCATAGTTCCAGCAGTATCGTACACATGAAAAAGAATACTATGTTTATTTAAAAGATCTTCTGTTGAAATCCATTCTTGATCAATAATTCTTACCCATAACGCATGGAGAGTATAAGCAGATGCTGCATAAATGTAATATGCAGTTTTATCTGTTGGAAGAAGCATGGATGTATCTGAAACAAATATTCTTCCAGATTGAGATCTTTCAAAAAGTAGATTAGGATTAATATTGTTTCTAAATTCTGATTTTGTTTCATTCCAAATGTTGTCAAAACAATAACGATTAAGTGCTTCTGCTATTGCTTGACGCATTTCTTCTGAACTGGATATCATATATTTTATCTCCTTAACACATGATGGAGCCATACGATTGTTACATAACCTTGGATACATACAATTTAAAGAAAAAATTAAAACTTTGTAATCTATAAGAGTAGAGGACAGATTTGTCCTCTACTCTTATATCATTTCTTAATATGGAAGAATTTTATAATCACCAAGTTCTACAAATAAATACATTGTTTCTTGTTTTTGAGTACGAAGTTCTTCCATACTTAAGACAAATGTACATTTGTCTTTATTTTGATTGTAGTAATGTTTTGTTTCAGATGTAATATATTGGATCAGATCTTCATGATCCTTATCTACTACAAATTCAAAACCAGGAAGTTGTTTAGAAGTACATTTATATCTGTTTTTATAAGTGTCTTCAATTGCAACAATGACAACATCAACTGGTTTTGATAAAACGATATCAGATCGTAATGTATAATCTTTTATTTGTGTATCTGAAAGATCCATATTTGGAAAGATACTGTTTAGTGTTTTATCCTTATAATAAGCTGCCATATCCATACTTACTAATCTCGGTTTTGTAATTTTAGTTTCAGCATCAAATGAAGTAGTGTTTGTAGTATTTTTGTTAGATACTAAACATTTGTAGCAATTGATAAATTTGTCGACAATGGAATTGCTCATAATAAATTGCTCCTTGTTATTTATAATTTTTTATACACAGATACTTTTATTCTCCAATGAGACGTATACGAATATCTGTAAGAATATAGCCTAACCAATTTGTACCATTCCAAGTGTTTTCATTTAATCTGAGTTCATCTTTCAATCCTCTACCAATTCCCCAAATACAATCTGTTGGAGAGCATTCGACGAGAATTTGTCCTGCAGTTTTCTTAAGTTTTTCTAGCAAATGTTTGTTTTGAGAAAACTTGTAAAAGTTTCCGTCATAAACAACATCTCTTGCAATAGAATTCCAATATTCAGCATCAAATCCTTTAACTTGTCTTCCGAGATGTTTGTGTTCTTTTGGTTCTGTTGTCTTAAGAATTTTTCGAGCAATTTCAATATCATTAAACGTCATGGCTTTATTGTACATCATGTATTGTTCTGCACAACAAAATACTTTTCCATTTATCTCTTCTTTAAATACAGAAGGATACCATTGAGAAAAAGGACCACCATAAAAGAAATGATATTTTTCATTCATTATAAACAACTCACTTTATTGTAAAATCTAACTATTGTTTAATTGTTCTGATTTTAATAGTTTCTTGATTTGATTGTAAATTTTTATGTATAAAATATATATCTTTTAGTCTTTTATAACGTCCTCCAGTATTGTTAAGCATTTCTAAATATTTAATTTTTCCATATTTTCTTTTGTATTTACGTATCCAATTTTTCCAATTTTTATTTTTCTTATTTGAACATTGCCAACCTAAAGATTTTTTAAGTGCTGGATCAGTTACCATATTCCTTTTTGTTGGTAATTTATATGTTATAGTTGCTGTATTATTGAAAGTTGGTTCATGGTTCATGTACTCTTCAGTAATTAGTCGATTAGATTTCATTTATAAGATTCCTCATATATTTGAAAAAATGGTAAAATATTTTCTTCTGGTTCCCAAGAAATATTTTGATGTTCGGTATTGAGATGTGTTATTTTAAAACCTGGAGTCTGCCTATTGATAAACGGATTTTCAGTATGATTGGTTTCTTCACAAAATTGTCCATACGTCATAGGTATGAGTTCTACTGGATACTGCAAAATACCTTTCATAAATTTTCTCCAAAAATATTAAGATGAAATATAAAACATTCAATAAAGTAATATATGTTTAAAATGCCTACTAAATAACTACATGACTCTCATATGAGAGTCATGTAGTATAACTTTTTATTTACTATCAAAAAGAAGGCGAGAAACTTTTAATTCTGCCATAAAACGTTTCCCTTCCATATCAAGTTTGTACTGTTTCATAAGATTTGATAATGAACCAAATTTAGAGCCAGACAAAACATTGATAAGCATATATGTCCAATATGGAGGATATTCAAGAGCAATATTAATAGTATCTACATTAGCAGTTCCATTTAAACTGCTACAACTTCTATAAAAAGTTCCTGCATTAAATCCATTAAGTCTTGTTGGTCCTAGTTCTGAAATAAGTTCGCATACTCCAGGAATAGTTAATCCATCTTGGGATAGTGGGGAACATTTATCTGCAATAGTACTTAATTGGCTATAATTTCCCAAGAACGTACACTTAAAGAAAAGTGAAGGTTTAGTTGGATCTTCACCAGGTCGACTTAATTTTTGTGCATAATAAAGAGCTAAAATGCTTGCTATTGTAAGTTGTTCAGACCAATCTAAATTTTCATTTCTTCCAATTATTCCACTGATAACCATAGAGTAACATTTAATAATATACGCACATAGTGACGCATTAAGCCAGAAATCGCTTACACTATAACTTCTAGTGAGCAATCCACGAACATACATGCTATGCAGTTCGTTGACATCTGAAATAATAGTTGTACGATCTGTTATTTTAATAAGTCCTGCTAGATTAATAAGTATTTTATTTTTAAATTCATAGTAGCTGTTGATAGCATCTACACCAGGAGCGGTTTTAAGATCAAGTACCGTGCTATTCATTGTAAGCAAATCTGGTAAACTATCAAATGTGTTGTTGCTTGTTTTAGATACAACTGGATAAAGTGGAGCAAATTCATCTACATATCCTGTTGACACCATTTGTTCAAAAAGGATGTTCATATATGTAGCGACAGGAGGTCTATATTGATACACACTGGTTAAAGATTGGTACGGAACAAGAATGCTACGATTATTAATTAGATATTTGACAACTTGCGAAATTTGTGTCTTCATATCTACAGTCTTTGCAAACTGGGTATCCGTCAATTTTTTATTTATAATCATACATTAAACTCCAAATTTGCTTAAGTAACTATTGACATGATGTGTAGATAACATTAAAATTAATTATCTACAGGGAAGATAGCCTTTATAATAAAAAAATAATAGTGCTAAAAAATAAAGAAATTCTATAGAATATGTATCCGTATTTATACTGGCAAGGAGTTATCAGATGAGTAATTTCAACTCGAAATATACATTTCCAAACTCTCTTACACAAGTAAAAGATGAGTCTATTGGGAATCCTGCAAATATCACCGAATACCCATTACATAAACCATTCTTTTGTATTCGTGCAGCTAAAGGCGAAAAGAATAAAGTTTTTTGGTTAACTGGTGATGAAGCAATAACAAAATATGGTTCTGAAACTTTTGATCAATTTAGTGAATATTATCGTCCAGAACAATTATTTTTATCTGAGGCTATTTTTCCAGGACAAGCTTGTTTTATAGCAAGACTTTGTGCTCCTGATGCAAAAGAAGCTACTCTTGTTCTTGAATGTCATCTGACAAAAAATGTTCAAGTTCAAATGTATGAACGAGATGTTGATGGCAATTATAAATATGACACGAATGGCGATCTTATTCCAATATTAGATGAGTCAAACAATCCTGTCAAAGAAAAGGGTGTCACTCTTAAATATGTACTTCGTGAAGTAAGCGAAGATGAAACATATGACACAATTAAAAACAAAACCGTTTCTAGCGGATCACAAGAAACCGAAATTCTTCCTGTAATTGGTGGCATTGCTACTTCTCCTGGTGCATTTGGCAGTAGAAGTGGTTTTAAAATTTATTTTGATCCAGATGCTCAATCTGAAGATCTTCTTGAAGAAAATAAAGCACTTCAATTTACGTTTGCTCCTGTAGAACAACCTTATCAATCTAATTTAGCAGCTGCTATTGGTGATAAATACGAATATATTAGTAATACATTTGTATTTAAACCTGATCAGGTCGATTCCAATACACAGAGAAGAATTTCGTTTGACGATATGATTTCTCGTGTTTATTATGATACCAGCAACAATTATCTGCTTCCATATAACTTACATTGCTATACCGACAACATTAAGTATATTGGTGACGCAATTAAAGAAGTAGAAACTAATGATCTTGAGATTACAGATGGTTGGATGGTTGACATCTTTACACTTCTTAATCTTAAAGGCTATTCATACGAACATGCTATTTTTGACACTACTGGAACTGATGGTGTGTATGTCAATGATGCCGCTATTCAGTATTTTTCTGGTGGTGCTGATGGCGATCTTAGTGATGAAACATTTGAAGAGTTGTATCGTCAAGTGCTTGATTTTACGCTTATCCCTGAACTTGTAGATACTTTTAAATATCCCATTACACACATTTATGACGTGGGATATTCTATCGATACTAAATTGAAGATGGCATCCTGGATGGCCAAGCATAAATCAAGTAAAGTAGAAATTGCTACGCAAGATATTTCTCGCCCCATGTATACCATGGACGAAAGTATTTCAGTAGCTTCTGCTGTACGTACTCGTATGGCTCTTACTCCAGAAAGTACATTCTATGGAACGGAAGCTATGCGTGGAGAGATTTTTGGTCAGTGCGGTATGCTAAATGATACAAGCATTAAGTATATTGTTCCCGCTACATTCTGGATAGCACAAAAGAGAGCTACTCTTCACAATGCTTCTTATATTAAAGGAACAGTAAAAGGATATCCCAATAATATTGTTAATATTTATCGAGAAGTCAATTTTGTTCCTTTTAGTGATGATCAGAAACAAATATTCTGGGATGGAGCTGCTAACTATTTCCAATATGCTAATATGAACGATATGTTCTTTGCAGATATTAGAAGTATTTATAGAGCTACTTCCAGTGTTCTTTCTGATACTACATATACCGATTGTTGTATTTACACTATGTATATTCTTAATACTGTGTGGACCTACTATGTCGGTAAAACAAACGCTCCGGTAAATACTTTGTTTAGTGATATCAAGAAGAGCATCGAAAGTCTTGCTTACAAAGCTTATGGTAATCTTTATGATCTTACTGCAACTGTTTACCAGACAGATGATGATATTCAAGCTGGTGATCAGCTTCATATCGATAGTGTTCTTTTGGGTGACACACCAAACCGTCGTTGGTTTAATACTATTATTGCACGTCGTCCTAATCTAACTACCACGACGGAGGCATAAATATATGAGTACAGATAAAACATCGTTACAACTTGGCATTATGAAGGATGCCTTGTTCCCTGAAAGTTATGCATCTGCACTTGGCGGAACTCCAGATACCAGAATGGCCAATCTGGAAGCTGGTGGTCAGCTTGGTGTTGGTGGTCGAATTTTATCACTTGACGGTGCAACTCCTGCTGTATTTAACTGTTGTCACATTGTAGTTCTTCAAACTCCTACAATGTGGAATAATACTGAAGAGGGTCGAATCCTCGCTAAAACAGTTAAAGCTTTATTTGAAGTACATGCAAAAGACGTATCTGGTATTGACTTTGGCTATACGTTGAATTTTACCGATTCACTTATTGGACATGATACCCAGAACGCTTCGATGCCTACTACTTCAACTCGTAGTGGTGTATCTCCTGCTTTTACATGGACTGAAGCTTATGGTAATGTAGTTTGGAATACCATGTACAAATGGATCATGGATATCCAACATCCTGATACACAAGTATCTTATCTTTCTTCTATCAATAACGAAACAGTTCCTGAATGGGTATATTCTGCATTCAGTCTGTCATTTATTGCTATTCAGCCTGACCCAACTGGTATTCCTGGACGTATCTATGATGCCGCAGTTTATTCTCAGGTTGTACCAACTGAAACTGGTATGATTGGTTTTAAGCGTACTCCTGGTACTGCTGAAGTTCCTGATCGTACAGTTACTTTTAAGGGTGTTGTCTCTCATAACGACAATACTCGTGAACTTGGTAAGATTGTTATGGCCACTTTGCAGATGCATAGACCTGATTATCAGCGTGCACTTACTTACAGTGGTGATATTCTTACTCAGACTCAGAATGCTAACGTTGGTCTTATTAAGACAGCAGCTGAAGCTATTGAAGATTATCAGAATTACGGATATAGCTTGCCTAATAGCTATACCAATTCTGGTTATCAGGGTACTTCTGAAATCAATGGTATTACCAACGTTTAAAAAAAAATAAATTGTAATTAAGTACATATCTAGGAAGGGAAAACCCCTTCCTAGATATGTACAGTTAGATATTATTTTTTGAATCTAAAAAATTGTGCATGAAGAGGTACATCATCGTTTATAACAATACCTGGTTCTACATAATTTAGATTATGCGAAATACAATATTCCTTATCATCAGGATGTGGATCTGTTACAAGTTTATATGAACCAGGAACTGCAACATTACATCCGTCAATAGTAGATAAAATGCTGTGCCCCAAACCTTCCAATTTATCTTTAGATGATATTGGTTTATTATCCCAATATCTAATAAGATGATAAATATGATGTATTAAATTTTCACGTAGTTCTTCCTTAGTATATGGACGAGGATTTGAGACGTGTTTATCAAATTCAGAATTTACGATATGATTCATTTGTCATTCCTCTCCTGTGTCAAAGTTTCTCCATTTTCCATCTTTAACTACTTGATATGTTCCAGGTCTATGTACTGTTGTTGTTATTGTAGTATAATCTTCAAGTTGAATTTGAGATATTTTGTGTGTTTCTGGAGTTAGTTTAATCAGTTTAAAATTACATAGCGCATCACCATTGGTATCATCAATACTTCCAATGCGTGTCATTTCTTCTTTACAATATGAACAAAATTGTTTTTCTTGATCAGGACCATCTTCCGTCCAGGTCATTGAATCGTAACAATCTATGATTTTGATGTGTCCTTTAGGGCAAATATAGCATTCTCTTCCTTCGTAAGACATAAATTGACTCCTTTAACAAGTAGAAGATTAAAATCTTCTGATGCCCGTTAGGACATCAGAAGACCCACAAGGAGAGTATGGAGGTGGAGGCACATTGTGGCAATATTAAATTCCAGGAACATCTAAAATATAAGATTCTCTAAACTACCCATTGGTGTGGACAATTGTACAATTTAGAAAATACATATATCAGATGTTCCTGAAACCAGGAGTAAGACTTGATAACGTATTTTATCAAGCATGTAATATAGGTATTGTGTTTTTAAAGACACTTGTTGATTAATCTTATTTTATTGATGCTTTTTCAGATTTAATATGTTTTTTGTTTATTTTTGCCAAATAATTAATAAACTCATATTCACTAGCACCGTGTCGCAGAACACTTTGAATTATAGATGACACTAGATTGTAATAAAGTTTATCCCATTTATCTGTACGATAAGAATCGCTACCTCTTGGATATGTAATGTTGTTTAAAAGATAAAGTTCAGTATCAGTATCATATTTAATAACTAGAGTTGAAGTACCTTTGAAAGAATCATCTTGAAGACGATTCTCCAATATAATTGTACTATTAACAGTATGATAACTTGTAACTTTTGAATTTGTATGAATTTTCCATTTTAGAACATCTGCATCCGTTAGATTAGTCATAGTAATAAATACATTTTCAAGTAAAAAATCCGGCATATGTTTCACATTTTCCATACTTGTTATTCCTTATAAATAATTAAAATAAATTTTTTAGAACATCGTAATAATATTCTAATTGTTCATTGTCTTTAACACTAGTGACATTATTAGAATCCTTTTTTAATTTACATTCGATATCTTGATACCATAAAGCAACTGCTTCACGTAAAGCCTTGTCTGCATTTATACGAGGAATTTCAATAATAACATCAAGTGCGTATATTCCTTCTTCTGTTGAGCATAATTGTATTTTGTATTCAATGTCTTTATTGTCATGTGCATCATAACGATAGAAATAAATATTTATATTTTTATATGAGGTAGTATAACTATTGTAACGGTATTTATAAATATAGTGAAATGTCCATTTTAAATTTTTACGGTAATGAAGATAAAGAATTTGTTTAAGTATTTTTTCTTCAGAAATTGTTCCATTAGGAGTTAATAAATTTTGTAATTTTCTCATTTTATGTTTTCTATAAGCTTGTGTTGTCGGATGCACTAAATGTAAAATTATAACGAATGCAACAATAACAAGAACTGTCATTATAATTGTAATAACTGGACTAGTTGTCATGAACAAAAATCCTTGGTAATATAATTTTTATCATAATGTAATGTACTGGTGTTTTTTTTTTTCATTAAAAGAGGAAGAAGGATTTTACCTTCTTCCTCTTAATTAAATATTATTTTTTATTTGCTATGGGCAATTCGATAGTTTTTGCTTGATCTAGAGCAATTGAATTTTGTTTTTCTTGAACAAGTATATCAATGACATCTGTTAAGTCATATATAAAATTAAAATCAGCATCATTTTGCATAGATCTTTTAATAGTTCTAATAAGATATTTTCCAATTTTCCAAGAATAAATAGTACGTTCAATACTGATTATTGAATTTTGTCTGATGATTATTGTTGGAAAAAACCCACTAAATAAATCAAACAAATTTTTTGTTGGTGGAACTATTTCTATTTGAAATGGAAAATTGTTTTTATTGGAATAAAATGTACCACAATACTTGTTGTATGTCCAAGCAATACGTTTAGTTTTTGTAGCTTCGATAATTTCTAGTACAAGTGTATTGACATACTTGTTCATGAATTCGATTCTCCATCAATCGTATGTTTCAATTGCGTTTCAATAAGTTGAATAAGATTTTGGCATTTTTCCATAAGAACAATATTTGCTGTTTTTTGTATATTAATTTCATATTGTTGATTAAAAGGTTTTATGATATAAATTTTATCAAATATTGGAAGTTGTAATTCATTGTCATGATCTCTATGTATTTTAATAGCAAATGAACCAATTTTTGTTACTGTATGGTAAACAATAACTTTATAGTCATAAAAATCATGTTCTTGTTTTGTCCAGACAATTAAATTCGATGTTGTAAGTAATTTTAATTGGTTTAAAAATTTTTCTATTTCTGAAGATTTGTTATCGCAAATTAATTTTATTAAAATTCCTATAGACAACAATAAAATTATTATAAGTACAAGTGTTACTGACATTTAATTAACTCTCCAAATAAAAATTTTGATTTGATAAAGATGTTTTGTTATTACAATTTAAGTTAAGTAAGATAGTATCTAAATTTTTAGAATTTATTGAATTTTCAATAACATTTTTTAATGCATCACTATCTTGTTTATTGAATTTGTAAGATATATTCTTATTATTGTTTATTGAAAATATTCCGGTATTAGATTTTTCACAATACACAAATCGATATTTGTTATCGTTGGTTCGAAAATTTAATTGATCAGATTTGTTAGATTTTATTTTTCTCCAAATAAATTTTTTAGCATCTGTATTTTCTGAAATATAATTGAATAGATAAACTTGTTTTTCTATATCAGTTAAAAGATATGATAAATTATTTTTAAAAATGTAATTTGTAATAAATTTAAATAAGTCTATACATTCTTTTGAATTATACGACACATTTATAGATTTGAAATCAGATTGTAACTCTATATTAGTAGTGTATATTTTTTCACGATATTCCATATGGTCACTTGTTGTAATATTTAATGTTAAATTTTTTGTTATATTTTTAAAAATATAACTTTTAAAAATAATTTTATTGTTAAAAATATATACATCCTTTTTTGGATGAGATTGTATAACAAAACTACGACAAGTCAATCCTTTTGTAAGTAGATTTGTAATAAACTGATATTGTTGTTTTTGTTCTTCTTTATACTGTTTTTTAGTTTCAAATTTAATCTTATCTAAATGATCATTTAAAATACTATTGTAAGTGTGTAAAACATTTATATCTTTTTTAAAAATTTTATTCATTAGATTTTTATTTATCATTATAGGTTCCTTTTGATGTTCGATACTCATTTATTTGTAAGAATTCTCTAACAATTTGACGATGACAAAAATTGTTTGGTGATTCGTAACAAAGTAAAATTATACCATTAGAATTTTCTTTCTGAAAAAGATCAATCAATTCTTGTTTTAATGTGTTTGGATTTTCCCATTTAGACAATACTTCGTTTAAATAATGTTTGGTATATTCTTCTTTTGTAAATATGCCATCTTTATATTTTTTATAAAACCAAAATTTTGGAGCTAATTTTTTAAATTCAAATTCATTGGAATGTGTGTACCAACTAGGAGCTACTCCAGCTATGGAGACTGGAATAAGATTTTCTTGTTTATAAATTTTTAATTTGGCAAAATAGCCTGTATATAAATTACATGATGATTTTTGTGCTTCAATTGACATTGTAACAATCTCGCTTATTTTGTTGTAAAATATATAATTTTTCTGCTTCTTCAATAATAGTTTTGACATAACAATTGTCTTTAGTATGAAGAAGTAACTTTTTCTTTAAATTAGAATTTGGTATTTCCAGAATATTATAATTCTTATAAATAGACAATATGAAATAATGTATGTTTGATTGAATATTAGATATTTTTATAACGTATTGTTCCCCATCATAAATAAATTGTTTATAGACTTTTATATTGTCACTATCGTAAAGAAATAACTCGCTTAAATATTGTTCGAGTGCATTTATTTCATGTTCCAGTTGTGATTTTTGTTCATTTAAAAATTCTTTAAAAATAAGAGGAAATAAAATTATTGTTATTAGAATAAGAACACATACCCAATAATTACTAATAAACACGATTAATTCCTTTCTGATTGAAATGCTCGTTAAAGATTTTAGTTAGTTGTAATACTTGTTGATCATAAAAATTGCACTTTTTGATGACTTGATTTGTACGCATTTCTTTTGGAAAACGTACAAGCATGCTATTGTGTCTACTATCTTCTATTTTTACAAGAAGTGAATAAATATTAGAACATACTCTATTTATGTACCGAGAATGAGATTCGTGTTTTCGTTTTGTAATATTATTTAAACCAATACGAATCTTTTCTATTTCTTTAGAATTACAATTATTAAATTGTTGAATCATTTCTATTGTTTCATCTAACGAATGATTGGTATCTTCTATTACATCGTGATATAACCCAATTAAATAACAAATCATACAATCTGATTTTGACCATTTATAAATTTCAGCACTTACCCTGGACATATTTGCAACAGTTAGACAATGATGCCAGTATTCTTCTCCTGCTTTATCAAGTCTACCGTCGAACAATTGTTTAATGAATTGTATTTGTTCAATTGACATTTATCGACCTCTCTTTATAATTCATTAATGAATTGAGTAATTTTTCTTAAAGGAGATTCTTCATAAGAAGATTGAGATTGATGATTTTTTGTAAAAAGCAATTTAAAAAGTTTTGATGCATCTTCAGTTTCAAAAACACCATTAGTAACTAATGGAAATGATACGATAGGAAAATTGGCAGTTCCTTTTTGTCCAAGCTTATAAATATTGATAGAGTATGATGTAACTTTATCTTGATTTACAGTAATAAGATATCTATTTCGTTCATGTTGAAATCTTGTAGAAAAAACTTGATTTTGATTATTAATAGATGTTGTCCAAACAATATTTCCTTCCAAGGTTTTGACATAAAGTGCAGTAAAAAATTCTTTTCGTTCGTCTTTGGTTGTTTGTGTAGAAAACATTAATACATTCTCCTTTGTACAGTGTTGTAATTTATTTTGTTTGTATCTATATAAATTACAACACTGTCTGATTTAATTTTTTTTTATGAATTTAACAAAACTCTAAATTGCATTCCCATTTGACACATGTTTTTAATGTATTGTTAAATTCCTTTGTTTGTTGCAATTGATGCTCTGCACTAACAATAATATTGGATACATTAAAATATTTTTTGCAACTTTTATAAATTTGATTGATGTTGTTAGAATAAAGAACTTGAAGTATAGTTTTGTGTACATTTTTAGTAAGATGTTCATCCCAAGCATTGCTTCTCCATTGCATAGCAGGAAGACCATATTTCTTAATATAAAAAACATAATCTTTTCTAGTTCTAAAAAGTTTATGGTAATTTGATTTCATTTTCTTAATATCTTTTTCCAGCTGAGATATATATTTATCTAACAATGTACTAATACCTTCACATTCTTCTGGAGTAAAATATCCGTCACAATCTGAATGAAGGAGAAGTTTTTCTAAAAAACTATATTCAGAATCATGTTCTTTTATTGTAGTGTTAGTAACTAGATAAGATCCATGACGTGTGTCATTGCCAATTTGATACGTATATTCATGAATTGTTAAAGGAATGTTAAAATAATGTCCGATACAATTTCTGAAATAGGTAAATCCACCATAAGAAAAATGAGGACCTTCAGGATAGAAATCAAGACCCATAACAAAATCTCCTATTGTTAAAAGTGAACATTATGAAGTAAATTTTTTATACTTCTAAATAGTAATATATCATTGTTTTTAGCATGGATTGGATTTAGAATACTAGATGTGCTACTGGAAATTTCCAGTAGCACATCACCGATTAATATAATTAAAAAAAAATAAATTACTTGTTATATTATTATTAGAATAATATGAATATTATTCTAATAATGGAGTATTATAAACATTATGCCGTTT
>OIWQ01002648.1_pt1 | contig 17667 bp, 30 predicted proteins | sample 1587571 | NCBI WGS metagenome assembly OIWQ01 (sample SAMEA3888910, study PRJEB22519) | human gut metagenome | biome: human gut; feature: human-associated habitat; material: faeces | place: Denmark | collected 2010 | reverse complement strand
AGGATTGTTGGGATGTTTCCCGTTGATGCAAATACTATAAGACTGGATTTATGAAGTCAACAAAAATTTTTAAAATATTTTTTGATGCTTTGTGAATAGAACGCACGTATGCGGATACACTAAAACAGGAATCTAGTCAAGAATTATTTTTGCGTTCTCTACAAATTTTTCTCTTGACTTTTGGGATGAAGGGGAGTAAGAGGGGGTGGTGGGGCTGGCTTCCTACAGCTACCTACCTGCACAAACTGAAAATGAATTTTCCCTTTGGAGTCCAACTGCATCTGCACAAATTGAAAATGAAAAATCCCTTTGGAGTCTAAACCTACACAAATTTGAAATGAATTTTCCCTTTGGAGTTCAGCTAAAGAAATCTGTCCAGAGTTCTATGCAACTATACCTGCACAAATTTAAAATGAAAAAGCCCCCCTTACCTGAGATTTTAAACTCAAACTTTGGAGGGCTTGTCTATGTCTATCTGGGTAACTTATTAGTTACGTGCTTCAACATAGTTTACGTTTTCATGTGTGATATAATCTTCTGCAAACTCTTCTGTAGTCGCATTGATATATACACTTGCATCATCACCAAACGTTACCGCTCTGTGGTGGTGGCCTTGTAACGGGTGGGTAACTTGAGCGTTACTCCGATTGTACTTCTCAACCGGAGGGTAACTGGTGTGTACCTTGCCATTACGCTTCACCTTGAGGGTAACTTTATCCTTGCCTACCACAGCAACACCATCAAAGTATTGAGGCTCACTGAAGTTCTCCCAACCAGTAACAGGACTAGTCAACTGACTGTACATCTTATCTTCATAGACATACATATAAACGTCAACATCCTTCATAGTCTGGTTGATAATGGACAGCACAGCCATGCTATCAAGACCACCAATCCCTGCACCAATCATCGGAAGCCCAACTTTCTTAAGTTGATTAACTTTACAGTAGTTGTTAAGACGCTGTAAAGCTGCTTCTAAGGCGTTGTATCGTGCATCTTTGCCAGTGATAACCTGAGTGTAAAGGTTAGCAATTCGACCCTGCTTAAAACGTGCTACAGAGATGTTACCAAGCATTAGATGCTTAGGGTTATGATTTTCACCACCTACTGCAGCATAAACTTCAGCGTCAGTTTCATAAGCTTTTGGGTAACGTTTGGCAATTGTTGCTGCGATACCTGCTGGCATCAAGTTCATACAGTTACAACCGTGACCAATGATATCAAACTTCTTACCATCAAAGTCTTTAAAGATATCACCTTTAATAATTTTTACGATACCCATATTAGTAATGCTCCCAACGTTCGTTATCTTCAGATGGTTTAACTCGGTTACCTTCATGGTCTACCCATAAAGCACCACAACCTTCACAGATTACTGGCATTGCTGAACCAGCTTCAAACTCTGCTTTTGTAAAGAGACCTTTTAAGTCCCCTGTGTCTTTTCCAAACATCTCAACAGAACACTTAGTGCAGAAATCAGCCATTGAAGATTACCTCTTGAATAATAGTACGATTACTCTTAAAAGTCTTCTTGAAATCTTCAAGATTTGAGCGGCAAAATTTGCTATTCAAGTAATTTGTATAGCTCTTATCTTCATGTGAGAAGATTTCAGTAAAAGGTACTACTTCATTACGGCCTACATGAACGCCAGTTGCAATAATCTGACGAGTCTTTTTATTTCTGATTAACAGAATTTTCATACATCACCTTTTCAGTTAGCTCAAACAGGTCAACATGTTCGATGCTTTCAATATGGATACCAACTTTTGCATAGCGTTCTTTAACATTCTCTGCATTAAGCCATATCAGACACCAATGATTCTCTATGGATTCTTCAAGCTTGTCAACACAATCTTTAAAAGATTTCATATCTCCACGAGTGCCAATGAATGCAACAACCCCATAGAGAAATTCTTTACCACTGTGACAGACTTGTGCTGTACCAATTTCTTTCTCACCGTCTGAAAAGACGGCTACATAATTCTTACCATCTAGTTGCATCACTAAACCTCACTGGATGACTTCTTTAATTTGTTGGAGTAAGGCTGCTGAGGATTCTTCCCAGAGTGTCAGAGCCTCTACAGAACCTACACAACTTTCTCCAGCTTCATTGTAACGAGAATCACCATACTCTTCAATAAGCTTAAGTAACTTTTGCTTGTCCATGTTATTTCCTCGTTTTAAGGACTGCATAGATTTCTTTAGAATCTTCCCCGAACCATGTGTAGTGATTCTCGTTGATTTCAGGATGGTTGTCAACACGTATTTTGCAATCTCTTCCAACATGCTTAAGTTGTGCAGAAACACCCTGCATAAAGATGTGACAAGTTACATCATCCATAACCGTTGGCATAATGTCAAATCTCATGTAAGTGTTACTTGGTCTTGGTAACAGAAGATAACCTTCCACAAAAAATGTTTCATTCTTCTCTGTCATTGCTGTTTATTCCCTAACAAAATCATATCAATTAAATTGTTTGCCTTAATAGTACATTCATAGTAGCCATCACGATAAAACTCAAGAGCACTTGCAATATCTCTGCCTTTAGTGCTTTTAACTTCATATCGTGCTTCTTCTTGAGTGTACTTGTCACTCTCACTTACTTGGGAGTTTTTGAAGGTACTGTTCACTTTGTTCGTTGAACACCCTGACATAAGGCTCAGTAGCACAATCATTAATAAAGACTGTTTTAGTTTTTTCATAGTTCAATACCTCTTTGGTGTGTTTGTTTTTAGCAAGCACATCTTTCAAATCATTTTTGTAATTGGAGCTAAGATTTGATAAACCTTCTTGATAAGCATCTTTAGCAACACTAACAAGCTTCTGATTAGTCAACTCTTTCTCGTTAACTTGGCTAGTCTTGTAAGTATAGCCACCCCAAGCACCTACACCTAACAAAAACATGATTACAAAAGCTGCTTGACAAAATTCTTTGAATGTCATTTGTCAATCTCCTAGACTATTATAAGATAAAAGGCCAAAAAGCAGGGCAAAGCATAAGTATGATACCTACCCCTACTATGAGCATTACCAATGATGGTATTATCTTGATAACTTTAATCATAATATACCCCTTACATAAATGAAAAGGCTCCCGAAGGAGCCTCTATAATAACTTTAACCAAGAACTTTCGCAAGGACATTTGCTGCCATTGTTGAGGCTTTTGAAGCAGCAGCTACGCCAGCCTTAATGGTATTGTCCTTAATCGCAGAAACCGTTGCAGTATCTGTGAAGAGGTAAGTGGTAGTTTGAGAACCACTTGTAAAGGAAAGCATAAGAGCAGTTTCCAGATTGAAAGAACGGTAAGGAGCACCGGATTGTACAATCCCTTTTGCACCTAACTCTGAAGCCATACCCATATCATAGATAGTCATCAGATTTTCTTTATGAGCAGTAGTTGAACCAACACCCTTAACGTGTTTTGTGACATTCAACATGGCACGATACTCACGAATGTTACCATCAGCTTTCACGTTTACTGCACGAAAGATTTTACCATCGAAATTACTTTTGATAATCTCACGAACTACCTGTGATTTGTTACCGGAAGCATCGATAGCTACTGTAATAATGTTTTGCATGGTTTACTCTCTCAGTTTTTAACAAGCATTGTTTTGATGTGTGGTAAGATTCTTTCAACCTTTGCCACGTTCTTCACTGTATCTTCTATAAAGCATACTACATCATAGTAAGGTAGAATGCAAGACTGAAGCATACGAACTTTTAAACTTTCTGCACTAATCTCATTGTCACCAAATCCACGCATAAACAGTAGGAAATCACTGTCTACATTCTCATTCAGGAAAAGATGTGTGACAACTCTTTGTGATTCTCCACGAGCAGTTAAGAATCCTATATCAGCATTTCTTGATATACCACACAGGATGTTAAAAACATATGTTGGTTTAGCTCTGCGAGAGTCTACCAAGTTAGTATACTGTGAGTAAGTGCCGTCATCTAACAGAGTTGCATTAAGTTTCTTGTCAAAGCTTGTAAGAACACCATCAATGTCTGCTAAGACCATTTTACGTTTTTCTTCCAAGTTCTTTGCAACCAAGATAAGACTATTACGACCAACATATACAGTTTTACCTGTTAGCAAATCCTGACAAGGAATCTGTGTCTTTGTTGAGTGGAAGTCTTCAAAGCTACACACAACATTTCTTGCTGTATCTGCAAAGTCAGCTTTAGCAATATCTGGCCAACTTGCAGAACTGATATCTAAATCAAGTGGCTTGATATCATAAGCATGACACAGAACCATGTCAAATTGTTTTGATTCGCTCATATTTTACCTTTTTAATGTTTGTTGCAAACTCACATTGAGCCAGCAGTTTCATGTTATTGTACACATCTTGAGAGTATTGTCTAGCCTTTGGAATCTTGTATTTGTAACCAGCATTATAAGAAGCTAGGACACGCTTCATAGAGTACTTTCCATCTGGGTTACCATGAACCTTAGTCCAGAATAATAGCTCCTTATGAGCCTCTTTCGCTGAGTAATGGAAGTCGCTTACTAGCTTCTTCTTAGCAACCTTTGGAGATACCTTGTTACGCTTTACAACAGTCTTCAAGTGATTTTGGAAAACACCATAATCATGAGTCTTTTTATTTTCTAACATGACACCTAATTGTGACTCTTGTAAGGCTATAGCTGCTAAAGGGATTCCCCAACCTTTTCCCATCTGTCCTTCTCCATAGTTATATGCTTTTAACATATTAACTTTCTGACTGATTGTAAGCTCTGGACAGTCAGACGCTGTAGCTAAATGTGCTGTAAAGAATAAGCACAAACCTAAAACAAATTTCTTCATTTGCACTCCTATTTTGTTAAACATGCAGACAATTATACACTAACCTGCACATTTTTCAAATAAAAAAGGCTGCCGAAGCAGCCCCTTTAGGAATTTACTTATTAGACTTCACGTTTACGCTGAGAAATCAGTTCACCAGCAGTACCTACAACTACGTGGAGTGCTTCTGAACCATCCCACTCTTTGATGACTTCACGGCGACTATTTACAATCGCTGCAACTTCATAACGGGAAGCTCGCATTTTCATGTCGTTGTAGTCAGTTGGTACTGAAACAACATCACGAGGATGAACACGAACTTTCAGGATAGTGTCACCAGAGAAGCTAGTTACATAATTCCAAGCACCAACGTGCAGACCCTGAGAGCAGGTTACATGGCGGTTATTATCAACCATCCAACGTGGCATCTCTACAATGTTACCCAAATCATTTGGAACTTTGCAGGTACGAGAGTCAAACAGTTTACCACCACGAGTTGTGACTTTCTTCCAACCGATGATATAACCTTCTTCATCAATTTCAACATCGAGGTGTGATACAAAGCCCCAAAGTTGTTCTACAGAATCTTTTGATGGGTTTTCCATCAGTTTTTCGAAGAATGCAATCAGTCGAACAAAACCATTATCACCTTTCTTCATCATATCCAGAATACGGTCTACCAGAGTTGAGCGCATCTGAACAGCACCGTAATACAGGTTGTCGCCTTTGATGGTTACAGCACCCTGAGTGAAGTTCTCAATAGACTTGCGAATGTTCATCAGTTCAAAAGCTTTCTTGTACTCACCTGAAACAACAGCCATTACAATATCAGTGTAGTTAGGGTGAGTTGACTCAACAATCTCAGACTCTGCACCGAAAGTCATGATAACAGAATCACCAGTAATCATGTACTCAATCTGGCTGTTCTTCTGCATTGCTTCATGCAGAGCATTTACAGGTTCTGCTTTGACTGCTTCTTTAACAGCTTTTGCAACAGGCTTCTGCTTAGATACTTTCTTGGTCGCTTTAGCTTTCTTTGCAATATCTTTCAGAGTCTTTTCAGGTTTTGCTTTGGTTTTCCCTGACAGCAGCGTTGCTTCATGACGCTCTACAGCACGACCTACCGAACGGGTTGAAGTGTTATACTTCAGAGCGATTGCAGTTTTGGTCAGTTTACCTTCTTTAACCAGTGCATAGATTTCTGCGTCGATTTGTGCTTTAGTCTTAGTAGTCATTTCAATATCTCTCTTTGTTGTTTAAAATTACTTAGTGGTTCGTATTCTAAGGGGCTTTTCATCCCCTGTCAAACTATTTTTATTCCCAACAGTTGGTATCTTCTGGGATGCTCTTAGTGTTAAAACCTAAAAACTTACCAACTTCGACGGGTGATACTTTATTCCAATCCAGATTAGAAAGCAAGAAGTTTTCTTTACGGCGTTTCTCAAAGTAATCTTTGAACTTGCTTTCAAGACGCTTCTTAGCATTATCCAGTACCTTTCTTGGCTTACAAGAGCCTCTCATATTCCTGCGGATGGTATCAAGAGTGCTGGTAATATCTTTGTAAGCAACTGGTGCAGCAGTATATGCCAAGCGTCCAAACATTGCTTCTATAGCCTCTTCATTCCCCTCTAAGAAAATAGTCTTCTTAAAGTCTTTACTGTAAATGTGGCCTCTGGACTTACGCTTATCAGCAAACATAAAGTTTCGAGAAATCACATTACAATCAGTGATATCATGATTATTAGTCATATATTGGTGAGTCAAGTAACGATGATACTCAATCCAATGAGTGTTATCAATAAAATCTTTCATTACTTGTTCATTGACTTCTGTCCAGTCTTCAGGAATCTTTTTCCAGTTGGCTTTACGGAAGACATAAACTGACTGTCCAGTTAACTCTGTCATCAACGTTGCAGCACGTTCTGGTGAACATGAGAAGATTCCACCAATCACTTCATCACTCTGTGCTTTGATATACAGTTGTGGTTCTTCAATCTCATCAAAGTTCTCTTTAACCTCTGTATAACGAATCATGTAAGTATTTGGACATATAAATGCTTTATACAGTTTTACAACACCACGTACAATAGTACGTTTTTCATAGTGGTGCTCTTTAGATGACATTGTATGCACACTTAACAGACTCTTGTCAAGCATATGTAAATCTACAAACTCATCAAATTGCTGCTGACTACTGAACAAGAAAGCAATACCATTGTAGCGACGGAAGTTAGAGTCTTCCTGTTCACGGTCACGGCAAGCTCCACGTATAATCTGGTTTTTACCAGTTGTCTTTTCAGACCCGTTTTTGTTTCGACGGTCATTGATAAGGAACAAATAGTTGCTCAACTTATCTTTACTCATTGCACCAAAGATACTAAACATTGCTGCATCTTGTGAATAAGTTGCTGAAGTTGCTCGAATACGATTCTCCAGACTGCTGTACTTGTAGTATGCTACAGGTTCATACAGATTACCAATATTAGGAACTGGATTACCATCTTTGTCAAGCCGCAAGTTACCTGCATCATCTTTCAAGAATGACGGAGAACCATCTGCTTCAGTTAACTGACCACGACGAATACCTAATAGTTTCTGTTCAAGCTTTTTCAAGTTCTGGCCTTGCCATTCCAGAGAATCTTGGACGTGATTAAAGATTTCACGAGCCTCTTTCCTCATGGTATCGTAAGCCTGTGCAGCATCAATAAGAGTTGGCTTATTAGCAATCTCTTTTACCACATCTTCTACGATTGTCTTAGTAATTTTCTTCACAGCTTCAACAATCTTGGTCTTAGTAGTCTCATTCATCTGCAACGCTTCACGGGATGCAGCAATAGCCACTGAACCAATTGGCATGTAGATGTTAACAAGGTCTACAGCACTACGGAAGAACTGAGGCAGAATGCTTGTAAACTCTGAACCAAGCAACTCACCCATTTCAACAGGATAAGCAATATTACCCATGATTACGTTGAAATGGACACTGTTACTATTTGAACGCCAGTTCTCTTTGTACTTCATTGCATCATAGACACCATCTTCACGAGAAATGGAAGTCATTGCTTCAAGAATGTCATAGTACTCAACATTACACTCTGGCTTAACTTTAAAGTACGAGTATACATTGCTCGCTTCTTCATGAAACTTGTTAATACGGTTATCAGATACCGCTACTCGAACAGCTAAACCATTTGGCTCTGTAGTTGGGTTAGTAGTCAACTTAGTTACTTGAGGGATACCATTCTCAAGGTAAACTGAGTATTTGTTAACTACACCATCAACATAGCTCGATACAGTGAATGACTGAGCAATTGCAAATGGTGACTTTGAACCGATACCCATAGCACCAATGTAGTCATTTGAATCGTTCTTTGTGGATTCTCCATAGGTCATGTAAAGTTTCATAACTTTTTCATGAGTCAGCCCTGTACCAAAGTCACGAACTTCAAAGAATGGTTCAAAACGAGTTGGTAAGTGAACCAAGAAAGGTTTATCAACATTACCAGAATCAATGTGAGCATCTACTGCGTTACATGATAACTCACGAATTACAGCACGTTCTTTATATGTGTAAACACCTGAGCTTAGAAGACTGAACATTTCAGGTGTCATCTTAATTTGAGCCTGAGAGGTTTCCAGTGTACTTGAGCTTTTAATTACCGTTGCGTGGTCATTTACCATGCGCATAAGAATATCTCCTTAGTTGTCGATGTGGCAAACTATATAATTTTATAGATGCCACTGTCAAGTTACTTTTTAAATTTCTTTCCAGTTCCATTGCAGTAAGGGCAACAATGTCCTATACCAACTAACCCAGAACCCTCACACCCATCACAAGGTTCAGTCTCTGAGAAGTACTTGCATAGTAACACTGCAATAGCAACAATACAACCGAGTGAAAGAACAATTTCTAACCAATAACCTTGCATACCTTGTCTCCTATAGTTCTGAATAGGACAAAACTCCTGTCATGGACAATACTCGAAGATACTGCAAAACTATTCTCAAGTATCTTTTTGTTTGGATTGTAAAATTCTTCTTGAAACAAATCAAGAGCTTCTTGATGGTTCTGTGGAAGACCTTTGATATAAACCTTCAAAGTAACCGTTGTATAAATCTCAGAAGCTAACTCTGATTGTGCTGCTTGAAACAGTTCATTGATAAACTTATGACCATCTTCATGGCGCTTGATGTTTTCCCAACGTTCTTCAATGATTAAATTAACATTCATCTGTTTAATTTTCATAGTAATCTCCACAAATTAAAAAGGCTCCCGTAGGAGCCTCTTATCATACTGTTTTAAAGTTGCTTGTCAATAGTATTTCGAACATCACGCAGGTTAACGTAACCATAAGGTTGCGAGTTACTAAATACCAGTTTCAAAGCACTATGACAATTGTCAATTGCACCTTCAAACTCTGCAAAGCCAAAACCATCTACAGCTACTAGCTTGTCACCATCCCACATAGGGACGACTCCACCAAAAGCAGACTTCTTAAGACCACTGTCAGTTTTAGGGTCTTTAGCCAGCATAATTTCTTGACCATCCATCTGTGCAAGAGTTGCTTTAACAGCAAATGCAAAGGTGTCACGAGTCAGGTACTGATAGGTGTATGAGCCTACACCAAACACTACGTTAGAACTTGCAAAACCTTTATCAGCAAGACGTGACAGAATCTCATTAGCCCTTTCCAGAGTGATAGAATCACCGTAGATTAGTCCAATGTGCTCATCCAGTACTTTGTACCCTTTGGAGTTAACAGTACCACCAAAGATGTTATACAGCGTGTGGATAGCTCCATCAATTTCTGCTGTTAACATACGCTTCACAGTAAACTGTCCAGTTTTCTGAGCGGTAATCAGGTTGATTGTATCAATATAATCAAAATCTTCATTTTCAACAACCATCTCATAACCTTCAGAGATTAACCAAGCAGAGAACCCAAAACCAATATCAGACATTTCACAATTCAAGATTGTGTCATGCAGATGGGTATTATCTGGTGCAAGACCTTTCATGTGCTTGTAGAACATTGACTTAGCAGTTTCCCATTCAACGGCTTTGTAACCTGTAACAATGTGAACAGGGTCTCCAGAGTCTGGACGAATTACCAACTTACCATCACGATTCAGAATTACATTACGTAGCTCTGGCAGAATCTCTGTAACAGTACGCCAGAAGTTGTAAGTATCTGAAACAACACTTGCAATACCAGTTGGATATACGTCTACCAGTAAATGCTCAAAGGTTTTAACCTCACCACGCCAACGTTTTGCATCCAGCAAGCTATCAGACCGCATGATGTACTGTGAATGAATATCTTCCTCTGACAAGTCTTTCATATTCCATGAAATGTTTGCGCACATCACAGAGTGTTCAGTAGCTGGTACAGAGTTGCCGATATCACTTACTTCCATAAACTGACCATAAGAACGTTTAGCAGTGTAGACAGCAGGGAAGCTGTCAGTACCTTTAAAGCTTGTCAGGTGTCCTACTGCGTTAAACGCATCATCTGTGAAGCCAGACATGCCACGCATTGCAAAGTCATGACACTGCCAAGGTAAATGGGAGTCGTTGTCACAGGTTAAATCAGCCCATTGCTTACAAATACGTTTGTAATGCAGTGCAATAGTTGCAATCGTACAAGCTTTCCAGATTTCAGCAGAGAAAGCATCTTCAAGGTAACCAGCTACCCAATGGAATCCCTCTACAGTATTTTTGAAGACAATCATCGGGACACGCATAGGGACAATTGTACCTTCCTCTACAGAGTAGACTTCAACAGGTAGGTAACCCAAGTCATGAAGTTCTTCCCAATGTTGACGACCAATAGTATCTGCACCAAGGACACCATTCATGATTTCCAAGATTTCGTCAATGGCTTCTTTCTTATCACGTTCAAAGAACGTTGCATTCCAGTGGTCTACCAGATAGTCTTTTACAAAACGCTGAATACCAAAAGCTACAACACCATCAATCTCTAACGGAGAGTTAAACCATTTATCTCCACGAGGTGTTAAGTTCAACATAAGATACTGTGTAGCATCTGGATACTGATAGATATGACCCGCTTTATAAGCATCTGCATTAAGACCTGCTGGTACTGCATAGATTGATTTAGTCATCTTTTTATCTCTCTCAAAGTGGGGCTTTCAGCCCCTAAAGTTTTTATTCAATATTTGCTACGGTCACTTGTGAGAAGTGGGAAAGACCACGGTCTTTTTCATCCCCTAGTGAGTTTGTAGTGTAGATATGGTCGATACCATTGTCAAGGAGATTTTCAACACCTTTAGAGAAAATCCCATGAGTGACATACAGTTCTACACGTTCTGCTCCAGCTTCACGAAGATACTTTGCAGCCTCGATAAATGTTCGACCACCGTCACAGATATCATCCAGAATCATGATGGTCTTACCTGTCAAGTCTACATCATCAAGGATTCGCATACCAGTGATTTCACCAGTTTTCAGGTTTCGTACCTTAGCCATTGTAATGTAAGGTTTCTCAACCTCTTTAGCAGCCTCTTCAGTCTTCTTAGCTGCACCTGCATCTGGAGCCACTAAGTAATCAATGCGTGGGTCACTTGCAAAGTGGACTGCTGCCTCTTTTTGAGGGAGGTTGTAGAAGCTCTTAAACAAATTCTCTGCAACATTACTGTGAGTATCCAGAGCACATACTGCATCGAACTCCATAGCATTTACAAGATTTGCAAAGACTTTAAGTGCTGCTGCATCACCTTTAAACATGTGACGGTCATAGCGAGCATTTGGTAAGAATCCAAAGACAACAGTTTTCAGGGTTGCTTTCTGAGGAATCAAACGGTCAATTGCTTCTTTAGCCATAGCCAATGCAAAGAGTGTGTCTTTGTCATAACCTTGTACAGTGAATATTACGTTTTCAATCTTACCAGCAGCATGTTCAGCAAAGTCTACTAAGTCTTCTGAGAAGTTACCACCAATCTCCCCAGAAGGGAACTGGATAATGTTGAAGGTCTCTTGATGAGAACCTTTGGAATTTGAATTAAGTAGAACTCGAATAGTAGTTTTCATAATATTTCTCTCAATCAAAAGTTACAAATGTTACAGCCATAGCTGATTTACATTTCTTTGGGTCTACAATATGGTAGATAACTGAACAGTTTCCTGTTCCGTCTGGTACTGGTTTTGTCCAAGTACGTTCAATATTTGGCTCTCCAAACTCTTTATAGAATCCGTTGGAGTAGTGGTCTATCATCTCAATAGCAAGTGCATCTGGGACGTGACCACGTATCATATACATCTCACTACCATTTCCAGCTTCGCTAATTAGCTCTTTGATATCCCATTGTTCTCTAGCCATGATAAGTTGCCTCATAAACTGTCTCAAGCTTCAACAAGAGTGATATTGCCAGAACTGCATATTCCCTGTCAAGCATTGGTGGCATATTATTTTTAAGATATGCTTTCTGTTCCTCCCAAGTCATCTTAGGGGCTTCTGGAAGCTTCTCTCCCTGCTTCTGGTTATCTTCTTGAGTCTGAATAAACCAGTTCGAGCAATGGTGCTCTCCACCTTTTGTCACAGGCTTATGGTGGCCTAATGTGAAAGCTTTCTTTCCAGAATATCTACAAAGCTTATTAAGGGTTGCAATAGTGTTCTTGACAACGCAGTATTCATAGAGGTTGTCAATAGTGTAATGAGGGTAGTACTGGAACAAGGCACTATCACGGAACTTACCACGATTCCAAAGCACCATGTGATTAGAATTTGAAGAGTCATACTGATGTGACTCGATGAACTCTTGACGCTCATCAAAATCAAGACGAAGAACAGACATTGCAGCAGCACGTTTCAGATTTGAATGGTACATGATTTCTCCAAAATAAAAAAGGGAACCTTTTACAGTTCCCTAATCATATACGTTTACTGAGCTATTTTCAAGACTTTTAAGAAACCTTCCTCACCAATTGCATCATAAACGTTTTCAGTTGGCTTGATAAGGTTGTTCAAGCATACAATTTTCTTACGCTTCTTGTCATAAGTAAGCTTCAGTTGTTTCAACTCTTTGTCACCTTCAGGGTGCTCGTTGTACATCTTCACAGCTTCTTTAAAGCTAATGTAGCCACCACCTAAAGTAAGGAAACCTGTACCACAATAGTGGGAGTTGTGTTTATCAGCCATAAACTGGCACAGGATAGAAATCTGAATTTTACGAGTGTTATAAACCTTTTCCATTTTAATAATCCTTACTTGCTACGTTTGCGGTTGCGAGCTTTTTTAGCTGCACGTTTAATTGCTGCTGCACCAGTTTGGCGATGAGCTTGCTTCTTACCACCTTTACCACGTCCAACATGGATGTAAGGTTGCTGTTCAATCTGGCTTGCAAGAACCTGTGCAACTGCTGAAGCGTCTACTCCAACCTGCTTACCAGTCATTGAAACGATAGCTGCTGCTTTTGCCAGAGCTGCTAAGAAACCTGCTTTCATGTTTGAAAAAATTCCCATTTTAATATCTCTCTATTAAAGTTTAATACAGAACTGTTTCAGTTCTTCTTCTGTTACGGAAACCACTTTGTCATCTTCAACAATATTTGTTGCGTAGAAGTTTGACATGTGTGACTTATATTTTACTCTGAAAACTTCAACTTCTGCAAGCTTTTTTAAAGCGTCTAGTCCGGTTGTATCAAAAAGACTCTTTGTGTACTTCTGCCAATCTTCAAGAGTGTTAGGGTTAACCTTATACTCTCCAAACAGTGAGCTATTGCAAGAGATGGTCATAATCTCACCTCTTCGAAAACCCGCTCTATTCTGCTCTCCATTGACAGTCGCCTTGCCAGCCATATTCTTTTCTCCAAAGTATTTGATTGTCAGACCCACGATATGGTTTGTGTGTTGGTTTAGAAGCATCATACTTACCATCTATTACCACGTCAACATATTTCATCACTTCTAAGTTAATTTTTTCATGTAGCTGGTAACCTGTCCATAACCATATAGATTTGTCTGGGTATACGGTTTTAATCCGCTTACAGATATTTGTTACTGTCTGAACATTCCTATCATCAAGTGGTTCTCCACCAAGGATAGATAGACCACTGATTCCATCATCATTCATTATCTGCATAATGCCATAAAGGTTTGCATAAGTAAACTCTTTACCAGCATTAAACTTCCAAGACTCCCTGTTAAAGCAACCTTCACAGTGGTGTTTGCAGCCAGCTACAAAAAGACTAACACGAGCACCTTCACCGTTTGCTGTATCGAATTTTCGTATTTCCATGTAGTTCATTAGTACACCTCAACTTCAAAACTCACATGCTTTGTGATGTACTCTTCACAGTGCTCTTTAATAAATTCCTGAAGCAGTTCATCTTCCTGAGCACGAGTCATCAAAGCAACATACTTTGGATTCATTGTTTGCTCAATGCTGTAGAAAGACATGTCACCAATATCTGTGCCGTCTGAATCTGACCATGTACCCGTTGCTACCAAAACTTTACCACACAGCGAGTGGGGGATGTTGAAGCCTTCTATTTCAGCAGAACCAATGACCACTTCATCTATCATCAATGTGTAGGCTACATAGAATGAGGAATATTTTCTGTGAGTTTTCTCACAAGAGCCACACTCTAAAGTATAGTTTTTAAGCCAATTTATTTGATTTTTATTTAATCTGGTCATCTTTCTTTCCTTTCAATGTGTTATATAAAAGCCCTAACAAGAAACCTAGTAAGGCAGAGCCTACTAAGGTGACTAACAAGAATGTTTTAATCATTCGCCATACCACCATATTGTTTGGTTGTTATCACAAACATACAGGTACTCTGTCCCTATTTGTGGGACGATGATTGTAGTGTTGCCTGAGATTACTGTCATGTAGTACATGTATTCCCTGCTTTGTGATGTTTTCTGGCAATTGTTTGCATTCATCCAAATTCTTGTTTGATAGGTGTCATATACTAGAAATCCTATCATAGCTGCTAATACAATTCCAAGTATCCATAGCCACATTTTTAACCAATTATCATAGCTCATGCTGTGACCTCTTGATAAACTTTCCAAACGTTTTTTGTTAAGTCCTCGTCATACCATACCCCATTAGAACCTTGCCAAGACACAGTGTATTTATTTTCAGATACATGTTTGAGGACAGCCTCAAGTGTGCGATTAGACTTTCCTGCAACGAAAAGGTAAACCTTGCCAATTTTCAACATTTTATTATCTCCAATAAAAAGGTGATGTAAGCCTATCAAGACCTACACCACCTTGTCAACTACTTACATAGATTTTCTATCCTGAATTTCAGCAATTTTTGCATCATTCATTCTGGAAGTACCTTTAATCTTAGTCCAACCAAGGTATCCACATACACGGTTAATCACAGAGATATCATGTGAGTTACACTTAGGACACAATTCAACATCTGCACTTGGACGGTGACCACAATTCTCACAGATTGCCAAGTCAAAGTTAACACCTTGATAGAAACCTTTACCCATACCTCTTGTCACACAAGCCCTGATAGCTTTATGATTCTCTGGGTTAGCAATACGAATGTACTGGATATGTCCTCCATTACAAGCATGGAAGAAAGGTTCTTCTAAGTCTTGCTTTTCAAATGGTGTAATATCCGCACCAACATTCATGTGGAAACTGTTTGTAAAGTATTCTTTATCAGATACACCTTTAATAACTCCAAACATGTTTCTAAACTGCTTCAATTGCGTACCACAAAGGCTCTCAGCAGGTGTACCATAGAGGGCATACAAGAAACCATCTTCCTGTTTAAACTGCTCCAGCTTGCCATTCAGGTAGTTTAAAACCTTACTTGCAATATCACCGTCTGACTCATGTAATCTTTTACCTTGTGCAAGTACTGTTAACTCATCTAATGCAGTAACACCGAAAGAGGCTGTAAAAGATTTCACAGTATCCCAACCAATCTTGTCAGTTGGCTTCTTATGGCCTTTATACAAACCACCTTGTGTGAATGCTAGAGGGTTAGAGCTTGCTGGCATATTAGCAATCATCTCATAACGCTTTTTATGAAAGCTTCTAATCATCTCAAGATACTTGTCAAGTTCTGTCCAGAAGTCTAAACCATTCTCTTCAGAATACTTGTAAATCATTGGCAGATTGAGAGATACTGCACCGATATTTGCTCGCCCTGTGTAGAACTCTTTACCATCTTCATCATAATATGGTGATAAGAAAGCCCTACAACCCATTGGAGAGATGACTGCACCTGAACGCTCAAAAGCTTCTGCAACAGAACCATGACCAGAAACACTTAAGAAGTCTGGATACATAGCTTTAGAACAGCACTCAATAGCTTTGTCATAAAGAGTTCCCTGCCAAGGGTCTAACATGTGCCTTGTCTCATCATAAATGTAAACCAGTTTAGGGAATACAACAGGCTTCTTAGATTTACCTTGACCATTCATTCTCACATCAAGAATAGTCTTTGCAATCATAAATTGCAAGCGGTTATCTTCACTAGCCATGTCTGGTTCGAGTAAACCAAACGTTAAAGTTGTGAATGCAAAATCACCACGGCTGCAAGGAACTGTATTCAGTTTCATTTCCAGAGATTGGAAGCCTTGGGTTAGCTCAATCTGAAGTTGCTCTTTAGCGTAGTGGTATACTTCTTTACTTGGGATATTATACTGCTTTGCTTTCTCCAGATGATACTCAAAAGACTTCTTAGCATATGGCACAAGAACCTTGTCAATCTCTGGGATAGTGAACCCACCAAACTGCTGTGCAGTTGCTGAGAGTACAACGTCACCAATAACCTGTAAAGCTGAAAGTACAGACTTTGGTTCACAGTATTCGATGCCGGACATTTCAAAACCACCTTTCAAGACACTTCCAATGTCAAACAAGCAACAGTTAATACCACCGAAGATTAAATCTCTCAGGTCATGGATATAAATGAATCCATCTTCAATAGCACTTGCTTCTTCTGGTGTCAAGTGATACTGCTTAAAGATTTCTTTTGTCAGATACCCACGGATGATTGAACCTTTTGTAGAGATTAAGCTACTATCAAAGTTAGCATTCTCACGGTCACCTAAGAAGAGTGTGTCTTTAGTTTTCTGGTAAAGTTCATCCCAATTCTGTGCAACCTCTTTACGATAGTTTCTATATGTTGAGTATGACTCATAGATTTCATGGTTTACCTCTGCCAGAGTTCCTTCCACAATACTGTGAACATCATCTACAGAGATGAGCATAGCATTCTGATTAGTTGCTCTGACAAGCAGTCTCATAAAGGCTGATTCAAGAGCATGGATAACTTCTAGTGGTAACTCTTTGTAGCCGACTCTATTAGCTGACTTGGTAACTGCTTCGACGATTTTATTTACATTTGGTTTTTCCAGTGAACCGTCTTTCTTAATAATTTGTACTTTAACCATTCTGACTCCTAATGCAAAAAAGGTCTCCGAAGAGACCCTTATATTAATTCTACTTAGAAAACTTTTCAATAAGCTTTTTAAGCTTTCCACTCAAATCATGTTTGATATCTAATATCTCAAAGATAACCCATACTAGCATAGCTCCAAAGAGAGCACCTTGTTTTAAATCAGTAAACAGGCTAGTAACCATGAATGCCAGAGCAATCATCGGAGCATCTTCAACAAAACCATCCCATAAACGTTTAAGCATTATTCACCTCTGCCATAAAGTTCTGTAGTGTTCCAACAGGTTTCATTTCATTGTCTTCAACCTTCATAATGAAAGGCATCTGACGAACAGGTATCTTTGCAATATCCATCAGGTCACTTAGCTCATAATCTTTCCCAAGCATTCTTACAACATGGTCTAAGCCACGAGCCTGAGCAAAGTTTTTAGCAGTCACACACTGTGGGCATCCATCTTTTGAGTAAATTA
>OIWQ01002644.1_pt1 | contig 17709 bp, 19 predicted proteins | sample 1587571 | NCBI WGS metagenome assembly OIWQ01 (sample SAMEA3888910, study PRJEB22519) | human gut metagenome | biome: human gut; feature: human-associated habitat; material: faeces | place: Denmark | collected 2010 | reverse complement strand
TTGGAGAAATTCACCCGGGACGAGGCGGGCGAGATGATCGAAAAGCGGGGCGGCAAGGCGTCCGGCTCCGTGTCCAAAAAGACCACCTATGTGGTGGCGGGCGAGGCTGCGGGCAGCAAGCTGACAAAGGCCCAGCAGTTGGGCGTCCCCGTACTGACGGAGGACGAGTTCGCGGAGCTGCTGAAATGAAGCGGCTGTACGCGACGCTGAAGCTCTTTCTTGGATGCAGCATCGGTGTATTTTTAGGGAGAGGTATCTACCTGTACTTTGATTTTAAGGCCTGCCCGGATCTGTACACTATGCAGTCGGCGCCTTGGTATGCGGATTTGGAAATTCAGGGGATCGTTACGGCGGTTCTGGCTGCCGTGCTGCTGGCGGTTATGTGGCTGGTCAGGAAAAACATAGACAAAAAGGGGTGAGGGGATCATGCGTTCCCTGTTTCGGAAAATAAGGGAGGCCAACCGGCCATTCTGCACGGCGCTGGTGGCGGCGGCAGGCAGCTCCAGCCGTATGGGCGGCACAGACAAGCTGATGGAATTTCTGGACAATGTTCCTGTCCTGATGCGGACCCTGACAGCGCTGCAGCGGGCAGCCGCTATCGATGAGATCGTCATTGCCGCCCGGGAGGACGCACTGGTGGACATCTCGACCCTGTGCAAGACCTACGGCATTACGAAATGCAGCAAGGTGGTGCGGGGCGGTGAGAGCCGGTGTCATTCCGTGCTGCTGGCGGCATTGGAAGCCTCCCCGGAGGCAAGGCTGCTGGCGGTGCAGGACGGCGCCCGCCCGCTGGTAACGCCGGCGCTCATCGACCGCACGGTGGAGGCGGCGGCCAAGTGCGGCGCGGCGGCCCCGGCGGTGCCGGTGAAGGACACCATCAAGACCGTGGCCGAGGACGGCGCCGTGACCGGCACCCCAGACCGCAGTACCCTCCGGGCGGTGCAGACACCCCAGGTGTTTGAGACGGATCTGCTGAAAGCGGCTTTGCAGTCGGCGCTGGAAAACGAGGTGCCCGTCACCGATGACTGCTCCGCTGTGGAGCGGCTTGGGAAGGTGGTCTATCTCATCGACGGCAACGAGGAAAATCTGAAGATCACCACCCCAGTGGATCTGGTGATCGCGGAGGCTATTTTAGCGGAACGGGAGGGACGCTGATGACAGACCTGCGAATTGGACACGGATATGATGTCCACCGGCTGACGGAGGGCCGCAAACTCATCTTAGGCGGCGTGGAGATCCCCTACGAAAAGGGACTTTTAGGCCATTCTGACGCGGATGTACTGGTCCACGCCGTGATGGACGCTCTGACGGGGGCTGCCCGGCTGGGGGACATCGGCAAGCTGTTTCCGGATACGGACCCGGCCTACGCCGGTATTTCCAGTCTGAAGCTGCTGGCGGAGGTAGGACGGCTGCTGGCGGAAACGGGCCGCGCCGTGGTGAACATCGACGCCACGCTGCTGGCGCAGGCTCCGAAGGTAGGCCCCTACCGACAGCAGATGGCGGAAAACATAGCAATGGCGCTGCACATCGACCCGGAGCGGGTGAACGTGAAGGCCACCACGGAGGAGGGCCTCGGCTTCACCGGGGACGGCTCCGGGATGGCGGCCCATGCCGTGGCTTTGATCGAGACGGTCAAATGACCGTTACAGCGCATATATTACAAGGAGACGTACATTCGGTACGTCTCCTTTTTTCTACGCTGCCATACCGGACGTAAGGCCGGTATGCTCGCGTCGCAGAAAGAGCGAAGAGAAGGAGGAACAAGTGTGGAATATGATCTGATCCTTGCCCGCTCCGTGACGTATGCGCAGCGGATGCAAAGAGCGTTGAACCGTGCAGGGATCCGCAGCCAGCTCTTTCGGGCGCCCCGTGACCTGACGGATCTGGGCTGCGCCTATGTGGTGCGGATCTCGCCCTACGATCTGGGAGCGGCCCTGCCGATCCTGCGGCGGGAGGGACTTGGCCCCCTGCGGATCTATGTGCAGCGGGGCGGGGATATTCAGGAGGTGGGCCTATGATCTATCTGGACAGCGCGGCCACCACCTTCCAAAAACCGCCTGCGGTGGGGCGGGCCATGACGGAGGCGCTGGCCTCTATGAGTTCGCCGGGGCGGGGCGGGCATCCGCTGGCTATGCGGGCTGCGGACACCGCCTTCCGGTGCCGCACGGAGCTGGCGGAGCTGTTTGGCCTTGACGGCCCGGAGGGCGTGGCCTTTACACTGAACGCCACTCATGCCCTGAACATTGCCATCAAAAGTTTGGTGCCCCCCGGCGGACGGGTGGTGATCTCCGGATATGAGCACAACGCCGTCACCCGACCGCTGACGGCCCTAAAAGCCAAGGTGTCCGTAGCAGGCGGACCGCTGTTCGATCAGGAGGCAGCAATCCGGGCCTTTGACGAGTTGATCGCGCCCGGCGTGGACGTTGTGATCTGCAATCATGTGTCCAATGTGTTCGGCTTTGTCCAGCCCGTTGAAAAGGTGGCGGCGCTTTGCCGCAGCCGGGGGGTGCCGCTGATCGTGGACGCCTCCCAGTCTGCCGGTATCCTGCCAATCAATATGAAAAGCCTTGGGGCGGCGTATATTGCCATGCCGGGACACAAGGGGCTGTACGGCCCTCAGGGCACCGGTGTGCTCCTGTGCGGAGACGGCCAGATGCCGAGACCGCTGCTGGAGGGCGGCACGGGGAGTATTTCTCTCAGTCAGGAGATGCCGGACTTCCTGCCGGACCGCATAGAGGCCGGGACCCACAATATGCCAGGGATCGCAGGCCTGCTGGCGGGCGTTCGCTTTGTCCGCCGACAGGGGACACAGACCATTTTGCGCCATGAACACGCCCTGACCTGCCGGACGGCGGAGAGTCTGCGCCGGCTGCCCGGGGTAGAGGTGTTCGCCCATCCCGGCTGTCTGGCCCAAGCGGGAGTGGTGTCCTTCCGGGTGCCGGGGCGGGACGCGGAGACCGTGGGCGAAGCGCTGGCGCGGCGGGGGATCGCGGTGCGGGCGGGGCTGCATTGCGCGCCGCTGGCCCACCGCACCGCCGGGACGCTGGACACCGGCACGGTCCGGGTCAGCTTTTCCGCCTTCAACACGCCTCAGGAGGCGGACCGGCTGGCGGAGGCCGTGGGAGATATTCTCCGGAGATAAGACCCAAGACAAACTGAAAGCCTGGAGCACAGCTCCGGGCTTTTTCCTGTTCTGAAGCGGAAATGGAGGGAGATATCCATGAAAACCGGAAAATAATTCTGAACGGACCATGAATTTTTAACGGTTTTCCTTGAATTTTACAGTCCGCTTCTCTATAATATAAAAATGAATGCCTATAACCCGCAGAGAGGTGAGTTGGAGCGATGAATGTAACGTTCGCGCAGGTCAGCGGCTGGGTCGTCCGGTATCTGCTGACCATTCGGATTTCAGATATATTGGATATTGCCATCATGGCATTTGTCCTCTATAAAATTTTCACACTGGTGCAGAGCACCAAGGCGGCCAGTCTGGTAAAGGGACTGCTGATCTTTTTGGCGGCGCTGGTGCTGTCCTCTGCCCTGCATCTGAACGGGATCAATTACATCATGACCCGCATGGTCAATCTGGGCCTGCTGGCCCTCATCATTCTGTTCCAGCCGGAGATCCGCCGGGTACTGGAGCAGGTGGGCAGCCGCCGTCTGGTGGCTTTCTTCATCCATGAGGAATCCGCCAGCACGATGGAACAGGCCATCGGACAGACGGTGCTGGCATGCACGGAAATGTCCCAGAGCCGCACCGGCGCCCTCATCGTCTTTGAGCGGGAGATCCTGCTGGACGATATGGTCCGCAGCGGCACGGTGCTGGACGCGGCAGTGTCCGCCGAGCTGCTGAAAAACATTTTCTTCGTCAAGGCCCCCATGCATGACGGCGCGGTGATCGTGCGCCATGGGCGGGTGCTGGGCGCTGGCTGTATGCTGCCCCTGAGCAAGAACGTGAACCTCTCCCGCGACTTGGGTATGCGCCATCGGGCCGGTATCGGTATGAGTGAAAACTCCGACGCCGTGGTGGTCATCGTCTCCGAGGAGACCGGGTCTATTTCCGTGGCCATCGGCGGAATGCTCAAGCGGCATCTCAAGCCGGAGACGCTGGAAAATCTCCTGCGGAACGAATTGCTTCCCCGGGAGGAAGACAGCGAGGACCGTCTGAAGTTCAACCTGCTGAACCTCCTGCGGAGCAAAAAGAATGGAGGCGAGGAAGATGCGTAAGACACAGAATCCGCGGAATATCCTGTATCTGGTCCTATCCATCGTGATCGCCGCCGGTATCTGGTACTATGTGGACGAATTCAACGGCCGGGTGGTGACCCAGACCGTTACGGGGATCCCCATTGAGTATATCAATCAGGACGCACTGGCAGACAATGGGCTGATGCTGGCGGAAGGCGAGGACAGCGGTACCAGCACCACCATCGACATCACCTTTAAGGGAAACCGGCGGCACATTGTTCAACTGGATCGTTCCAAGATCCGGGTAACGGCCAATCTGGCCAGTATCACGGAGGCCGGCGTCCAGAGCGTGAAGCCGGATCTGACCTATACGGACCGGAAATTCAACTCCGGCAATACCTCGGTAGAGGAGCAGAGCCTCTATATGGCCACGGTCAATATCTGCGAACTGAGCCATAAGGAAGTGGAGCTGCGCTGCGAGCTCACCGGCAATGTGGCGGAGGGCTATTCCGCCGGTAAGGTCCAGCTTTCTCAGACCAGTATCGCCGTCCGGGGCCAGGAAGAGGAAATTGCCAAGGTCAGCTATGCCAAGGTGATTTTTGACATCGGCAAGAATACCAAGGAGACCGTCACGGCGGATCTGGATTATCAGTTCTATGATGAGGACGGCCAGGTGCTGAACCTCTCCGGCATCCATGCCGAGGCGGGTCAGATCCAGGCGACTCTGCCGGTGTACGTCACCAAGGAGCTGAAGCTGACGGTGGACTTCAAGGAAGCTCCCGGCGCACAGCTGGCGGACATGATCTGGGCCATCAAGCCGGAGAGCGTTGTGGTTTCCGGTGACGCCTCTGTTCTGAACGATATGGATTCCATTGTGCTGGACAGCTTTGATCTGCTCAGCGTGACCACGGAAAGCACCAGCCACAGCTACGCCATTCTGGTGCCGGACGGCTGCGAGAATCTCAGCGGCGTGACCCGGGCCACACTGGAGATCGGCTATCCGGATAAGACGGTGGCGGATGTGACCACTCACAACATCCGGGTGGAAAACGCCTCGGCCAGTCGGAACGTGGAGCTTCTGACACAGGAACTCTCCGTGCGGATCTTCGGCACAGCGGCGGAGATGGAGGGCATCACCGGCGAAGATGTGGCGGTGGTGGCGGATCTCAGCGATTACGCGGTGGCCTCCGGCACCTATATGATCCCGGCTCAGGTCCGGGTGGGAGACGGAAAGACCATCGGCGTTTCCGGGACCTATCAGATTCAGGTCCGTATTCCCGAATCCTGAACCGGCGCGGCCCACAGCATTTGACAGAAAATTAGGAGCGATACCATGACACAGATTGCAACAGTTGAAAGAATTTTGGACGATACCCACGCGGAGATCTCCGTTCCCCGGAAGTCCGCCTGCGGCCATGACTGCGAGGAGTGCGCGGGCTGCGGCGTCAGCGGCGTTTCCGTTTACGTAAAGGCGCTGAACACCGTCGGCGCCCGGCCGGGTCAGAAGGTGGTGGTGGAGAGCGACACGAAGAAAATGCTCAAGATCGTCAGCTTTGTTTACCTGATCCCGGTGATCCTGTTTCTGGCGGGATACCTGATCATGCTGGCCTGCAACACCAGCGTGGCGGTGCAGTATACCGCGGCAGTGGCCGGAGCCGTGCTGGGGATTTTGCTGGCCATCTGGTATGACCGCCGGGTGAAGGCCCGGGGCGGGCTGTCCTTTACCATCGTGCGGGTGTTCTGATGTTCGGATATGTGCGGCCCTCTGTCCGGGATCTGCCGGAGGAGGAACTGGACCGGTTCCGCGCCATGTACTGCGGACTGTGCCACACCCTGTCCCGGCGGTACGGACAAGCTGCCCGCTTCATCCTGAACTACGATTTTACCTATCTTGCCATCCTGCTGTCCGATGGGACGGCAGGGGCGCAGGGAGCCGGGCGGTGCTATACCAGTCCGATCAAAAAACGGCCCTTTTTAGAGCCTACCGCCGCTATGGAGCTGGCGGCGGACGAGAGCGTGATCTTAGCCTACTGGCAGCTGCGGGACGGCGTGGAGGATCACGCTTGGGCCTCCGGCCTGAAATACCGGGCAGGTGCCCGTCTGCTGGAATCCGCTTACAAACGGGCGGCGGCCCTTCGACCGGAATTCGATCAGGCAGTGCGCCGCCAGCTTCAGCTCCTGAGCGCATTGGAGCAGGCAAAGGACCCGTCTATGGACAGAGCCGCCGACAGCTTTGCCGTGTTGCTTTCCAGCGCTGCGGAGGAGTTGACGGACCCCGTCCGAAAGCGGATCATGGAGCAGATTCTGTATCATCTGGGCCGCTGGATCTACCTGATCGACGGGGCGGACGATTTGAAAAAAGATGCGGAGAGCGGCAATTATAATCCGGTAGCTCTGCGGTACGGATTGACAGACGGCACATGGACGCCGGAGAGCCGCAGGGACTTTGCCACGACCCTGGACCATTCCATCCACCAGATGGCCGCAGCCTTTGAGCTGTGGGATTTCGGCGTGTGGACGCCGGTCCTGCAGTCCACCTTTTACGGAGGGCTGTTTCAGGTGGGAAAGGCCGTGCTGGACGGCAGGTTCCATCGTCCCAGCAGAAAGAATATCAGAGAGTTTGAGGAAACCGAATGAACGATCCATACGAGGTCCTGGGAGTTCCCCGGACCGCCACCGATGAGGAAATCAAAAAGGCTTACCGGAATCTGGCCCGGAAATATCATCCGGACAATTATCATGACAGCCCTCTGGCCGATCTGGCGCAGGAGAAGATGAAGGATATCAACGCCGCTTACGAGCAGATCACCAAGGAGCGCAGCGGACGGGGAGACAGCCCCGCCGGCGGCTATCGTCAGAGCGCCTACGGCGGATACGGCGGCCAGAGCTACTCCGGCGGGGACAGCGTGTTTCAGCAGGTGCGCTACGCTATCCAGCTGGGAGATCTTGGCCGGGCGGAGGCGCTGCTCACCAATTACAGCAACCACAATGCCGAGTGGAATTTCCTGAAGGGCGTTGTATGTGCCCGCCGGGGCTGGATGGACGAAGCCAAGCGTTACTATGAGACCGCCTGCCAGATGGACCCCGGCAATCTGGAATATCAGCGGGCGCTGGACTATATGGAAAACGGCCCCCGACAGGCTTACACGCCAGGCGGAACCACCTTTGGGACGGACCTGTGCGGCAGTAATCTGTGCCTGCCTATGTGCTGCCTGTGGTCACTTTGCAGCGGCAGTGTGCCAATCTGCTGCTGCTGCTGATAAATAACGTGTAAAACCGGCGGAAACGTGCTCTGACAGGGAAGAATGACCGTTTGCGGAAGGCGTTTCCCCGTAAAATAGGAGGAATCAGCATGATCAAAAGCATGACCGGCTACGGTCGGGCGAGAGAGGTGCGGAACAAGCGGGATATCACCGTGGAGGTCCGCTCCGTCAACAACCGGTATCTGGACTGCACTGTGAAGATGCCCCGGATGTACAGCTTTGCGGAGGATGCCGTAAAGCAGTGCGTCCAGAAGGCTATTTCCCGGGGCAAGGTGGATGTGTTCATCACGGTGGATGCCTCCGCCGCAGATGTGGCCAAGGTCACGGTGAACCGGGAACTGGCGGCCCAGTATGCCGCTGCACTGGCAGAGCTGTCTGAGGTCTGCGGCACGGAGTCCAAGGTGACGCCGGAGCAGCTTTCCCGGTTCCCGGACGTCCTGACGGTGACGAAGGAGGACGAGGATCTGGAAACGGTGTCTGCGGACCTGTGCGCCGTGGCAGAGCAGGCGCTGGAAGCTTACAACGCCATGCGGGCCGTGGAGGGCCGGAAGCTGGCGGAGGACATCGGCAACCGCCTGACCTATATTGAGAACTATACGTCTCAGGTGGAGCAGCGTTCCCCGGAGACTGTGACGGAGTACCGCGCCAAGCTGACGGCCCGGATGGAGGAAGTGCTTCAGAGCACCACCATCGATCCTCAGCGGATCCTGCAGGAGGCTGCCATCTACGCCGATAAGGTGGCCGTGGACGAGGAGACCGTCCGCCTGCGCAGCCATGTGGCCCAGCTGCGGACCATGCTGGAATCCGATGAGCCTATGGGCCGGAAGATGGACTTCCTGATCCAAGAGGTCAACCGGGAGTCCAACACCATCGGCTCCAAGTGCTGCGACGTGGCCATCGCTCAGGTGGTGGTGGGCCTCAAGGCAGAGGTGGAGAAGATGCGGGAACAGGTCCAGAACGTGGAGTAAGCCATGAAGCTTATCAACATCGGTTTTGGAAATCTGGTATCCCAGGAGCGGCTGGTGGCCATCGTCAGCCCGGATTCCGCACCTATCAAGCGAATGGTGCAGGAGACCCGGGAGCGCGGTATGCTCATTGACGCCACCTACGGCCGCAAGACCGCGTCCATTTTCATCATGGACAGCGATCACGTGATTTTATCGGCGCTGCCGCCGGAGCGGTTCAGCCCGAAGGAGCAAGAGGGAGAGGGATCATGAGAGGAAAAACGTTTATTATTTCCGGCCCATCCGGCGTAGGCAAGAGCACGGTGCTCAGCGCTCTGCTGGAGAAGCGGAAGAACCTGTATTTTTCAGTATCCGCCACCACCAGAGACCCCCGGCCCGGTGAACTGGACGGCATCCATTATCATTTTATGGATGCGGAGTCCTTCCGCAAGTGGATCGCCATGGACCAGTTTCTGGAATACGCCGAATATGTGGGCAACTTCTACGGCACCCCCAAGCGGTTCGTGGATGAGGCCATGGATAAGGGGCAGGATGTGATCCTGGACATTGAGGTGCAAGGCGCCTTACAGGTCACCAGCAAGCGGCCCGACACGGTGAAGATCTTCATCGCCCCGCCCAGCTGGAAGGAACTGGAACGCCGTCTGAAGGACCGCGGCACCGACGATCCGGAGAAAGTGCAGAAGCGTCTGCTCCGGGCCAAGGTGGAGTTCCAGACCGCCCATACCTACGATTATTTTGTCATCAACGATACGGTGGAGGATGCCGTCCGGGAGCTGGACGCCATCATCACCGCCGAGCACTGCAAGCCCAAGGAGCGTATGTCTGTTCTGGCGGAGTGACCGCCGTTTATTCCCTGATACAATAAAAAATTAAAGCCGCACAGCGGCAGATTGGAAGTAGAATATTATGATGCTGTATCCCGCTATGAACAAGCTGAAAAGTCATATCCCCAACCGTTATATGCTGGTGAACGTGGTGGCCCTTCGCGCCCGCCAGATCGCCGATGACGCCGAGGAGGCCGGCATCCAGCTGGAAGAGAAGCCTGTGACGCTGGCCATCCATGAGGTGGCGGACGGCAAGATCGACGCCAGCGGTATGGATCTGACCATTTCTGTCGATAACTGATCGAACACATCATCGGAGGAGGGCGAGGCATGGAGACCGCGGACATGGTAAAGGTTGCGGTCAGCGCCGCGCCCTATTCCATTGATAAGCCGTATAGCTATCTGGTGCCGGACGCACTGGTAGCGGCGGCCGTCCCCGGCGTTCGGGTCATGGTGCCCTTTGGCCGGGGCAATAAGGAGAGCGAGGGCCTGATTCTGGCCCGTGTTCAGGAGCCGAAGCTGCCGGGGAGCAAGGCCATCCGGCAGATATTGGACCCGGAGCCGGTGCTGGATAAGGCCGGTATCGATCTGGCGCTGTGGATGCGGGGCCGGTATTTCTGCACGGTGTTCGAGGCGGTGAAAACCATTCTCCCCGCCGGACTGTGGTACGGTCTGCGGGAGATCTGGTCGCTGGCTATGGCGCCGGAGGCCGCCCGCTCCGCCGCCGTGGGCATCCCCGGCGCGTGGCAGGTGTTGGATCTGCTGGAAAAGCAGGGCGGCAAGGCGGATATCCGCGTCCTGCGGGACGCCTTGGGCGACGGGGCGGAAAAGCCCCTCAAGGCCATGAAAAAGGCGGAGATCCTCACTTGCGAGACGGATGCCAAGCGCAAGATCGCCGACAAGTCCCACCGGATGGTGGAGCTGGCGGTCAACACGGAGGACGCCTACGCTCTGACGGAGCCAAAGCGCCGCTCCGCCCCGGCGCGGTACGAGGTGGTGAACTTCTTAGCCACGGCGGGACGGACCCCGGCAGCGGAGGTCAGCTATTATACCGGGGCCTCCTCCCGGACGCTGAAGACCATGGAGAAGGCGGGACTGATCGCCTTTTCCGAGGAGGAGGAGCTGCGGGTGCCGTCCTTGGACGATGTGGAGCCGGGGCCGGAGATCGTTTTGAACGAAGAACAGCAGCGGGCCTTTGAGGAGATTTTAGGCCGGGTACAGGCGGCAAAGCCGTCGGTCACGCTGCTGCACGGTGTTACCGGCAGCGGTAAGACGCAGGTTTATCTGCGCTTGGTGCAGGAAACGCTGGCGTTGGGAAAAACCGCTATGGTGCTGGTGCCGGAGATCGTGCTGACGCCGCAGATGATGCGGAAATTCAGCTCCTACTTCGGCAGCCGGGTGGCCATGCTCCACAGCTCCCTGAAAATGACGGAGCGCTATGACCAGTGGAAGCGCATCCGCCGGGGAGAGGTGGACGTGGTGCTGGGGACCCGCTCCGCTCTGTTCGCGCCCCTGAAAAATCTGGGCCTCATCATCATGGACGAGGAGCAGGAGGGAAGCTATCAGTCGGAAAACGTACCCCGGTACGATGCCCGGGAGGTTGCCAAATACCTCTGCGTCCGGGAGAAGGCGGCGCTGGTGTTCGGTTCCGCTACGCCTACGGTGGAGACCGCTTGGGCGGCGGAACAGGGAAGCTATCAAAAGGCGCTGCTGCGGCGGCGCTACAACGAAAACGCCTTGCCGGAGGTCCTCATTGCGGATCTGCGTCAGGAGATATTGAACGGCAATCCGGGCCTGATCAGCACCCCGCTACGGCAGGAGCTGGAAAAAAATCTGGCGGCGGGGGAGCAGAGTATCCTGTTTCTGAACCGCCGGGGCAGCAGCCGGATGCTGCTGTGCGGCGAGTGCGGCTATGTGCCCCAGTGCCCCCGGTGCAGCACTGCCATGACCTATCATTCCGCCAACGGGCGGCTGATGTGCCACTACTGCGGACACTCCGAGCCGGCGGCGGACACCTGCCCGGAATGCGGCGGCTGGATGAAGCATGTTGGCGCGGGCACCCAGAAGGTGGAGGAAGAACTGCGGGAACTGTTCCCGGAGGCGGGCATCCTGCGGATGGATGCCGATACCACCGCCGGGGGCCATGAGGAGATCCTGCAGACCTTTGAGCGGGAGCGCGTCCCCATTCTGCTGGGGACGCAGATGGTGGCGAAGGGACTGGATTTTGAAAACGTAACGCTGGTGGGCGTTCTCTCCGCGGATATTTCCCTGTATGTGGACAATTACCGGGCGGCGGAGCGCACCTTTAGCCTGCTGACCCAGGTGGTAGGCCGTGCGGGCCGGGGCGGGAAAACCGTCATTCCCATCATGAAGCCCCACAACAATAACGTAATCTGCCTGCTGTCCCTTACTGGCATGGATAGTCATGAAATCCAGCTGTAGCTTAGGCCAACGGGTGGCAGCTTTCTCCAGACTGGCAGGTTTCAGGTGATGGTATCGCGCCAGCACCAGAATTCTCTCTTCTGCCTTCACAAATCCCGACAGCTTATCCAGTAGCAGATCCAGCTGGCTTTCATCGAGCAACGTGACGGCTTTTTTATCGCCTGCCATCAAACTGTTGAGCGGTTTCGTAAGCTGATGAGGGTTTTGCTGGATAAACTGGTTTGCGACTTCACCAATGCGGCTATTAAAACGGTAAGTCGTATCCAGATTACAACGGTCGCCCTCGCCGAAGTTTTGCTGGAATGCGGTGGTCAACGAAAGCTGTGCTCCGCTGAACCGGTAAATTGCCTGCCAGTCATCCCCTACGGCGAACAGCGTAGTGTGTGAGTTTTGCTTGCGCAGTGCGGCTAACAGGGCGGCTCGCTGAGGAGAAATGTCCTGAAATTCGTCGACCAGAATGTGTTTCCACGGACTGATAAACCGCCCTTTTTCCAGAATGACAATGGCCTGATGAATCAACCCGGAAAAATCGACGGCATTCTCATCCTTCAGGGCGCCCTTCCAGGCTTTGAGCAGGGGAGACATCAGCTTAATGCGTTTACTGAAAAGATCGCGAATCTCCTCCGGAGCATTGGCGATCATCTCCGCCTGCGCTCCGCCATGCATACGCATCAGGCTAACCCAACGATCCAGCCGGGAAGCCAGCCGGCGCTGTAATTTTTCGTCATCCCAGAAGTTACCTTCGGGTACAGACCACTGCATCTCTTCTTCTAACCATTGCCGCCAGCCTTTGGCCTGTGCTTTTTTCTCACTGCACTGCTGACGCCAGGTCGTGATAAAAAGTTTGCTGCGCGCGGCAACATCATTTTCCAGCTTGCTAACCGTCGGGACTTTTTTGCTCCCCTGAGAAATAATGTGCAACGCCAGTGAATGAAACGTCCTCGCGGTGATCTCTTCCGTATGCAGACGTTCACGGATGCGATCGTCCATCTCCTGGGCCGCTTTGCGTCCAAACGCCAGCAGCAGGATTTGTTCGGCCGCCGCTTCCCCTCGCGCAAGTAGCCAGCCCGCACGGGCGACCAATACGGATGTTTTGCCGCTTCCGGCCCCCGCAAGAACCAGTAATGATTGTTCGCCGTTCACCACCGCCCGCGCCTGGGCCGGATTCAGCGGCGAGGACTCAATTTGCTGGAAAAAATCGGCATGTTCTTCCAGCATGGCATCGGTATACGCCTGGTTGTGCTGCAAGCGACAAGCTTCAATGTCCTTCAACCATGCCTGGCATTGACGTAACGCCTCACGGCAATTTTCAAATTCTTCCAGCCGGTTGATCGGGAGCGGCAATGCGGCAAAGGCGCGGCGGATCTGCTGCTGTAGTCCTGACGTCTGTTCGCGCGTCAGCCATTTATTCTCACTGGTGCGGGTGGCGATCGCCTCCAACTGCTGCTGTAAAACTCCCGCAGCGACGTCGCTCATTTCCTGACTCCACTGCTGCCAGAGCGAATTCAAATGGTGATGGAAGCGCTGGGTTTCAGCCCATTCAGTACCGTGAAGACGAACCACCTTATCATCCGGGAGCACAAACTCCAGCTCTCCCCATACCAGGCCGCGTTTACAATGAATAGCCAGTAACTGATTGAAGGGAATAAGATACTCGTGACGATCGCCGGAAACCTTAATCCCGGCATTGAGAATAACGGCCCGATCGTAAGGGTGTTGTGCCAGACGTTTTCCAAGAGAAGTTGCTTTCAGTTCCATAAGACTCAAGCGGATCCACACGAAGAGGTTTGCTTATCAGTGTAACCGCCAGAGAAAACGTGCTCCAGCCCAAAAAAACGTTACAATTGCCGAATTCACAGAAAACCAGAGTTAACCGAGGGTTTATGCGTACTGTTCTGAATATTTTAAATTTTGTGCTCGGGGGATTCGCCACCACCTTAGCCTGGTTACTGGCTACGCTGGTCAGTATTGTGCTGATTTTTACTCTCCCCCTGACCCGCTCATGCTGGGAAATAACCCGACTCTCGCTGTTTCCCTACGGTAACGAAGCGATTCATGTCGATGAGCTTAATCCAGCGGGCAAAAACGTCCTGTTGAATACCGGAGGCACCGTGCTCAATATTTTCTGGCTGATTTTCTTCGGCTGGTGGTTGTGCCTGATGCACATTGTCTCCGGTATTGCCCAGTGCATTACGATTATTGGTATCCCGGTTGGCATTGCGAATTTCAAAATCGCGGCGATTGCACTGTGGCCGGTGGGTCGCCGGGTAGTGTCAGTTGAAGTTGCTCGCGCAGCGCGTGAAGCCAACGCGCGTCGTCGCTTCGAATAATCAGGACCGATGGCCTTTATGTTAAGTCCTCTGCTCAAACGCTATACCTGGAACAGCACCTGGCTGTACTACGTGCGGATTTTTATCGCGCTTTGCGGCACAACAGCGCTGCCCTGGTGGCTGGGTGACGTTAAGCTGACCATCCCGCTCACGCTGGGTATGGTCGCAGCCGCGCTTACTGACCTGGACGATCGTCTTGCAGGTCGCCTGCGCAATTTGATCATCACGCTCGTGTGCTTTTTCATTGCCTCGGCCTCGGTCGAACTGCTCTTCCCATGGCCATGGCTGTTTGCCCTTGGGTTAACGCTTTCCACCAGCGGCTTTATACTGCTGGGGGGATTAGGGCAGCGCTATGCAACCATCGCCTTTGGCGCGTTGCTGATCGCCATTTACACGATGCTCGGCACCTCGCTTTACGATCAGTGGTATCAGCAGCCAATCCTGCTGCTCGCGGGCGCCATTTGGTACAACCTGTTAACCCTGACCGGACATCTTCTGTTCCCTATTCGCCCGTTGCAGGACAATCTGGCGCGTAGCTATGAACAGTTAGCGCACTATCTGGAACTGAAATCGCGTCTTTTTGATCCCGACATAGAAGATGAAAGCCAGGCGCCGTTGTATGATCTAGCTCTTGCGAATGGGCAACTGATGGCGACTCTAAACCAGACAAAGGTGTCACTGCTGACCCGCCTGCGCGGCGACCGCGGACAGCGAGGAACACGTCGCACGCTACATTACTATTTTGTGGCGCAGGATATTCACGAACGCGCAAGCTCCTCGCATATTCAGTACCAAACGCTTCGCGACCATTTCCGCCACAGCGACGTGATGTTCCGCTTCCAGCGCCTGATGTCGATGCAGGGGCAAGCGTGTTCGCAACTGTCTCGCTGTATTTTATTACGCACGCCTTATCAGCACGATCCGCACTTTGAGCGCGTCTTCACTCATATTGATGCTGCACTTGAGCGCATGCGCGCGAGTGGTGAGCCTGCCGACCTGCTCAACACGTTGGGATTTTTGCTGTCAAACCTGCGGGCCATTGATGCCCAGTTGGCTACCATTGAGTCCGAACAGGCTCAGGTACTTTCGCGCAATGAGTCTGAAAATCAGCTTGCCGATGACAGCCCGCATGGGTTCAGTGATATCTGGTTGCGTCTGAGCCGTAATTTCACGCCTGAGTCCGCCCTGTTTCGTCATGCTGTTCGCATGTCGCTGGTGCTCTGCGTCGGCTATGCCATTATCCAGATAACCGGAATGAACCACGGGTACTGGATCCTGTTGACCAGTCTGTTTGTCTGCCAGCCAAACTACAACGCCACCCGACATCGTCTGGCACTAAGGATTATCGGCACATTAGTCGGTATCGCCATTGGGTTACCGATCCTGTGGTTTGTACCTTCTCTCGAAGGGCAATTGATCCTTCTTGTGATCACCGGCGTGTTGTTTTTTGCCTTTCGTAACGTCCAGTACGCGCATGCCACCATGTTTATCACGCTGCTGGTGCTGCTGTGCTTTAATCTGCTCGGTGAAGGTTTTGAAGTTGCACTTCCGCGCGTCATCGATACGTTGATCGGCTGTGCCATCGCCTGGGCTGCTGTCAGCTTTATCTGGCCAGACTGGCGTTTTCGGAATCTGCCGCGAGTGATTGAACGGGCCACTGACGCTAACTGTCGTTATCTTGATGCTATTCTCGAACAATATCATCAGGGGCGTGATAATCGTCTGGCATACCGTATCGCCCGCCGTGACGCGCACAATCGTGATGCGGAACTTGCTTCGGTGGTGTCGAACATGTCGAGTGAACCGGATGTCACGGCCCAAACACGCGAAACGGCGTTCCGCTTGCTGTGTCTTAACCATACGTTTACCAGCTATATTTCCGCCCTCGGCGCACATCGCGAGCAGTTAACCAATCCTGACGTCCTGGCATTGCTGGATGATGCCGTCTGCTATGTAGATGATGCGCTTCACTATCAACCTGCTGATGAGCAGCGCGTATACCAGGCGCTGGAAGATCTGAAGCAGCGAATTCAGCATCTCGAGCCACGTCCGGACAGTAAAGAGCCGCTGGTCGTACAGCAAGTTGGGTTACTGATTGCCCTGCTCCCGGAGATTCGGCGATTACAGCAACAAATTGCCGTGCTGCCATCTAATACCCCGGTTCCGGCGTAAGAGAACTTACCCACTCCACCAGCTCCTGGCGACGCGTCGCCGGGAGCGCGGCTTCATGCACCCCGTCAACCGCCCCTTCAAGGGCATAGAGTATTTTTACCGTTAAGGCAGGGTTATTTTGCCGAAGTTTCAACCAGCACATCTGAGCTCCCAGCGATCGCAATGTCCCCTCATCCTTAATTCCTGCTTCATTTAGCAAGGTCTCCAGATGAAACGTCATATTCGGTAATTCCCGCAGGCGATGTTGTGCAAAGCGACTCTGTTTTTCCTTAACGGCTGCATCGAGTGAAAATTGTGATAGCGATACTAACTGCTGCTGGTTTTGCCACAGGGTATCGTTCACCTGGTAATAATTGAGTACAACCGGACGCCCGCGCTTGATAAATGTTAGCCAGACAGGAGAATTTTTTACACAGTACTGGGCGCTCTGCTCACAGGCGCGAAGATATAACTCACCGCTGGCAACCATGGCAAAGACCGTATCACCAACCGTCAGACTATAGCCGCCAAACAGTGAGCGGTAGTGAATTGTTCCCAGAGAAGCCAGATATTCTTGTGATTTATAGATTCTTGCATAAGACTTTTCTTTCATAAAAATCCTTTTAAATCATAACGTAAGCAAATAATTTGCAGTAGCAGATCCGTTAATGACGAAAATAGGCAACTTATGCGTATGGGGCAAGATGAATTTTATTTTTCCCGTGATGATGACTAAAAATTGCGAACCTGTTTCCGAAAATAAGGTTGATCTTTATTGATGGCGGGGTTACTGTATATCCATACAGTAACTCACAGGGCTGGATTGATTATGTACACTTCAGGTTATGCAAATCGTTCTTTGTCGTTCTCTTCCGCATCGAGCAGCATTGCGCGCGTTTCAGCAGAGAACGCTACCGCTGGGCTTATCAGTGAAGTGGTCTATCGCGAGGACCAGCCCATGATGACGCAGCTCCTGCTGCTTCCCCTGCTGCAACAGTTAGGGCAACAATCACGCTGGCAGTTGTGGCTGACGCCTCAGCAAAAATTAAGCCGTGAGTGGGTGCAGTCGGCCGGGCTTCCATTGACCAAAGTCATGCAAATCAGCCAGCTCTCCCCCTGCAATACGCTGGAATCGATGGTTCGTGCGCTGCGCACAGGTAATTACAGCGTCGTCATCGGCTGGTTGACGGAAGAATTAACCGAAGATGAACATGCCGAACTGGTAAAAGCGGCAGATGAAGGTAATGCGATGGGGTTTATCATGCGTCCTGTTCGCGCTCAGTCACTTGCGGGGAGACAGCATTCCGGGCTAAAAATTCACTCGAATTTGTATCATTGAGTAAAATTAGGATTTATCCTGGAATTTTTTTTCATGTTTTAATTTGCCATTGAGCTGTAACGCGTTTTCCGGCTGAAGGCCTGTCTGAAGCGGTTTTCAGGAAATCTTCAGTACATTTATTCATCTATAAATGTTAAATATTGTGTACACAAGCCTTTTTTTTTCATATGCCTGACGGACTTCACACTTGTAAGTTTTCAACTACGT
>OIWQ01002636.1_pt1 | contig 17727 bp, 19 predicted proteins | sample 1587571 | NCBI WGS metagenome assembly OIWQ01 (sample SAMEA3888910, study PRJEB22519) | human gut metagenome | biome: human gut; feature: human-associated habitat; material: faeces | place: Denmark | collected 2010 | reverse complement strand
GCTTTCCTTATCCAAGGCCTTACGGACTACGTGTGGTATAATTACCGCCTGTTCCTGCTCTTCTGGATGATCGCGGGGCTCGGCATCGCGCATATTTTCACGGCAAAAAGCACCGCCGAGGAATCCGAACAATTTTATTATTGAATCCGAAGCACTCCGGCCGTCTGCGGCGGTCGGACGGCATTCTCAAAATCTCCGCAGGGAAACGAGATAAACTATGACAAACGACAGACAAAAGACGCGTTTTAATTTCATCGACGTCCTCATTATCCTCATCATTTTGGCTGTGGTCGGCGCCGCAGTCTACCTGATCGTAACCGGAAATATGGAATCCCGCAGGGCGGAAAGCGCCAATATTGAGTTCACCGTCCGCATCTCGGCGGTAGACGAAAAATACCTTTCCCTGATTCGGGAAAACGAATCCGTCAAGGATTCCTCGACCGATAAGGTGATCGGCACCATCCGAAAAATCACAACGGAAAAAACCCGCTATTACGGAGATACCGCGATTCCCTCAGGAAATGGCTACACAGTCACAGCGGCGGAATATGACGACAAATACGATGTGTATGTCACGATTTCCGCTTATGCGAAAGCGGACGACCGCGGCATCTATACGATAGGAAGCTCGCGAATCCTTGTCGGCGCACCTATCAATTTCAAGGTTCCCTCTTTCACCTCCGTATCGTATATCACCGAGTTTTCGACGGAAATCCCCGACTAACGGAATTTCCATGAAAGGATAGAATTATGGCAAACAAAACCGACACGAAAAAGTCAGGCGCCCGCTTCAATATATTCGACGTCATCATTATATTCATCGTTCTCGCGTGTATTGCGGCCATCATCGTAAGGGCGTATTTCACCGCCAACATCAAGGATGACTTCACGACGGCCAAGGTCGAGTTTTCCGTCATCAGCGTATCCGAAAATACCGCCGCCTCCCTCCATCCGTCCCGGAAAATTTATTTTTCCTCGAATGGCGATGAAATCGGCACCATCGACGAAGTTACCTATGGTCCCTCCGAAATATACGCCTTGGATGCGGCAGGGAAACCGGTTTCCGCTTCCCATCCGGATAAAAAGGACGCACACGGCACCGCGACGCTCTACGGCATTTGGACGGACGACGGTTTTATGATAAACGGAACCATCCTCGCCCTCGCAGGGAAAACCGTCAACATTTACACACAGGACGTGGAATGCATCATGACGATTGTCGGCATCACCGCTTCGGAGAGCTGACCCTAAAAAATCTCGCAGACTTTCGGCACTTTTTTGCAAAAAACTATTGATTTTGTACACCAATATTGATATAATAATTGATATCAAATCTGTTATTTGCAGTTCATTTCGGTAAAAGCCGCGTGAAAACAACACAAACAGGAGCGAACGAAAATGATTTCCAGAAATATAACGATCAAAAACAGCGTCGGTCTTTATGCAAGACCCGCGACTTTCTTTATCCAAAAAGCAAATACCTATAAAAGCTCCATATGGATTCAGAAAGATGATCGGCGCGTCAACGCGAAAAGTCTGCTCGGCGTGCTTTCCATGGCGATCTCCGGCGGTTCTACCGTAACGCTCATCGCCGACGGTCCCGACGAAACGGAAGCACTGAACGGATTGGAGCTTCTTGTCAGCACGGAGCTTTGAGGTTCCGCCATTCCCCACACATAATCCACGGCAGATAACGGCTTGCAGAATATGCAGATGCGTTTTCTGTCGTTTTTCATTACGGAGGAATCATGGTAAATTCCGAATACGCGGAAAGACTGCGGGAAAAGGCCGCGGCACTTCCCCTCTCCCCCGGTGTATATATCATGCGGGACACCGCAGGCAAGGTCATTTACGTCGGAAAATCCCGTGCGATTAAAAACCGTGTGTCGCAGTATTTTCATGAAAACAGCGGAAACGGACCCAAAACGGACGCCATGACCTCCCGCATATTCGACTTCGACTACATTCTCTGCGACACCGAAATCGAAGCGCTGACGCTGGAAAACAGCCTGATTAAGCTCTACCATCCCAAATACAACATCAAGCTCAAAGACGATAAGGCCTACCCCTATCTGAAAGCGACGGTCGATGAAGAGTATCCCCGTTTTCTGATGACAAGGCGGCGCGATTCGGATAAGGCAAAATATTTCGGTCCGTATACCAGCACGGCCACGGTTTACGGCATCATTTCCGCCATGCAGAAGACCTTCGGGCTTCCCTCCTGCCGCCGTCTGTTTCCGCGCGACCGCGGACGGGTGTCAAGCTGCGTATACAAACAGCTCGGCTGTGTCGCGCCGTGCGACCCCGACACCACGCCGGAAGCCTATCGGGAAGCCTTTTCGGAGGCGGTTTCCTTTCTGTCGGGAAATTATAACGCGGTCATCGCCGCCCTCACCGAAAAAATGAACTTCGCGGCGGAAAACCTCGCGTTCGAGGCTGCCGCCGCATACCGCGACCGGATACGCGCCGTCTCCAAGCTCGAGGAAAAGCAAAAGGTCGTCGCAAATCCCGATACGGAACGCGATATCGCCGCATGGTATGTGGGCGATCCCGTATCCGCCATCTGCGTTTTCTATATCCGCAGCGGCAAGCTGATTGACTCCGAAATATTCTATTTTTCCGGAGGGGAGATTCTCGACAGCGCCGCCGTCTCCTCCTTTCTTGCCGAGCTTTACAACAGGCGGGAATATATTCCGCGCGAAATTGATCTTTCCGAGCCGCTTGCCGAAGAGGATATCGACGCGCTCGCCCCTTGGCTTTCGGAAAGGGCGGGATATCGCGTCACGCTCCGCACTCCGGTGCGGGGAGAAACCAAACGCCTTTGCGATATGGCAAAGGAAAACGCCGGACAGCGCGCCAAGGAATATGCCCGCATGATGGAAAAGGACGAAAAATCCCTTGTAAGACTCGCCGCGCTTTGCGGACTGGAAACCGTGCCGGAACGGATCGAGGCTTTCGACATCTCCAATTTCGGAGACGAAGCGATTACCGCGGGAATGGTCGTTTATGAAAACGGAAAGCCTAAAAAAAGCGATTACCGCCTTTTCACGATCAAGTCCGTTGCCGGACGTGACGACTACGCCTCCATGCGGGAGGCGGTCGGACGGCGGCTCGCCCATTTAAACGACAAAGGAGCCGTGCCGCCCGACCTTCTTCTCATCGACGGCGGCGAAGCGCACCGAAGCGCCGCCGCAGAGGTCGTCGCCGAGGCCGGATTCAATATTCCCGTATTCGGCATGGTCAAGGACGACTATCACAAGACGCGCGCACTCGTAGGCGAAGGAGGAGAAATCTCCATCGCGGCAGAGCAGTCCGTCTACACGCTCATCTATAAAATCCAGGAGGAGGTGCACCGCTTCACCGTCTCCAAAATGAGCGCCGCCAAGCGCAAAACCGAAAAGACCTCCGTTTTGGAGGAGATTGACGGTGTCGGAAAGGCTCGCGCAAGGGCGCTGCTCGCGCGTTTCGGCGGACTTTCGGGCGTCAAGGCCGCATCGCCGGAGGAGCTGCGCACCGTGCGCGGCATCACGCCGGAAATCGCGGAAAATATCCGCCGGTATTTTCAAAAGTAACCCGCGTGGTTCCATACGAATAACCGATGACAATCTCATAATAAGGCGAAAATTTCGTTTTACGAAAGCTTGCTTACTTTCCAATAATGCCCCACCGCCACGGCATCGATTGCCGAAAAATATATGAAAAAGGACGATATTCCCATGAGAATTATTACAGGAAGCGCCAGAGGCGCCACACTTGCCACGCTTGACGGAGAAGCCACCCGTCCCACGCCCGCCAAGGTAAAAGAGGCGGTTTTCAGCTCCATACAGTTCGATATCGAGGGTCGCCGCGTCCTCGATCTCTTCGCCGGCTCCGGTCAAATGGGACTGGAAGCGCTCAGCCGCGGCGCAGAAAAGGCGACCCTTGTGGACAGCTCCCGCGAAGCGATAGACGTCATCAAAGCCAATGCCCAAAAAATTCATCTCTATCAAAAAACAAACGTCCTCTGCATGGACTGGAAGCAGTATATCCGGTTTGCAAAAGGAAAAAACAAATTTGACATTGTCTTTCTCGATCCGCCGTATGGACTTCGCATCCTCCCGCAGGTGACGGCGGAGCTTTATGACGCCGGACTTCTTGCGGACGGTGCCATCCTCGTCTGCGAGGACGAACGCCTCGGTCTTGCCGACGACGTCATGGTGGAAACACGCTATCGGAAAATCAAGGACGCACGGTACGGCCGTGTATCGATCACCTATCTCACCCCGCTTGTGCAGGACGGCGAGTGAATCTCGCAGCTTCAAGGGAGGAAAACCCGAATGAAAAGCAAAAAAGCACTGGTCCCCGGAACCTTTGATCCCGTAACCCGGGGACATCTCGCCCTCATTGAGGCGGCTGCCGCGCTCTTTGACGAGGTAACGGTCTGCATCTTAATCAATCCGGAAAAGCACTGCATGTTCGACGAAGATACGCGCAAGAAAGCACTGAAAGCCGCGGTGATGAGACTTGACAATGTGACAATCGCATCCTGCCACGGCATGACCGCGGATTACGCAAAGGAAATCGGCGCCGATGCCATCGTGCGCGGAATACGGGACGAAAAGGACGCGGTCTATGAGCTGGAAATGGCGGATTTCAACCTCCGCCGTACCGGCGTAAAAACGGTCTTTTTTCCCGCACCGCCGGAGCTGCGCACGCTTTCCTCCACGCAGGCAAGAGAGCGCCTCCTGTCGGGAGAAATGCCGGAGACTTGCCTGCCTGCCGGCGTTCCCGAAATCCTGCAAAGCGAAAAAAGGAACGCGGCTGATTGAGAGACTGAATTTTGACGATATCAAAATCACAGCACTTCATGTCAAAATCGAAAATTCCTGTCCATAAGACGAAAAAATGCAGTTTACAAAAGAATTTTATAAAGGCTTTGCGATTACAGGAAGCGCACACAAGCATGGCATGCCGGCAATGCCGGCAGAAAATTTGATAAAGGGCGCGGTGGCGGAAGCCGGTCATGATATCTTTCGCTGAAACCGGAAAAAAATCTGAAATCATAAGACAAATCCCCTCCGACGATTAAAAGGTCGTCGGAGGGGATTTGTCAGCTCGTATAATCGCTGTTATCGGAAAAAATGTTGTAATTGTTGGCAAGCGTGTTCCACGTCTGTTTATCGACGATTCCCGTCACCGGAAGCCGGTTGAGCTCCTGAAACCGGCGGATCGCATCCGACGTTTCCTGATCAAAGACTCCGCTCGGCACGATATTTTCAAAATCGTCGTAAACGACCGCCACCGCGGACAAAATAATCTGTATGATATAGACAATATCGCTTTTTTCTCCGAGATGCGTCTTATAATCCGGATTCGGAAACGGAATGATCGCAATTCCCGGCGTCGTCTTATAGACGGCGTTTCCATATTCCTCCTTGACCTTATTCCAAGTCGCAAAATCGACGATTCCGTTGACCGGAAGTCCGTATAAAGCCTGAAATTCTTTTACGGCTGTCTCGGTTTCCGTACCGAAAATGCCATCCGGTGCGATCACCTTCATATTCTTATTGGTCTGAGCGATTTTTCGCAGCTTCGATTGAAGCTCATAGATTTCATCCTGGCGTGCTGTATTCATATTATCCCTCCCCGTCGCCTATCGAAAGATCATTTCCGGAAAATTGTCCCTCCGCTCTGCCGGAACCCGTCTCCACATCGTTGTAAATATTCGCAAGCGTATCCCATGTAAGCGGACCGACGATTCCGTTGATCGGGTAGCCGAATACCGCCTGCACGGCATATATGGCATCCCTTGTATTCTCATCATAGATGCCGGTCAGCGGTATCTCCGGGATTTCTTCATATACGCCTGCCGCCGCATTGATGAAGCTTTGCAGCTGCTCCACCTCCGGACCGGTGGAGCCGAGCTTCAAAAAAGTTCCGGGAAACGGCGGAACTTCGGCGCCGGACTGTTCGGGCGATAAGCTCTGTATGATTCCGTAATAAGCGTCGAAAAGCAAATTCCATGTCGCATCGTCGACAACCCCGGTAGCCGGCAGTCCCGCATAGGTTTGAAACGCGATAACCGAATTTTTCATCTGCTCGTCAAAAACGCCGTTCATGGATACGGATGGCACCTCCGCAATAAATTCCGCAACCGTATTCAGATAATATTGGACGACGCTGACCTCATATCCCGTATCGCCTTCCGACATCACTCCCTGAAACTGCTGCACGGCCTCGTCAAATGTCAAGCCCTCGCTGAAAAGCTCATTGAGCTTCTTGACGGCATTATAGACAAATTGGATCTTATACCAAGTGGCCTTGCCCACGATTCCGTCTACATCGAGGTCGAATACCCGCTGAAATTCCCTGACGGCATTTTCCGTTTCTACGCCGAAAATGCCGTCCACAGGATCAATTTTCGGTATGGACGGATAGTTCGCGGAAATCCGATTCAGCCTTGTCTGCATAAAGGCTACGTCGTTGCCCACACTTCCGAGCCGAAGCAGGATTTCCGGCACGGACGGTTCGACCTCGCTCACCGGCGCATTGTAGACGATATTGATATCATCTCCATAATAGGTACGCAGAATATCATACGGCACATAGCCCAAATTGGCAAGCTCCACAGAGCCCCATTGGGAAAGCCCCTCGCAGGTCACGGTCGTACCGTTGCAGTACACCGCAAAAAGCGGCTCGATGTTATTTCCCCGCCGAATATAATTGTTAAAAATCTCATCGACAATCCTGCTGATATTTTCAAAAATATCCCGACCGTATACAAAGGACTGATCCATCGCAGTCGAATTGGTGATATCGAAATCATACCCGCGGGATGGGTAATATTCGGTATAAATCCTGTTGAGCGCAAAGGAAATCTGTGCTAAAATATTGGCGCGCAGCGCGCTTTCCGGCCATGTCGGATAGATTTCGCTCGACGCCACGTTTTTTATGTAATCCGTGAATGGCACCGTCACATTCTGGGCCGGAGCATCCGGCGCGCCGAGGTGAACGGTGATATATTCCGGAATAACCGGATATGGCATAGTTTACACGCTCCTTTTCCTTTATAAATTCGGTTTTCTGATATTCTCATTGATAATGAGACTGCCCGACGGGTATCTTGAGGATTCCGAGCTGCTGACCGGAATCATCCACGCAGGTTGAATAGAAGTGATTCCCGGATAGATGGGCACATGCGTGTTGACAATTCCATAATAGCCGTCGGCCGAAATCTCAATCGAAACGTCCGTATACGGCTTTGCGCCGCCGGGAGAGAGGGACTCCGACGGCGCCGGCGTCGGAATTTCAAGCGGCGGGGTTTTTCCGTCCGCGTCGGTATTCATAACCGTGAGAAGGCGGCTGGTCTCGTCGTCCAAAACCTCTCGGACGACGACGGTAGCCCCGACGATCGGTATCGCGTTTCTCGCCGAGGTCGTCTGCACGATCAGCTTTCCGTAATAATTCGCATTGACTGTGTTATCCATAGTTTAAGCTCCATTCCGCCGCAAAGCGGCATCGTTACACAAGCGTGAGCCGCAAGGCTTCCCGCCGAAGATATCCAAACTAATACAGTATATGACAAAATTTTTTCGCCGTTACTTCATATCCCTTTACAAACGGTACGGATTGTGATAAAATTTGCATGGTCGTTTTCCGTCCCGCGCTTCGGCGCGGAACCGGTCAAAACGGAGAAAGAGGTAAATTCTTCATGAAAAGAGAGCTATTAAACTACGACATTTTTCCCAAGGTATTCCCCACCGACACCTGTGTCCGCTTCACGGTCAAGCCGCTCGGCGGCCATGCGGCGTTTGAAGCCGGTGCGGAGCATACCGTCTCCATTTATGCGATGGACAAGGGCGATCCTGCAAGATATCCGGAACGGCACAATTTGACGGAATATAAAGTGACCCCGGACGGCGACGGCTGTATCCGCGTCACCCACACCTTCCGCGGCGAGAGCGAATACTATGTCCGGATATTCAAAGAAGGCGCCCGCATCGTTCAGCTTTCCGTTTATGCGGTGCTGCCCGATCTCGTCGGACGCTATCCGTACATGGGAGACATGCACATGCACTCCACGATGTCGGACGGCAAGGAGCATCCGTACATCGTCGCAGCAAACTACCGGAAATTCGGTTACGACTTCATGGCAATCACGGATCACCGAAAATTCTATCCCTCTTTGGAGACCCGCAATTTTTACAGCGATCTGAACTTAGATATCCGGTTTTATACCGGTGAGGAAATCCATCTTCCCGGGAACGACATTCATATCGTCAATTTCGGCGGCGATTACAGCATCAACGGATTGCTGGAATCCTCACAGCAGTTTATCTGCCGCGGCGCCGACCCGAAATGGCGCTCCATTAACGGAAGCTGCCCCGACGTTCTCACCGTCCCCCAGTATGAAGAGGAGGTAAACGCGCTCATAGAGACGCTGAACATTCCGGATGGAATTGAAAAATTCCAGTACGCCTCCTGCGTTTGGATCCTAAATCACATCAGAAAAGCGCACGGACTCGGAATTTTCGCCCATCCGTACTGGATTTCCAACGTCTTTCAGGTGCCGGAGACATTCATCGACTATCTGTTTGAAACCCATCCGTTCGACGCCTTTGAAGTTTTCGGCGGAGAGCCGTATTTTGAGCAAAACGGTTTTCAGGCCGCCAAATATTATGAATTCCGGGAAAAAGGCATCAAGGTCCCGATTGTGGGAAATACGGATTCTCACGGCTCGACGGAATACAATCCGATCATGAAAACCGCGCGCACAGTCGTATTCGCCAAGGAAAACACGAGAGATGAGATCGTATCCTCCGTCAAGAATTTTTATAATGCGGCGGTCCAGGACATCGGCGAACATCTCGAGGTGCTGGGCGATCTGCGCATGATGAAATATGCGTGGTTCCTTCTCACAAATTATTTTCCGCTCCACGACGAGCTTTGCTTCGAGGAGGGCCGTCTGATGAAGGAATTTGCCTGCGGCGACGCGGAAGCCGGAGACGAACTGCGCCGCATCTCGGGCAGAACACAAAAGCTGCGTGAAAAATATTTTATGTTCTGACAAAAAACACCGGCGCTTCGGCGCCGGTGTTCCGCTCACAAATGATATAAAGGAAAAGCCGCCCGGCGTCAAATACGACGCGGGCGGCTTTTTTGCACACCGATTATTTTTCCTGCGTTTCCTTTCCGGAATCGTCAAGAAAATAGTTGATTTCATTATACAGCGTATTTTTATAAAGAATATTTCCGTCTTTCAAAGAGGATTCCGCAGCATAAAACTTCGCTTCCAAATCTTCAAGAGGAATCTGCTTGATTGAGACGGTATCGGTGGTAAACAGAATCGGTTTTCCCTCGACGGTAAATTCAAATGTCGCCTTATCGAGCTCAATGCCCTCTTTTTCAAAAGCGGTTATCACCATATAGACACACTGAGCAACTTCATTGGCATCCTCAAGCTCGGAAAGCTTGATGCGATAAATCTCCTTCACGTCTTTCACATCATAGGAGATTCCGGCATCCACCTCGCGGAATTTATAGCCATTGCTGTCGTCGGCATAGAGGTCGAGCCACTGAACGTCCTCCACGCAGGCAAGCTCTCGGGCGTCGCCCAAAGCCTCGTCAAGCTGCGGGTCAATTACGGAATTTGCCCATCTTACCGAATAGCTGTCCGTCGTAAGCATGGAAGTATAATAAATTTCAAAGTCCACATTTGTCGTCAGGCATTTGACATTGACGGTGTATTTTCCGCTCGTCTCCTTATCCTGTGTATAATCGATAAGTTCGAATTCCATTCCTTTATATTTGCTGTCCAGATACTCATAAACCTTATTCTGTATTTTTTTTGACGGTGTACATGCGCAAACTGCCAAAATCAAAGAAGCGACAAGCAGCAGCGCGGCAATTTTCCTTACATACTTCATTATCCTACCTCCTAAAACATATTGGATAACGCAAGCTCCAAGGCTGAAACAATCGTGTCAAGCGGCAGAAACGGAGCGTTTTCCCTCTCCTTTTCCGCATAGGGTACGTGGAGAAAACCGGCTTTGATGTCTTTGCTTTCCCTTGCAATCTTATCGAGCGAGGAATACAAGACATAATTGCATAAATACGTTCCGGCGGAAAAGGAAAAGCCTGCGGGAATACCGGCGTTCTGCAAGGCATGCAGAATCGCACTGCTATTATACGTCGTAAAATATGCGGCCGGACCGTCGTCCGCAATTTTCCGTTCCAAAGCGCCAAGCTCCGTTCCATCCGGATATTTTCCGAGATTATCTTTTACAGCGCCGCAAAGGTTGATTCCGACCCGTTCGATTCGGATGCGGTCGGAACCGCCGGCAAGCCCCGTCATCAAGACGGCATCCGGCTCGAACTCCCTCCATGCAAAGAGAAGTGCCGCAAATGCGCCGCTCCACGTGACCGGCAAAATCAGTTTTTTGATTTCTTTTCCATTCAGCTCCGGCAGCTTTTTCACTGCCTCGGAGGACGGATTGCATCTGTTGGCGCCGAACGGCTCAAAACCGGTAAGCAAGATTTTGGAAGCCATAAGAACACCCTTTCCGCTCCGCTCAAAAATAGAAAAGACAGAATCCCATACAAGCATAATGATAGGATTCTTGTGTGAGTATACCATACTTTTTAGAAAAAATCAAGTATTTTGAGGATTTTTTGTCCCTTTACGCCCGTTTCGTTCGTTGACGCCGCATAAGTAATTCAATATATGTCAATAATCTCCACAATATTCTAATTTTCCCAAACAAAATACACCGACAGACGTCGTGGGTTGTTTGGGAGAGCCTATGGGCATGGAGGAAACGAGTCATGACAAACAGAAAAATCTCATCCGTTCGCGCCTTTGAAACGCTGGATTCCAGAGGAAATCCGACCGTCACGGTGCACCTTGCATTGGAGGGCGGAGGCTCCGGCATGGCCAGCGTGCCGTCCGGCGCGTCCACCGGAGAATACGAGGCGGCGGAGCGCAGAGACGGTGAGCCCGCCCGCTTTTCCGGCCGCGGCACACAAAAAGTATGCGCAGACATCGAAAAAATCATTCTTCCGGCGATCCGCGGCCTCGACGTCTCCTTTCAGCGCGCGCTGGATCTCAGGCTTTGCGAGCTCGACGGAACCGAAAACAAATCGCGTCTCGGCGCGAACGCCATCCTCGCCGTATCACTTGCGGCGGCAAGAGCCGCGGCAAATGCCTATGAAATGCCGCTTTACCGTTATCTCGGCGGCATCTACGGGAGCGTTTCCATGCCCGTACCGATGATGAATATTCTGAACGGCGGACGGCATGCGGATAACAACATCGACATTCAGGAATTTATGATTGTTCCGGTGGGCGCTCAAACCATTTCCGAGGCCGTCAGAATCGGAAGCGAGGTATATCATGCTCTCCGCGCCACGCTTCAAAAAGAGGGATATGCGACCTCGGTCGGCGACGAGGGAGGCTTTGCGCCCGATCTTTCGGACGATGAGGCGGCCATCGAGCTGATCCTGAAAGCGATCGAAACGGCGGGCTACACGACGGACGAGGTAAAGCTCGCCCTCGACGTCGCCGCCAGCGAGTGGGCGGACGGCGACAGCTATTCCCTGCCCGGACGCGGCATCACGCTCTCCGCAGAAGAGCTGATTCACAAATTCGAGGATTGGTGCGGCAAATATCCCATTTTATCCATCGAGGATCCGGTAGGAGAGAACGATGCCGCCGGCTGGAAAGCGATTACGGAACGGCTGGGAGGCAAGATCATGCTGGTGGGCGACGATCTCTTCGTGACAAACAGCGCGCGTCTGCGCACCGGCATCGAAAACGGCATCGCAAATGCGGTCCTTGTCAAGCCGAATCAGATCGGCACGCTTTCCGAAACGCTCGATACCGTAAGACTTGCCGCCGGAAACGGTTACAAAGCCGTCATCTCCCACCGCTCCGGAGAAACCTCCGACACGTTTATCTCCGATATCGCCGTCGCGACGAGCGCAGGTTTTCTCAAAGCGGGAGCGCCTGCCAGGGGCGAAAGGGTCGCAAAATACAACAGACTGATTCAGATTGAAAGGCTTTTTGATTAAGCCGTTCCCTCTCAAAGCCGCTGAATGGCCTATTCGGCGGCTTTGAATATTCGTCCGCTTGTCCGGCGCTGCCGGACAAAGGTGTGTGGCAAAGACTTGTCTTTCTTAATACAATAATAGCGGAGAATCCGTTACAGGGCGTATTTTGTCAGAATTTGACAACCTGTTTCTTGATTTTCCTGATTAAAAAACAGTGTAAGTTGGTAAAAATAGAATCGGAAGGCAAAAGAAGCCCTCCGAAAGTAAAAAAAGAAAGAGTGAGCCAAATTGACCATCAAACGCGGAGATATTTATTATGCGGATTTAAGTCCGGTCGTCGGAAGCGAACAGGGCGGTCTCAGACCCGTTCTGATTGTGCAAAATGACGTTGGAAACCGATACAGTCCGACGGTCATTGCCGCTGCGATCACAAGTCAGCTCGGAAAGGCGAAGCTGCCGACGCATATCGACGTTTACGCCGAAAAGTACGGGCTTGTCAAGGATTCCGTGATTCTGCTCGAACAGATCCGAACCATTGACAAAACCAGACTGCGTGAAAAAATGGGACACCTTGACGACGTACTTATGCAAAGAGTCAACAATGCGATCACTGTCAGCTTCGGCCTTGACGAAGGATATGAATCCATGAAAGGACAGGCGGACATTCCCGCCGCGGCGGAAAAGGGAGCACCGGCCATCACCGCATAACCATATCATATACCCAAAGTCCAAAAGAGACGCCCGTGGGGAAGCAATTTCCGGCGGCGTCTCTTTATTGTCTCATAGAAAACTCATATCCAAATAAGCTCTCCATTTTTATATATTTTTCACAATAAATCAGCCGTTTTTTATCGTTTTTTATACATATTTTTGTCGATATTTTCATTGACTAATCCTTTTTATTATGATAGAATGTTCGCGAAAAATGAAAATCAGGAGTGTACATCACAAAATGAAAAATCATTATCAACTTCTGAAAGAACATTTCTTTCAGAACCTCGAATCCACCTTAAAAGCTTATGAAGCCCGCATGAATCCGGAGACCTCCGCCCTTGAAAAATCTGCACTTCTCGGGCTTGACGATCCCGGTTATTACGGCTGCTTTTATCCATGGTTCGTTCTCGGCTATTATATGCCCGATTCTCCTCGCTATCATGACAAAAAGCTTCTTGAATATGCGCTCGCGGCACTTGAAAAATATGAAACCTATATTCATGAAGACGGCTCGGTCGACCTTATCGAGACAAACTTTCATGATCCGGCGCAAACCGGCTTTCACGTCAAAGCTTATTTCGGTGTGACGGAAATTCTTGTGAAGTTCTCAGAGCATACCGAGCTCGAAGAGAAGCTATTGGAAATCACCGTCAGAATCCTTTCCAAAATGGGCGAGGCGATGTCGACACTCGGCTTCCATACGCCGAATCATCGTTGGGTCATCAGCGCTTCCCTTTCGATTGCGTATAGATACACACATAATCCGAAATTTCTTGAAACGATCAATCGTTTCCTGATGGAGGGCATCGACTGCGACGAGAACGGCGAATATACCGAACGCTCGACCGGCTCCTATAACAACATCTGCAACCATTCTTTCTTTCTTCTCGCATATTTTCTGAACGACCCATCCTTTTTGGAGTATCCGAGACGCAACCTGAACCTGATGTACAGCTTCACGGAGCCGGATTTGACCGTCAATACGCTGAATTCCACAAGATGGGATCAGGGCGGCCAGTACAGCATCGCTCCTTACTATACCTTTTATCTGATTCTCGCACTTTGGGATAAAAATCCCGAATTTGCCTACATGGCGGACACCATTACCGAAAAATTAGATTTGCCGTCGGCACTCAGCATTTATCAATGCGATATTCTTTCATTTTTCATGCTTTTCCCCGAAATGAATGAAAGACAGAGCGCACTTGAACCCAAAGCTCCCGCGAAGGATCAAACCAAATTCCTTCCTAACAGCAACATCGCCAGAATCTACAAGCCTGAAAATGATCTCGTCATCACGCTTCTCGGAACAAGACATCCCGTATTCATGCAGCTCAACTACGGTTCCAGCATTATTCAAGTCCGTTATGCGGGTTCTTTCTTCGGCGACCCACATTCCCAGTTCCGGGCAAGAGAAATCGAACCGACGGAAGACGGCTTCCGGCTCATCTGCGACGAATCTGCCGGCTACCGTTCTCAACTGGAAGAAAAACCGGAAACCTCGGAGTGGCGCCATATGGACCACTCCAAGCGCAAAATCATAAACATTCAGCATTTCCACACCGAAATCACCGTCCATATCAAAGATGACGGCGCCGTGCTCGATATCGAAACCTCCGGCTGTGAAAGAATCCCGACCAAGCTCGAATTTGTCATGATGCCCGGCGGTAAGCTCGATACGCCGACCTTTGCGACCTATCCCAAAGCGGGCGATTATCTTTTCATCAAAGAGGGCAGCGCGCGTTACTTCTTAGACGGCCGCCGGTATATTGAAATCGACGGAGGCTTTTTCGCGCACACCTATGCGGAACACATGCGCGGCGCATTCCCGGCCGATGAGAAGAAAGTCACGCTCGCCATGACGGCAACGACACCGCAGCGTTCCACCGTGGAAATCCATGCGAAAAAAATCTATTGATTTATCTTGAAATTTGTAGTAAAATATTGGATATAATAACGGATATCCGATTATTCTGTAAAATTTCAACAAAGGAGCATCGATATGGAACTCAAAGGATCGAGAACCGAAGCCAATCTCATGGCGGCCTTTGCGGGAGAATCGCAAGCCTACACCAAATATACCTATTATGCCTCCAAAGCGAAAAAGGACGGGTATGTTCAAATCGGCAGCATCTTCGAGGAAACGGCAGGCAACGAAAAAGAGCATGCGAAAATCTGGTTCAAGCTGCTTCACGGCGGCGAGATGCCGGATACGCTCGACAACTTGAAGGACGCCGCAGCCGGTGAGAATTTTGAATGGACCGATATGTACGCGAAATTCGCCGAGGAAGCCAAGGAAGAGGGCTTTGACCGCATCGCTTATCTCTTTGAAGCCGTTGGAAAAATCGAAAAGGAGCATGAGGAGCGTTATCGCAAGCTGATCGCCAACATCGACGGCGGACTCGTCTTTTCCAAGGATGGCGACGTGATCTGGCAATGCTCCAACTGCGGCCATATCGTCGTCGGCAAAAAAGCACCGGAGATTTGTCCGGTATGTACGCACCCCAAGAGCTACTTCCAAGTAAAAGCGGAAAATTATTGATTGCAAAAAGAAACAAGCGGCGGATTCAACTGAATCCGCCGCTTGTTATTGCTTATAGAAAGCGGAAAGGCGCTCCGCAACGCGCCTTTCCGCCATTTCTTTAGGAGTGCGTGATCATCACGCTATATAAAAACAGTCGGGCGGCGCTGCCGCCCTGCTGTTTTTAACAATGGATTAGTCTATCTGCTCTAAGTAGAAAGAACCGACATATTCATCGCCTATCTTCTGACCATCATCAAGCGTATTGTTGACATTTTGCAATATTGCCGAATTGGCAATCAATATCACCCGAAACTCTGTTCCGTTTTTACCCGTAATGGTAGCAACATAATCATAATAAGCAATGCTCTCAACAGCAGCTCCAAAATCTGTAGCATCTGCCGCTTTCTTTGATACTGCCGTTGTTTTTTTCAGAACAGCGCCAATATCGTAGAAAGAATTTTTTTCTTCTTTTGCCGCTTTTGCAAATGTAATAACAGTTTTGGTTTTACTTCCATCCTCGTTTGTAACAGTACTTGTGCTGGAAGCCTCCTGCGGAACGACACCGAAAGTCAAGGTTGAAAATGCAATAAATTCGCCATTCCCATTGAGTTCAAGAGTGGCCGGTGTGCCGTTTTCCGCTATGAAATCATAATACTGCGCATTAAGCATTGATTTGATTTCCTGCAAATCCGCCGAAGCATTGGCCTTGGCTACCACATTCGAGAAAGTGGCGATCATAACACCGGCCAAAATGGCAATGACGGCAATGACAATAACAAGCTCAACAAGTGTAAAGCCCTTTTTATTTGTTTTTTTCATGGATCTACCTCGTCTGACCTATCAATCTCCAACGACAACGCTACTATTACCATTCTTATCATTTTGTTTCCAATAATTAGTGGTAGCATTTGTGTTATTCGTTGTATCGCTGTGGAGGAACACCTTAATATTGGCGCTCGTCTGACCGACAATGCCGTAATTCCATGTTGACGTCGAATTTGTTGTATCGTTCGATGTCACAGAGCCGTTGCTGGTGCAATTCTTAATAATGACGCTGTTTGCATCTCCTTCTGTTTCAGGTGCAAATTCAGAGTTCTGTGCAACCGAGAAATTACGTGCATATCCGATAATACCGGCAGCAAAGTGATAACCGGTTTTCAGCTCTTTTGCGGTGGAAACGACTGTCGCATTGTTGATACAATTTTCAATCGTGCCGAAACCGCCGCCGACAATACCGCCGACACGGTAATTGTTTTTCACAGAACCGTTAACCGTTACATTCTTGACTGTACCACCATACAGATATCCGACCGCACCGCCGACGAGAACGCCGTCCGCACCGGTATCGGAAATATCATAGTTCACTTCAAGAACGAGATTTTCGAGAACTGCGCCCTCTCCAAGAGAAGCAACAAAGCCAACGCCATATTTATCCGCGTTACCGGTTACCTTATCAACAGAAATCGCAAAACCGTTCTTCGCGGCATTGAAAGAAGTATCGATCTTGATACCGGAAATGGTGACAGGGTTTGCGGCATCCGTACCCTTGATGGTGCCCTCAAATGTCGCGCCTGTTCCAATCGGTGTCCATGTGGAACCGGAAAGAGGGATATCTTCCGTAAGTTCAATCGTCACACCCTTAAAGGTCACGCCTTCCGCAGAAAGTCCTGCAATGGATTTGAACTCGGAAATCGAAAGTCCGTCTTTTCCTCCGACCTTCAACGTCAAGGGAGTACCGGAAGCGGCTGCTTCAATGGCAGCTTGCTTTTCTGCATACCAACCATAATCGCCGGCAACGCCGTTGCGAATGTAAAGAGCAAGCGTTTCAGTAACGATTCGATTTGCTTCCTCTGCCGTCAGTGCGGAACTGCTCGAATCGGAAATTGCCTGTTTTACAGCTTCCGTTACCGAGGTTACGGCACCATCGGAAATCGCCTTTACAATCGATTGAACCTGAGTAGCCGTCAGAGAATTGGCACTTGCCGCTTCCTTGATCTGGTTGATTTGGCTTGCACTGAGGGTGACGGTGGAGCTTGCCTGATATTTCTTTACAATGGCTTCCACCTGTGTCGCTGTCAACTGACCTTGGAGAGAATTTTCAATGATATACTTGATCTGCTCCTCGGTAACACCCGTATTGCCGGAACCGAGACTGTCGGCATACTTTTTGATTGCAGCATCAACAGCTTTAGAAACGTCTTCAGATGAAGCGCCTGCATCAATGCCTTTCAGACCTTCCGCAATGGCAACCTCGATATCCTCCCAGCTGAGCCAGTCGGCATTTTCGAGCTTTTTGATGATATCATCCGATTTTTGCTCAAGCTCCGCCTGCTTCATCTCCTGTTCTTGGCGGCTCTTTTCCGCTTTGTTTACAACATTCGCAAACACGGCGATCATCACACCCGCGAGAATCGCGATGACGGCGATGACGATGACGAGCTCTACCAGCGTAAAGCCCCTCT
>OIWQ01002632.1_pt1 | contig 17746 bp, 15 predicted proteins | sample 1587571 | NCBI WGS metagenome assembly OIWQ01 (sample SAMEA3888910, study PRJEB22519) | human gut metagenome | biome: human gut; feature: human-associated habitat; material: faeces | place: Denmark | collected 2010 | reverse complement strand
ATAAAGGCAGAGTTTATATATTTTGAATAACAAAGTTGATACATCTTTAATAACTAATTTATAATAACCCTATTTTTGATTGATTCCTTATGGATACACCTATTGAACGTAAACCCGGCATTACCCGTAAACATCTATATGTAATAGGTGGTATAGCCTTTGTTATTGCCGTTGTTTTATATTTCATATTCAGAGACACTACCTCTTCCATGACTGTGGAGAAAGAACGTCTGACGATTGCTACCGTTAACCGTGGTGAGTTTAATGACTATATTCGTGTCATTGGTCAGGTAATGCCTAATCGTATTATTTATATGGATGCCGTGGAAGGTGGACGTGTGGAAGAACGTCTAAAAGAAGAAGGTGCTATGGTGAAGGCAGGCGACGTGATTTTGCGTCTCAGTAATCCGTTACTAAATATTGGTATTATGCAGAGCGAAGCGGATCTGGCTTATCAGGAGAATGAACTTCGTAATACCCGTATTAGCATGGAGCAGGAACGCTTGCGTTTAAAACAAGAGCGTATCGGGCTAAATAAAGATCGGCTGGTGAAACAGCGCCGTTATGAGCAATACAGTCGCCTGATAAAAGAGCAACTTATTGCAGAAGAAGATTATCGACTTGCCAAAGAGGAGTATGATGCGGCTAAAGAACAGTTGGATGTCATTGACGAGCGTATTCGTCAGGATAATATTTTCCGTGAAAGTCAGGTAAACAGCTTGGACGAGAACATACGTAATATGAAACAGAGTCTCGCGCTGGTACGCGAACGAATTGAGAACCTGAAGGTGAAAGCTCCTATTGACGGGCAGGTAGGTAATCTTGATGCACAGATAGGACAATCAATAGCTGCGGGCGAGCACATTGGTCAGATCATCACTTCTGACCTGAAAGTACAAGCGCAGATTGACGAACATTACGTGGAGCGTGTTGTACCCGGATTGCCGGCTGACTTTACCCGTGACGGTGTCAGTTATAAACTGGAGGTGACGAAGCCGTATCCGGAAGTAAAAGAAGGGCAGTTTCGTACCGATTTGCAGTTTACAGCCGGACGACCGGAGAATATACGTGCAGGGCAGACCTATCATATCAATCTACAATTGGGTGACCCTGCACAGGCTATTTTGGTGCCGCGTGGCGGATTTTTCCAAATAAGCGGTGGACGATGGATGTATGTTGTGGATGAAAGTGGTAAATTTGCTATTCGTCAGCCTATCCGCATCGGACGACAAAATCCGCAGTACTATGAGGTTACCGAAGGATTAAAACCTGGTGATCGGGTGATTGTATCCGGATATGAACTGTTTGGCGATAACGAGAAACTGATACTGAAATAAGTCTATGATATGATAAATTACTTTTCACAAGTGATACGTAGTCAGCGGGTTAAAAAATCTCTGACACTGATAAATATAACGGGATTGTCTGTTTGTATTGCAACAGCATTGCTTATCATACTTTACGTATGGTCGGAGTTAAGCTACGATTCATTCCACAATACCGAACGTGTATATCGTGTTGAAAGCCGGTTGTATGAAGGCAAGACGCTGACAGATAACTGGGCGACTACAGCTTACGGCCATGCACCTGCAATGGCTCGTGAAATTGCAGGCATTGAGAAGTATGTCCGTGTAACAGCACAAGACCGCGAACAAGTGGTGAATTACTTCGACAGGAGATTTGCCGAAGCACATTATTGCTACACCGAACCTGCTTTTTTTGAGATATTTAATTTCCCGATAATTAGAGGAGATAAGACCGGGCAACTGGTGCGTCCTAATACGGTGGTACTGACCGAAAGTGCGGCAAATCGTTATTTTGATGAAGAAGACCCGATAGGGAAGGTGCTGACTTTCAGTACGCCTTCATCGCAGCAAAACTTTGAAGTTACCGGCGTGATAGCAGATATGCCTGTTCGTTCCCATCTGCAATATGATTTTCTACTTTCATATAGTACGATTCCCAAAGAGCGACAGGACATTTGGTACATTCACGGAGTTTATACCTATGTCCGCCTGATGTCCGGAAAATGTCCGGAAGAGATTGAAGAGGCTTTTCTCAATATATCCGATAAGTACAAAACTGATGCCTTGAGACATAAGACTTGGGCGGTAGAACTGATACCGCTGAAAGACATTCATCTCACTCCACAAAAAGCTTATGAGAAAGAAGTGAAAGGGAGTCGGACTGCGGTTCTTATACTATTGGTGATGTCCGTTGCCCTGCTACTGATAGGTTGGGCTAATGCCTTGAATCTGACCGTGGCGCGTTTCTTGGAACGCGGACGTGAGTTCGGGTTGCGTAAGGCTTTTGGTGCTTCGCGCCGTCAGATTATTATCCAGGGACTTCTTGAATCAGGTTTCATGAATCTGTTGGCTACGCTGATAGCTCTTGGTTGGCTGGAACTTCTTTTACCCCTTGTTTATCGCTGGGCAGGGCAAAGCTTTGGGACGGATATACTTATGTTGCCTGCTTTCTGGGGAATTGTAGCCGGAGTGGTTGTTATTGGTACGTTTGTTGTAGGCTTCTATCCTTCTTGGCTGATGGTTACTATACGTCCGTCGGAAATTATGAGGGGGAAACTGTTACACGGTAAACGTGGTAACCGGATAAGGAAAGTGCTGATTGTGGTTCAGTTTCTCGCTTCTTTTGTTCTGATTACTGGCACGTTCACAGTGATTCGGCAAGTGTGTTATATGCAAAGTGAGGCTTCCGTCGATTCTCATTCACGTATGTTAGTCATTAAGTACCCCTCTTTCACCGAGGGATTGGCACTACGTCTGGAAAGTTTCACCAAGCGTCTGAAGCAACGGGCAGATGTAAGCCACGTAACCGTTTCAGGAGCTGTTCCCGGGGTGGAGGTAGCCAATTATTTTACCAATCGTCCTTATGGAAGTGACCCTTCGCAAGTGAAACTGATGCAGATGTTTGCCGTAGATTATGATTATCTATCTGCCTATATGCCCGCTATGATTTGTGGGCGGTACTTCTCTGAGGACTTTGGCGGTGACCTCAACCGGATAGTGCTCAACGAGGAAGCAGTCAGGTTATTAGGTTATGAGTCGCCCGAAGCCGCATTGGGACAGCAGGTTAAAATGGAGGTGGTAGGCGAACCGCTCGAAATTATCGGAGTGGTGAAAAACTATCACCAGCGCTGCCTGACGCACTATTTTGACACCAAAGCCTATCCGCAGACGTGGGAGTATTTCAGCAGGCAGGATGAGAACATGGCGTCTGCCGCGATGGTGCTGGCCTCGATGGGCTCAGCGGCAACAGCGCAGGGCATGGTGGCGAGCAATGAAGACAGGGTTCCAGCTGCGGCGTGGTACGTTACTGGAGAAATCAACGGTCGGCAGTTTTCGGGGTGGCTGGGAGCGCCCTATTGTCGGGAAGGTGAGGAAGTGGAACTGATTGCCGCGCCGGTGGGAGAGGAGTACCTAGTCTATGCCCTTGTCCGGCCGCATGCGCGCTCGCTGACTATGCCACCGTGGTGTTACCAGGGAGTACGACGGGCACGAATTGACGGGATGAAAGTCCCCATTTCGGTCGTTATTTTATTAATTATTATTATGTTGATAGTGTTTATTTATCAGGATGGCTGGATTGTTAGTGAAAAAATGGTGAGTGGGGTAACGATGTTCCTGACCATGGGAACCTTTCTGTATATCCTTCCTGCAATATGGGCAATCTGGCGACGCCACCCCTTTCCGAAAGAACAGTTGACGGAGGAGATATTGACTGTTGCTGGCTGGGATAATGTGACGAATATTGACCTTCGGAAACTCGACAAGAAAAATATAAAAGAATTTAAGAAGCAAGGGCGGTCTGTTCGATTACTTAAATCAGGATGGTGGTTTTTTTACTATTAGTTGACAATTATTTAAATTTTGAATTTTAAAGCTAATATTTTTGACAGGAAAGATATTAATATTATCTGATCTTTATCTAATTGTATAAATGTGTAGGAAAGTGTGTTTTTATCTTTTTCGAAAGTTTATATGTCGCTAGTTATATTTTTTATAGTGAGGGTTTATGTTTCAAGGTTTGGTCAGGCTCAATGATCCATTAAGTTGTGGTGGTAAAGTGATTTCTGTTTCGTCAACGATAATTATCGATGGTTTAGGTGTTGCACTGCTTGGTGATACTGTTATATGCCCAATTCCATTTCATGGCGTAAATAAGATAATCCAGGGTTCTCCAGAGTGGATCTCAGATGGAAAACCAGTAGCCGTGCATAAATGTATCTGCCAATGTGGTTGTTATGTTATTTCAACGCTTCCCTGTACGGGGGTCTGGTAAGTTAAAATGAGTTGGAATATTCCAGATAAAAAGATAATACAACCTGTACCTTCTATTAGGTGGGGCCGCGATAGTGGTATTTTTTTCTCATTGTTAATAACTGTTGTTCTGCTATTCAGTTTATTATATTACATTACTCATAATAATGAGTCTTTTTATTATGCTTTTGTAATATCTTTAATTATTTTTTTAGCATTCATTATATACTTAGGTCTTCGATTATTTCAGCGAGGATTGTCTCTTGAAAAAAATGAAATGATATTAACGGAAGGTTCTAATATTGATTGTAAGTGGTCTGAATGGGCTTCTGATTATTTAAGTGTTGTAGATTATAGTTATCTCTTTCCCGAAGATTCTCAGATGCTAAATTTACTTGAAGAAAATGAGTTCAATGCAATTGGGGCCAGGGCGTTAAATTTCCCAGAATCGATTGGCTATACTGCTTTATTTCATGAGTTATTAGCTCCCATAAGAGCTAGATTAATGGATGTTACTTCTGAAAATGGTTTGATTATTAATTTTATTGTTGGTCAGGTATCGGGGGTTTCAACATGGCAGTCTTTTTTATTGGCCTGGAAACAACTTGGCCTCTCTGATGCTATAATTAATAGCAGTGAATTTATCTTTCACAACTATGTATTAAATATTGATGAATGGCTAAGTGTTACGGAGGATAAATTTAGATTAATTATTGTAGGGGAAAAGTCAACGGATATTAATAATAAACATCCTGGTACGGGGGATGGTATGTGTGCTTTTCTTTTTGCTCCAGCGATTTTAATTAAACAGAATAATATTGCCGAGAAGGCAAGACTATATAGATCTATTTCTACAAATGAAGATAATCTGATCAAAGATCTTAACAATTTGATTTTTTATCAGGCCAGTGTCGGGATGGTTGATAATTTTTTGATAGGAAAAAATAGCAATAAAAAAGATGTAGCTAAGGCAGCTGTTGTTCTTAACGAACATAATAAAAATCTTGAGCAGTATTATGCTGAATTATATGTTGGTATTCATGGAGAATTTGATATCTGGGTGATGTTAATGTTTTCTTTATTAAATATAAAAGATATAGATGCTGTTGATCTGATATTCTCAGAGTCGGATGGAAATATTATATTGTCGAGGGTTAAAAAAATTAGAAGTCGGGAATAGATATATGCTAAAGTCTAGCTTGTTGCGATTATGTGGTTTGTTATTTATTTTGGTTGTTGTTGGTTTGATATGCTATGTAGTACTTTATTACTACGGGGGGTATTTCGGGGTGACAACCCCAACAACCAGGATCATAGTTATCACATCGATCTTATTAGCACTGTGTTATATTTTTAAAATATGGCAGGTGAATGCGTTGAAATCAGTGTTAGGAGCGTATGTACCATTATTAAAATATAAAGCCATTGCTTATTTTCTTTTACCATGGAAGTCAGCTTATGAGTCAAATGTAGAAAATAATACTGCAGCCACATTGGACAGCAATATATTCATTAACTTCTACTCTACACTTAAAGATAACTACGGTCGCCGCTGGCGCGCCAAAACGCGTATCCTGCTGGTGATGGGGGATGCCCCTCAGGTTGATCAACTGGTACCTGAACTCACCTCCCAGCGCTGGGTTGAAGGGGATGGCGTGGTGTTAATCTGGGGAGGCAAGCTCACTGCAACGCCAGATGTCTCGCTGTTTGATACGATACGCAAACTGCATCGGCGCCCGCTGGATGGGGTTGTATGGGTAACCCATACTTTTCAGCAACATGATGCCTTGCTTCAATCAGCCCCTGTTGTGCCCTTAACTTCACAGCAAATGGATGAGGCCGCCCGCCATCTTCTGGCGGTTTTTACCACGCTTCGCTGGCGAGTGCCGTTATACCTCTGGTCGCTGCATGGCACTCAATTTGTACCGGATAACGTAACCTTACACTCTGCGACGTGTATGTTCCCTTCAAAATGCACCACGGCTTTATGTCGTTCGCAGTTGACCTCGTTGGCAATGCACATGGCGGAGCAGGGCACGCAGCAGGTTACGCGAAATATCCGCGATAACTTTTTACTGAAAATGGCTAATTTGCTGATGCCTAATGCAGAAGCCATCAGCGACTCGTTGACCACTTTTTTCAGCCCGCATCGGCCCCTGCCGCTGGCGGCGGTAATCTTGAGCCAGTATGCGGAAAGTACCCCATCGCGCGTTGCGCATGCCTGGACGCGTGATGAGCGTTGGCGCGCGTTGCTTGATTCACTCCCTGCGTTACCTGCGGAGCTAAAGGCACAGCGCACAGGCCGTTCAGGAATTCGAGTGCTGGCAGTCGGTACAGCCGGTTTGATGCTGCTATGGGGCGCGGGAATGGCGGTTTCTTTCCTGGCTAATCGCAATATGATCACCGCAAGCCTGGACCAGGCGAGACTGGCTGGCGGTCCGGATAAACCGCTCGCCGAGCGTCTTACGGCGCTATCCGCTCTTCAGCAAACGCCGGGCATGCTTCGCTGGCGTCAGCAGAATGGCGTGCCGTGGTATTACCGCTTTGGCTTGAGCCAAAATGATGCTCTGCTGGATGCCCTATGGCCGCGTTATACGCGTATTGCTATTCCACTACTGCGTGATGAAGCCGCACAACATCTCACTCAGGAATTGACGGCGTTAACGAGACTGGCACCGGATAGCCCGCAGTTTGCAGCTCGGGCAAAGATCGCCTACAACCAGTTGAAAATGTATCTGATGCTCTCCCGGCCCGAACAGATGGAGGCGTCATTTTTTAGTCAGGCGCTGATGCAAGACTGGCCAGAGCGCGCAGGCATTTCGCGCGCATCATGGCAAGGCGTTGGGCCGGGGCTCTGGCAATTCTGGGGAGAAAACCTTCAGGCGCATCCTGAATGGAAAATAGCGGCCGATAAAAATCTTATTAGCCAGGTGCGAACGCTGTTAATTCGTCAGATGGGGATCCGCAATGGCGAAGCCGCCCTGTATCAGAAAATCATTGAACAGGTGACTCCGCATTACACCGATCTTCGTCTGGAGGACATGACCGGCGATACTCGGGCAGACCAGGTATTTTATACCCGGAGTTCGGTTGCTGGCGTGTATACCCGCCAAGCCTGGGAAGAGGAGGTTTTGCCCGCCATAGAAAAAATCGTAAGCAACCGCCGGGAAGAGATGGATCAGGTGCTGGGGGATGAAACGCACTCTGCAAGCGACCCTCTCTCTCCACAGGCGTTAAAGGCGCGTCTTAGCGAGCGTTTCTTCATAGATTTTGCCGACAACTGGCTGGATTTTCTCAACAGTATTCGCTGGAAGCGCACCCAAACGCTGAGTGATGCCATCGATCAACTCACGTTGATTGCAGATATCCGTCAGTCTCCTCTGGTTGCGTTAATGAATACGCTCGCCGTTCAGGGACGTACAGGGTTAACCGGGGAAGCATTGTCGGACTCACTGGTGAAGTCGGCAAAGGATCTGTTTAACACCAAAGAGAAACAGACCATTGACCAGCATGCACGGGAAGAAGGTCCTATGGCGAGTACCTTCTCGCCAATCCTGGCATTGATGGATGAACAATCGGCTGGGCAGGATATCAGCCATCTGAGTCTGCAAACCTACCTGACCCGGGTAACGCAGGTCAGGCTGAAACTCCAGCAGATTACTAACGCTGCCGATCCGCAGGGAATGAGTCAGGCCCTGGCGCAGACGGTATTTCAGGGCAAAACCGTTGATCTCACTACCACGCGTGACTATGGAAATCTGGTGGCTGCCAGTCTGGGGCAAGCATGGAGTGGATTTGGTCAAACAATGTTTGTTCAGCCCCTGGAGCAGTCATGGCAGCAGGTGTTGCAGCCAACCGCGGCGGGTCTGAATGCGCAATGGAAGGCGCTGATTGTGAATGACTGGAACAGCGCATTCGGTGGACGTTATCCGTTCCGTGATGTCGGCAGCGAGGCTTCCCTGCCGCTGCTGGCGCAATATCTGCGAAGCGATAATGGCCGAATTCAGCATTTTCTCGAAAGTCATTTAAGCGGTGTGCTGCATAAACAGGGAAGTCACTGGGTTGCCGACACGGTGAATGCTCAGGGACTGGTATTTAATCCTGCGTTCCTCGAGGCGATGGACCAGCTCAGTCAAATTGCGGATGTCGCTTTTATTCGTGGAGAAGCCGGGATTCGTTTTGAACTGCGTCCTGGAACGGCACGGGATGTGATGCAGACAGACCTCGTGCTGGATGGCCAGAAACTCACCTACGTTAATCAGATGCCAACGTGGAAAAACGTTGTCTGGCCTGCCGATACGCAAGCGTCAGGAGCAACCCTAAGCTGGGTGAGCACGAATACGGGAACCCGAATCTACTCAGATAACCCCGGTACCTGGGGCTGGATAAGACTGCTTGAGAAAGCGGAGATAACTGATAATGCTGGCGTGAGCAGCGGTTTTAACCTGCGCTGGACTGCGCAAGATGGATTGCCGCTGAACTATACCCTGCGCACGGAAGCGGGTGAAGGTCCCCTTGCATTACTCAAACTCCGCGATTTTGAACTACCCGAAGCAATTTTTATTGTTAGCAGCAAGCTTTCCTCAGAGGAAGAAGAATGAGCGCTCTGAATCGTCTACTGGCCGCCAGTGCGGATTCGACAGATGAACAACAGCAACTGATGGAACAGGCACAAACGCAGACTGCGCTATGGCAAAACTGGTTATTGCCAATTTCAGCAGCCAACCCGGGGGGTGACGATCCGGGCTATGACGATGATTTTCAGCGCATGCGGGAAGAGGTGAATAAACTTTCTGGCGCACAAACGGATCTCATCATTGAGCTTGCGGAAAAACTCCTGATCAACACTTGTAAGGATGTCCGTGTTGTCACTTATTACACATGGGCGCGTTTGCACCAGGATGGTGAGTCCGGCCTGGCGGATGGTCTGATTTTGCTGGCTGGCCTGATGCAGCAATATGGCGATACTCTCCATCCCTTAAAAGCGAATAGTCATAAAGCCGCCCTCGAATGGTTAGCAGGCGGGCGGATGCTGGATAGTCTGGCGCGATTCCCGGAAGTTTCACGACCTGACGCGCAACGGATCGCCGGTGCGCTGATGTTGCTGGACCAGCAATTTAATCAGCGAGAGGAGAGCATTCGCCCAGGGCTTGGAGCGCTGTATAGCGCGCTGGAGAACCGTCTGGCCCAATCAGGCGGTGCTCAGGCATTGGTACCACAAAATATCAGCACCCAAACCGCTCGGTACAGCGCAGATACTCCCGTCCTCAAAAGTATTGCCTCGGGCCGGGAGTTACTGGAGCAGGCACGGGTGTTGGCCAAATACCTGGCCGATCAGCCAGATGGCTGGTTGGCGGCGCATCATTTGATGAAAAGCGTGCGGCTCGATACGGTCAGCCAGCTTCCTCCGCCAGATGGCGCCGGACGTACACGTCTGGAACCGCCCAAGAGTGATTACCGTGCGCAGCTTAAACGTCTTTATTTGCAGCAAAGCTGGACTGAATTGATTGAGTTAACTGACAGCTTATTTGTTGAGGGAGTGAATCATTTTTGGCTTGATGTGCAGTGGTACCTTCATCAGGCATTAATGAGGGCTGGGTCGCCATGGGATAAAAATGCCGGGATTATCATCAGCGATCTGAAAATGTTGCTGCATCGGATGCCGGGTCTGGAAACGCTGGCATTTAACGACGGAATGCCCTTTGCCGATGACGTCACGCGTGAGTGGATCGCCCGTGAGGTGCTGCAGGAAAGTGACTGGCAGACGGAAAAAGTCACTGCGGCTACCGCAGGGGCGGACGACGATATCCTGCTACTTGAAAGCGAGGCCTTGGCGCTGGCGGATAGCGAAGGCGTTGAAGCCGCGCTCGCCTGGCTTCAGGCTCGCCCCGGCGTGATTTCACGTCGACAACGCTGGTTACGCCAACTGTTGATGGCTCGCCTGACGGAACAATGTGGGCGCAACGATCTCGCGCTGCATTTGCTTGGCGAGTTGAATGCGACAGCACACTCTCTCACCCTCAAACAATGGGAGCCTGAACTGCTGTTTGAAGTAAAAGCGCGACGGCTGAAACTTCTGCGTTTAAAAGCCAATCGCAGTGAAAGTGACAAAGCGCGTCTGATGCCAGAGATGGACTTACTGTTGTCCGGACTGGTAGCCATTGATCCTGCCAGAGCTGCCGTCTTGTGTGGCTAAAACAAAATAAGCGAACTGTAAAATGGAAGACTTAACTCTGCGTTATTATGACGCGGAAATGCGTTATTTAAGGGAAGCGGCAAAAGAGTTTGCGCAGGCGCATCCGGATCGTGCAGCCATGCTGGATCTGGATAAAGCTGGTATTCCCGATCCCTATGTGGAGCGATTATTTGAAGGTTTTGCATTTTCGATGGGGCGATTGCGGGCCAAAATTGACGATCATCTTCCTGAATTTACCGAAGGTTTGATGAGTCTGCTGTGGCCTCATTATTTACGTACCATTCCTTCCTTAAGTATTGTCGAGCTTTTACCTGATATTGATGTGCTGAAAATGAGCGAGAGGATTAACGCGAGGTTTGGCGTATTGTCACAGCCCGTCGGTCCTAAAAAAACGGTATGTCAGTATCGTACTACACAGCCCGTCACGCTCAATCCGCTGTCTGTCACGGCGGTGAATATCGATGCGGAACCTGACGGACGCTCGGTCATTCGTATGCGAATAAAGTGCAATCCACAGATGGACTGGTCGCAAACTGATCTGACGCGCCTCAGTTTTTACCTGAGTGGTGATGCGCCGGTGACCCATGCGCTGCACCTTGCTTTGACAAAGCGTCTGGCCTCTCTTTATCTGAGGCTCCCCAAAAGCGTAGAGCGTATTCGACTGGATGGTTACTTTTCACCTGGCGGATTTGCCAGTGAAGACAGTTTATGGCCAAAAGGCGATACGGCGTTTGGCGGCTGGCAATTATTGCTTGAGTATTTTACGTTCCGCGAAAAATTTATGTTTGTCCATCTTAACGGTCTGGAAAAGATAATGTTTCCTGCTGGTATAGATTGCTTTGAAATAGAGGTGGTACTGACTCAACAGTGGAATTCTGAGCTTCCTCTGGGGAGTGAAAATATTCGTCTTCATTGCGTTCCGGTGATTAATCTCTTCACTATGGAGGCTGATCCACTGGTGGTTAATGGACTAGAAAGCGAATATTTGCTGCGTCCGCGCAGGTTGCAGGATGGGCATACGGAAATTTATGCAGTCGATGCGGTTTCAGGTTCACAGCGAACGCATAACGCCGTCTATGCTCCTTTCACCAGTTTTCGCCATAAGGGAGGCATGATGCGCCGTAACGCGCCAGAGCGTTATTACCATACTCGCGTCAGACGCGGCGTATCCGGATTATATGATACATGGTTGATCCTTGGAGGAGATGCCTGGGAGCGGGATCGTCTTGCTGAGCAGGAAACCTTGTCATTAAAAGTGACTGGAACAAACGGTCAACTACCCAGGCGAGCTTTGCAGAGTTCATTGCTCAATCGCTGCGAGCAGATCCTCCAGACGCCGATTGCCGTGCGCAATCTGTGTAAGCCGACACTACCTGCTTATCCTCCCGCAGAGGATCGTTTTCACTGGCGAGTGTTGAGCCACCTGGGATCCAGCTTTCTGAATATGATGGCTAGCGCAGAAGTGCTCAAAGGAACGTTGTCCCTTTATAACTGGCAGGACGATGAGCTTAATTATCGTCGTCTGGATGCGATCATGGATGTTCAGCAACATGAAATACAGCGCTTTGAAAAAGGATTTTTACTCCGTGGGGTGGATATCGAAATAACGCTTGATGAGAACGGATTTACCGGTGAGGGCGATATTCATCTGTTTGGTGAAATGCTTAACCGCTTTTTTGCGTTGTATGCGGATATTCACTTATTTAATCAGCTTACTTTAATCATACAGCCGGCAGGGAAAAGCTTGCGATGGAAAGAGAATCACAATCAGCGACTACCCGGCTGCTAAATAGCCTTGGTGAAAACCTACCCCGTACTAATTTTTATCGTTTCTGCCAGTTGTTGGAACAGTGGAATCCACAAGCGCCAAGTCCTGGAAGCCAACAAAGTCCGCGCTTCGATACCATTCGTTTTCGTCCTCATCCCGGGATGGGGTTCCCGGCGGGGGAGCTAAAAAATGCAGAATATGATCCGCTACAACCCATACTTCCACCAACGGTTCGTGTCACTTTTATGGGATTGTATGGCGTGGAATCGCCGCTGCCGACAACCTATCAGGATGATATTGCCCAGCGTCAGGAAGGTTCGGATGTTGCTGCTGAGTTTCTGGATATTTTTAACCATCGCTTAATTACGCAGTTTTATCGAATCTGGCGTAAATACAGCTATCCGGCGACCTTCCGCCCAGGCGCTACAGATGAAACATCACAATATTTACTGGGGTTGACCGGGTTGGGCATTCGGGGATGCGCCACGCAAACCGAGGCTCCGTTATCGCGTTTTTTGGCGCTGTTGGGAATCATGAGAATGCCAACGCGTACGGCGGAAGGTATATCCGCGCTGGTATCTTTATTATCGCCAACAACAAATATCACCGTGACTCCTCATGATAAGCGCTTAATCCTGCAGGATAAGCCGTTAAAAATGAGAACGCGGCAACCCGTTAGCCTCCATTCTCGCCCGGTGATGGGACATAGCGCTGTAGATATTAACAGCCAGGTGCTTATTACTCTTACAACGGATGTTCCCGATGAGGTTCGCGACTGGTTACCGGGCGGCCAGCTTTATCATGATTTTCTCGCGCTGATGCACGTGTATTTAGGCGCCAGAGTCAATGCAAGGCTGCAATTACGCATTCCTCGCTCGGCACTTCCGGATGCTCAACTTACCAGTAACAAATGTGAACCGGCAGTACAGCTTGGCCGCACTGCCGTTTTGCGTCTGGATAACCCGGAAGCTAATAATCAATTTATAACAATTAAACTTGGGCTTTGGCAGAGCCTTAGTCAACATGATCAGCGGAGGGAAGCCGATGAGACTGGCGATTATCGCTATTAATTTTGCCGTAATAACCGTAATAACCGTAATGACCAGTGTGGTCACTGGGTGTGGTCTGACACAAAAAGTATCGGAAGGCACGGTGTCATTAACGAAGTCTATTTTTTATAAGGAAATTAAAACGCTGCATTTGGATCTTTCCGCCAGAGAAGGCGCTAATAAAAATGCGCAGGGCATAGCGCTTTCTACGGTTGTGCGTATTTACCAACTCAAAGATCGTAAAGCGTTTGATTCGGCTAATTATCAGTCTTTATTTGAGCAAGATAGCACGGTGGTGAAAACAGATTTACTGGCTCAGAAAGATGTTTTGATACGTCCTGGTGAAAGTGTAACTGTCGATATTCCACTCGAAAAGGAAGCGCAATATGTTGCCGTGGCGGGGATGTTTATTTCTCCCGAACAGTCTGAAGATTCATGGCGCGTGGTATTACGCCGTGAAGATCTCGATCCTGATAAGGCGCGTGTGCTTGAATTAAATACCCGGACTCTGGCACTCCTTACGCAGGAGGATGAGTAATGGTCAAGCAGCCGTCACTTTATGACATCTTACTGGGTAATTTTTCCGGTGGTTTCCCTTTGCACTCGGTCAGTGAAAACACGCAGGTCATCTTATCCGTCCTGGATAATATGCAGCGCATTTTGAATACTCGTGCCGGTAGCCTCAAACATTTACCCGATTACGGTCTGCCGGATATGACCAAAATCCTCCAGGGAATGCCAGGTACGGCACATCAGCACGCTTTCTCTGGTTTTGTTGAAGTATGAACCGCGGCTAAAAGGTATTCAGGTAACGATGCAGGAGCAGGAAACGCCGGGGCATTTGCGTTATTCCATTGATGCTGAACTGCAAGACCTTGGCATTGTTCGCTATGGTACTGATTTTACCCCTGAGGGGCGGGTTCTTATCCGTCACCTTAAGAGGCAGGGTTGGCTTGAGACTGGAGTGTACTGACATGGATAAGTATCGCATCAGCACCGGTGGTGACCCGCGTGCTTTCACGGAGTTCGGGTTGTTACGCGATGAAATCAGCAAGCTGACTCACCCCGCGCGCCCGGACGTTGACTGGCAAAAAGTTGAACAGTTAAGCCTCGCATTGTTTCGTCATAACGGCGTCGAACTGCAAACACTGTCCTGGTACACCGTCGCCAGAATACGGAATGCGGGACTGGTGGGACTTGCCGAATGCGCGGAACTCCTGGAGGCCTTACTGACGCACCACTGGAATGCAATATGGCCACAGCAAACTCATGCCCGCGTTGAGATGTTGGCATGGCTCTCAGCCCGTTTACAGCAAGAATTGCGTACGCTAACGCTGTCATATACTGATTTATCCATGGTGTATCGGGTTGAACAGAGTTTAAAACATGCCTGCGAAGTGCTGCAACGGCTTGAGTTGAAAGCGCTTAGTAAACTGGAGGCTGTCGTGACCTGGATGCACAATGCAGCTTTGCGTCTGGAGAAATCCGAACCCGATTCGGGATCGGCCATTGTGATGATACCGGCTTCAGATGCAACAAATAACGTTGTGACGTCTTTGCCACAACTGGTCTTTGTGGTTAATGAGCCAGCGTCGTCCGGGCAATCGAGCGCAGCGGTTTTAGCGACCAAAATCGATCATGGAACCCGACGCATGTGGCTGGGGTTTGCTATCGGTGTCATGGTTACAGCAGTGGTGAGTACCGGCGCTTTTCTTGCTATCAACCCTATGCGAGCCGACGGATATGAACTGGTTAAGCCATTGCCACAGGTGCCGACGCCTGAACAATTGTCCACATTGAAGCAGTCCTCAGATTTGCAGGGGAAGAAGCAAGATATAATTGCTGCAACGCAAGAGCAATTGGACGTTTTACATCGCTTGTCACCTTTGTGGTCGCGGGAATACGCTGCATCATTAGCGCAGCAGTTAGTCACTCTGTGGCCGGAAGAATCGCAGACGACAGTAATCGCGAGCAGCTTACAGAAACAGTTAACTACGGAAGCGTTGCCGGAAAGTGCTCTGCAAAACTGGCATCATGCCCAGCAGGGGCTGGAAGCGTTAACCGCCCAGCTAAATGCGCTTGATGAACGCAAGGGTAAATATCTGACGGGGTCGGAGTTGAAATCAGCCATTTTCACTATCCGCCGCCAGCTTGACCAAACGCCGCCGACAGAAGAATTGTTGCGTCAAATCGATGAGGAATTAAAAAAACAGGGGAGTGTATCACCCGCTTTGTATCAGCAGCTCGATATGCGGCTTAACCAGCTTCTTAATCGTTATACGCTGCTGAAACAAAATGCCATTCGAGGGCGGTAGCACTGGAAATAAGCCAGCCAAAGATCATCAACTGATTCAGTTGGTTATATAAAATTGGTTGATGATCTCCGCTATAAAATCATGAAAAATTAATAATATTTATCAGGAATTATCACTGAGTGCCCTAAAAGGTTAACGCCAGGATCTCTATCGGGACCTCTATAGTGCACACTGCCCATCACTGCACCCTGATGCCATAGACGCGTCCTCGGAAACAGACAACGACTCATTTAATAACGCCCCGATTTCTGCTCCCAGCGCGAGGTCGTCTACCTGACCAAAATATTGCTGGCGTAGGTATCCCTGCTGATCAATTAACGTCAACGTAGGTGTACCGCGCATAGCGTAGGACAGCATGGTCTGGGGGACATCATTGTCAGGAGACGGCATATCCACCCCGACGGGGAAAGGGATGCGGTATTCTGATAGAAAGGTTTCCAGTGCCTGTGCGGTCATTACCTCATGATGCTCAAAAACCGTATGTAGGCCAATAACGGCCACCTTATCCGGTGGAAAAGTGGCGTACACACGTGAAACCTGCGGCAGTCCATGGGAAACACAGCCAGGACACAGCATCTGAAATGATTCCATTACCACGACCTTGCCGCGCAATGATTCCAGGGTTATCGGCTGTGATGTATTAAACCAGCGTTCAATTGTCAATGCTGGTGCTCGCGGATGGCGAATGATATTCATGTTAGCTCCAGAACCCGCACTGTGGTGCGGGTTAATTTCCGTTACTGGTTTACTTTCCCCGGCAGCGTCAGCTTGCCAGAGGCCACTTTAAATACATCCTCGACGCAAAGTAGCGGCGCATGAACGGATGCATTAACTCGTAGCCCGGCAGTTACGCCATCAAACTGGCTGGCAGTGACCACGCCAATATTATCGAACGGAACTTTCACTTCTACAGTTTCACCTGTCAGCGTAGGATTCCAGCCCGGACTGTCCAACAGTACCGGCAAGCCAGGCCAGGTTTTTGGCAGCCTGGGTTTTTGTCCCTCAGGAATATCAACTACGGCCAGTGCGCCAGGCCCGCAGACCTCGTTAGGCTTCAGCACCACCCAATGGGTATGCCACAGATCGCCATCATTGTTGCGGTTACCATCGCCATTTTCATCATACAGCGGCGTATCATCCAGATCAGGATGGGATGTTACCGCCAGTGCCAGGATACCGGCCTTATGTTCAAATCCCACTTCATACGGATCGATCGTTGTCGGCCAGACATAAGAGAAAATTTCCGTTCCCGCCAGCTTACCTGTTACTGCAGGCTTACTTTTACCTGCCTTGCCGGAAACTGCCATATGGAAGGTGGCAACATTCCCTTCGGTAGTGACTTTCGTGTGCACAATATCAAACTCAGCCAATACAGCCTTGTCGGCGCTGGTTTTAATACCGCCCTGATGAGGCTCATTGCCATGTGCACTGGCAGAGGTGGCGATAGCCATTGCTAATACAATCGCAATACGTTTCATTTTTATCCTTAAAGCAGATCTTTAATAAACGCACCAAAGTTGATGTGAAGCGGGATACCGCCATCCAGTACCAGGGCTGGAACAGATTGCACACCAGCTTCGATGGCCTCATTCAGTCGGGTTTTATCATTTCCGAGATGAACGATTTCTACCGTGTATTGAGCGGGATCGAGTGCCAGTGCGATTTGGTGTTCTGCATCTACGCATACCGGGCAACCTGCATGAAAGAAAACGGCTGTTTTACTCATGATGACTTTCCTTGTGTAATATCAAATGGTATCGAATCGATACCATTTGATATTACACACACACTGAAAATATTGTCAATATGGTTTTGAATCGATACTATTGATGACAGTAAATCCCTATCGTTAGAAAGTCTGGACGTTTGTTTATCCAGCACGTATCCCGGCAAGCAGAGGCAGGTAACTGTGACACTCTTTGATATTCTTGAACGCCTGGTGAGCCTGCAAATGGGCAGCTTTTATCGCCATCCGCAACTGAAAGGACTCCCCACAACATGGGTTCAGATTCTTTTCTATTTAACGCGATGCAATGGTTATTCCAATACGCCCGCTGCAACCACGGAATACCTCGGGCTGACTAAAGGCACGGTATCGCAGTCCCTGAATAAACTAGAGCGTGAAGGTTGGATTAGAAGAG
>OIWQ01002625.1_pt1 | contig 17793 bp, 18 predicted proteins | sample 1587571 | NCBI WGS metagenome assembly OIWQ01 (sample SAMEA3888910, study PRJEB22519) | human gut metagenome | biome: human gut; feature: human-associated habitat; material: faeces | place: Denmark | collected 2010 | reverse complement strand
TGCAATCTTCATAGAATTCCTCCTTTATTTTTTCCAAACACTGTTACTGAAATTTTATCATCCTCTTAACTTCTACTTTTCAACATCAAGTGTATCCACACGTTTTCCCTGGACAACATAACGGGTTGCCTCGTTTCCTGTACAGGTAGACAGAGTAATGATCTTGTCCTTTATGTTCATTCCTTCTGCATCTGTCCGGATCTCGGAATATCCTCTGATCTTCTCCAGATATTTTTCAAATTCCTCACCAGGTCCCTTAAACAGTGTATAGGTATCACTGTTCACACCTGTGGTGTACGCGGAGATAATCTCATACCTGTAGTTTTTCTCAGGTGTAAAGATCCAGAAATATTTGCTCTTCTTATAAGTCTCCTCATCCTGTGTAAACTTCTTAAGCTGAGCAAACATGGAACCATTTTTCATATTATGGCCATACACGATCGTATTACAGTCACTGAAATCCCCTTTGTTTTCATAATCCACGAAGATAGTTCCTGCAAAGTTATAATTCTTCTCATAGGTTCTGTGAAGATAAGTTTCATTGTCTTTGCCATGCACGATGGGGTAATTAATATCTGGCACTGCTTCCACATAAATCCATCCCACTACATCATTATTTACACTTTTAAGAGATGCAAAGTCAATATCCATAGGTGCTTTCAGCTCACTGCCGGCTTCCGGTCCTGCCGCTTCTCCATCCGGATCTCGTTCTGTTACCGCCATCTGTGTAATCGAATTGTACTCATCCGTACCTTTCTTATATTCTGTATAAATATGAAACAGATTATATCCTGCATAACAAAATACACAGATTGCTGCGATCAGAACAACCGTCAACACGACATCCCCTGCTGTCTTCTTTTTTTTAGGCTGTTTTTCTGACATTCTTCCTCCATTTCCGCAGCACATTGCTGCTATGTATCAGCTGCTGTCTGATTGACTTCTATATAATATACAGACATCCGTTTCCAACCGCTGTCTGTGACAGACTATTATACCCGGTCACATCATTCTTCCTGTAATCCATCATGCACTGCCTCCAGACACGCTTTTCGCAGTTCATTTTCTTCTTTATTATATAAAAGCATCTCGCTGTGTTCAAAATATGCCGGACAGCCATTTCCGGCAATAAACGAAGTCATTGACTTATCCGCTGTGATCCCTGTCACGAAAAGCAGCATTTCCTGATTTTCGCCAAAGCTCTCTTTAATAAATGAAAAGGCATTCTGCAGTTCTCCCTGGAGTTTCTGGATCATATCTTCTCTGCATACTGCTTCTTTTTCAAAACATTTACTGATCCGCTTAAATCCATTTTCAGCTGACCGCACATGTTCTTTCTTTGCTGTCAGAATATATTCCCTCAGCCTGCGGATTGCCGTCTCCTGATATTTCTGTTCTCTTACTGAGATCAGTTCCATCTTTACTTTGATCTGCAGACTGTTTTCCTGTTCCTGCACAAATTCTTCAAGCAATGAAATTCCCAGCTTCTCTTCCTCAGCATTCTTTCTCACCTGAGTTCTCAGATGCAGAAGCATCTCATAGAGTACCTCAAGCTGATGATCTGCCTGTCCGTATTCTTCCGCTTTTTCTCTCAATGCCCCCAGGATCAGATTTACAACTGCAAAACGCTCCTCAAAAGCTCCATCTGCAGCCATCTTCTCCTTCAGCGCCAGATTCTCCCGGCTCAGATTTCCGGACAGGATCGACGGGATTTCATAATCATCCCCATACTTTGTATATAACTGATAAAAACCTGCAAAATCTCTGGCTGTTTCCTCTTTCTGGAGAAATTCCTCCACCAGTTCCTCACTGATCCCGATCCCCAGCTTTTCATAGCTTTGCAGAAGTCTTGAAAGATCCTCCCAGCCCCTGGCAGTCACAAAGAATTTACCGTCTACTGTATTCTCCACCGCATAGAAATTGTTTTTCTTCACAGACAGATAAGAAATGATCGCCTGGTGCACCTTCTGCTGTCCTGCATATTTCAGCCAGATATCGCAGTCAGGCTCAATTGTAAGCTTACGGACACGGTCGAGTGTGACAATATCAAATTCCCTGACAGATTTATTATATTCCGGTGGATTTCCCGCTGCTACCAGAATCCAGCCTTCCGGAATCTTATGACTTCCAAAGGTTTTATTCTGGAGAAGTGCCAGCATTGCCGGTGCCAGGGTTTCAGACACACAGTTGATCTCATCAATAAACAGGATTCCCTCTTTCCTGCCTGTATTCTCCATACAATCATAGACAGATGCCACGATCTCACTCATTGTGTAATCTGTCACCATCATTCCTTTTCCACCGTAATTCCGTTTAACGATCTCCGGAAGACCGATGGCACTCTGACGGGTGTGATGGGTAATGGTGTAGGCTACAAGTCCCACACCGCACTCTGCTGCCGCCTGTTCCATAATGGCAGTTTTGCCGATTCCCGGCGGACCGATCAGCAACAGCGGTCTCTGACGGATCAGAGGATAAGTATAATATCCATTCTCATCCTTCGCCAGATATGCACGAAGTGTATTACAGATTTCTGTTTTTGCTTCCTGTATGTTCATTTTATTATCATACTCCTGCTAATTATTTAGTTACTGTTCACTCCGTTCCCAGCAACACGCTTCGCGATGCACAGAATTTATGCTAATCGCATAAATTCGCGCAGTATGTCTTGGCTTTTCTGTGACCTTCGCTCACAAAAAACACCTCGCGGGATATTTCCAGTGAACAGTATCTATGATCGATTACTATAAATCAAAAATATGGACATATTCTTTTGTTCCCGAAGAATATGTCCATATTTTGAGCAGTATTACCGCAATCCTGTTAAATGAGTCATATGAAGAGTATCGTTTATTACGATCCTGTGGAACTTTCTGCTGAATCCGGATAGGTATAAAATTCATGTACGCCGTATTTAAACAGCCTTTTCAGATCTTTCTCAAACCAGGAGACATTCTGGCTTTCAGCTTCAGACTTCTGGATAAAAAACAGTGCTCCTTCTGAATAATCCACACCTTCAAGAGCCTGTCTGACGGCTTCTCTTGTCTCATCTGTAACAGTTACTTCATTGATACGTCCGTCATAAGTCGGCGAAAACTGCGGAACACCATTGGTATTCTGCCATACCACTTCTGTGACTGTATCGGGAAATTCCTTATTCTTTATACGGTTCATGATCACATTGGCAACCAGAATGCGTCCCTTGACATCCTCAGTACCTGCTTCAGCTTCTACAATATGAAGCAATGTATCATAGTCCTCATCCGACATCATCCGGGCACTCTCTGCAAGAGCCGCTGTCCTTGCATCCAACTCATTGATGCTGCTCTCCATAGAAGAGCTGACATCGAATTCTGCCATATTATCTTCAATAACTTTGATTCTCTGACCGACCATTACCTGTTCACAGGAAGTTCCGATACGTGTGACTGATTTTTTGGGAGAAGCTGTATCATTCATTCCGGATACTACTCCTGCAATTCCTGTTGGCAGTACATCTGTTTCGTCAGCATCAGAGGAAAAAGTTTTCTCCCTATTTTCAGAAGCTGCATATACTTTGTTTTTTCCATTAAAATCTGCACCAGCGCGCAGATCAGCCCGCCAACCCAGAATGCATTGACATAATCCATAGCATTTTCCCCCTTTCTATCCCGCATGCTCGATGACGACCGCATGCGCAATTCCCGGCACCGTCATTCCCTCATTAAAGGAAACGGTGGAGAGCAGCGCTCCCGTCGGGACAAACAGGATTCTTTTCCATTTCCCTTCCTCGATCTGCCGCATAAAATGTGCCGAGAGCGTCACTGCCGCACACCCGCAGCCGGAACCGCCGGCGCCCGTTCCCTGTTTGTCTGCATCGTAGATCTCAATCCCGCAGTCGGTGTGGATGCTGCTGATGTCATACCCTCCAGTCCTCGTCAGATCCCAGAGAATTTCCTGCCCGACTTTTCCGAGATCGCCGGTAATAATCTTATCGTAATCCGTCACGTTCCTTCCGAAATCCGACAGATGGCGGCAGATCACGTCACTGGCGGCAGGCGCCATAGCCGCTCCCATATTCATCGAATCCTTGATGCCGTAATCGACGATCTTGCCGGTCGTGATCCCCGTGATGCGCGCCTTGCTTCTTTTTTTCCCGAGCACATAGGCGCCACTTCCCGTGACCGTCCACGTCGCCGATTTCGGGCGCTGGTTGGCATATTCCAGTGGAAAACGGAACTGCTTTTCCGCGCTGGCAAAATGGCTCGACGTCATCGCCACAACATAATCCGCATACCCCGCCGCCACGCACATCGCGCCCAATGAGAGCGCTTCGCCACAGGTGCTGCACGCTCCATAAAGTCCGAACAGCGGCACCTGATAGTCCATGAGCCCGAAGGATGTCGCAATGTTCTGCCCGAGCAGATCCCCCGAAAACAGATAACGGATGTCCTCGGTTTTCAAGCCTGCTTTTCCGACCGCCAGCGTAAATGCTTCCTTCTGCAGGGTACTCTCCGCCTCCTCCCAGGTGTTCTGTCCGAACTTGTCGTCCTCGCCCACCACGTCGAAGCGGTTCCCGAGCGGTCCTTCGCCCTCTTTTTTCCCCACAATACTCGCACTGCTTATGATGTAAGGAGCCTCCGCAAACGCGAGGCTCTGCTTCCCGACCTGTATCTCCATATCACTGCTTCCTTTCGCAAGACTTTTCCTTAGTATGCGGCGCACAAACGTGTATTATACCGGTAAAATATCATTTTCGTTTCCTTCTGTTCACAAATTTTCCGGCTGCAGTTCGACTTTTTCTGTTGGGAATATGGTTCGTTATTTCGGAAAATTTCCCGCTGCCCGGAAATTGGGGCGGCTGGGCAGAAAATTGGTTTGACTGTTCAGAAATGTTTCGCATGATCTTGAAATGATCGGACTGCTAGTCAAAAACGAAATTTCGCCGACAGACAAAAACAGAGGGTGCATGCGGGTGCCGGATTTCCGGCACGCATGTGCACCCTCTGTTTTATCGTATGACCATTGGTTGTGTTATCACTGACCTCTGTGATCGTTGACCGTACTGTTATTGTCATCGATCGCGCTGTATTTTATCAAATTATGGATGATGTTTCAGCTGTCTTAAAAATATGCTCTTCTAGAAATCTACCTCTGTATCGTAGTAGCAGCACTTCAACAGTTTTTCCATCTCCTCCTGGCTCGGCTGACGCGGATTCGATCCCGTGCAGGCATCCAGAATTGCATTTGCTGCAATCTCCGGCAGTCTCTCTAAGAATACTTCCTCCGGCACAAATCCCTGCTCGGTCGGATAGCTGTCCGCGCCGTAATTCTTGATACAGTGCGGAATCTTAAGATCATCATTCATGCCGCGCAGATATGTAATGAGGAGCGCCACTTTTTCATCCAGCGTATCTCCGCCCAGTCCCATAAAATCTGCGATCTCGCCGTAGCGCTTTTTCGCAGTCTCATCCTTGGCGTTGAATGCGATGACCTTCGGCAGATACATGGCGTTTGCTGCACCGTGAATGATATGTGCGCCGTAATCTGCAAATGCAGCACCCGTCTTGTGAGCCATCGAATGAACGATTCCAAGCAGTGCATTGGAAAATGCCATACCCGCCAGACACTGTGCATTGTGCATGGAATCACGTTTTTCCATGTCTCCGTTATAAGAGCCCACAAGATCTCTCTGGATCATCTTGATCGCATGCAGGGCAAGCGGATCGGTAAAATCACAGTTCGCCGTGGAAACATACGCCTCGATGGCATGCGTCATCGCATCCATACCGGTATGTGCCACCAGCTTCTGCGGCATTGTCTCTGCAAGCTCCGGGTCCACGATCGCCACATCCGGAGTAATCTCAAAATCTGCAATCGGATATTTGATTCCTTTTTCGTAATCCGTGATAATGGAAAATGCGGTCACCTCCGTCGCCGTTCCGGATGTGGAAGAGATCGCGCAGAAATGTGCTTTTTTGCGGAGCTTCGGAATTCCGAATACCTTGCACATATCTTCAAACGTAATATCCGGATATTCATACTTGATCCACATTGCTTTTGCCGCATCAATCGGAGAGCCGCCGCCCATCGCCACGATCCAGTCCGGCTTAAATTCTTCCATTGCCTTGGCACCTTTCATCACCGTCTCCACCGATGGATCAGGCTCAATTCCCTCAAACAGACAGACTTCCATTCCTGCTTCTTCCAGATACTGCTTTGCGCGATCCAGAAATCCAAAACGCTTCATGGAACCTCCGCCGACACAGATCATCGCGCGCTTTCCCTCAAAGTCCTTTAAAGCCTCCAGCGCTCCCTTTCCGTGATACAGATCGCGCGGTAACGTAAACCTTGCCATATGCTCCTCCAATCCGCCACTTCCTGTGGCAACCATTTTTTACAGCCTTTGCCCGCCGTTACTATCATACCCCAAATCCGGCGTCGTTTCTGCATATGTTAAGTATAACATATGCACAACCGGCGTTGCAATTCTTTCCGTTTCTATTCTGCACATTTTCATAAGAGATTTTCGCATCGTGTTCTGATATGCCGTTCCCATGTTCCGGCGTGGCAGGTTGGGGTGGATTCCAGGGGCTTCACATCTAAAGCAGGTGACTTTGTTTTTAGGACTCTTACTGCTCGAGTCCGGCGGGGCTTTCTGACGACGGTGTGATTCGGAGCACCGGAGGCTTCACACCCTTGGGAAACAGCTTGGTTTTATGGCACGTTCTGCTTGAGCCTGGCGGGGCTTTCCGACGGCTGGATGCTTCGGAGCACCGGAGGCTTCACATTTCTGGCAGATGACTCGGTTTTTTAGTTCCCCTACTGCTCGGGCTTGGCGACGTTCTTTCTACCGGTCACTTTCCGCTTCATACCACGCAACATTTCTTTGTCTTCCGCACTTACACGATATGACTCCAGCATTTTCTGAATTGCCTTATTATAGGTATAATCATCCAGTTCATTTTCCAGCAGAAATGCCTGGGTCTCCTGCGGAAATTTTGCATAAGCAGTCGCAATTCCCCATGCGACTCCCATTTTGCAATAATAGCCCTCATGCTTTAGGCTGTTATATACGGCAAGCACACGGCCGATATATTCAGGCACCAGAAAATGATCCATCAGCATCACTGCCACCACCCGCTGCTCAAATTCACTCTCAGACGCGCGGTATTGCATCAGAAAATCCCACACCTCTGCCCGGTGCTTTCGGACAATCTTAAATGTAGAACAAAACCCATCATTGACTGACCAGTCGTGGATTTTCGGAATAAATGCTGCGGCATATTCCAAAAGCTCCTCCATCTCCGCTTTCACGTAGCCAATCACAAGTCCCTGCAGCATAATCTCCTCGTAGGTGTCATCACGTGCCTCCTTGAGATAAGTTCTCCAGTCTTCCTTTGCGAGCTGCTTCGCCAGCGAGCGCAGCACCGGAAGCCGCACTCCCAGAATCGAATCTGTCCCCGGAATCAGGCTGCTGGTAAAATCTTTGAACTGCTTTTCCGCATGTTTCTCTAAAAAATCACGTATCTGTTCGTTTGTCATTCTTTCCTCTCTTTGCACTGTCAATGAATTACTGTAAATGCGATTCTGTGTCTGCGCTGTTTTCTGCGCACAATATGAATCTGTCAAGATTCATTATATCATCTTTTTGCGCTGCTTTCTGCGCATCCGAAGTTCCGCAGGAACTTCTAATATGAATCCGATAGGATTCATTATATCATACATCAACGATACCCCGGCAAAAGGAATTATCGCAATAAGCCTAGACCTCTTCTGGGTGATGTGTAATATTATTACAAACACACTTGGGGATTTCTAATAATATTACTTATCAAAGCAGGGCGCAATATGCTTATTGCGGCAATTCCATGCAAGCGCGTTCGCATGGAACATATCCGTCCGCTGCACGTAAGCATGCGCATCCGTCTTTGCTTCATGCTCACTTTTGTCTCCGCGAACATTATGTTACAAACCGTGGATTCGGGTCTATGCACGCAAAAACGTGCTCTCAGACCCGCAAAATGACAGAATAGTTGACATAACAACAGTATAAAAGAGTAGAACGGGTCTCAGACGCAAAAAAGCAGCTCTCAGACCCGCGAAATAGTCAAGAACGGGTCTCAGATGGCAAAATGTATCTCCCAGACCCGCCACGACCCAAAATGCAGTTTTTATAACCTCATTTTCTGCTGCATCCTCCCAAAATCAGTTTTTTATAACCTCATTTTCCTACTGCAACCGCTCTGGAATCAGTTTTCATAGATCTCGCCGTCCACAATTCTTACCACACGACCCGCATGTTTTGCCACATTCAGATCATGGGTAATCATCACAATGGTATTTCCCATCTGATTCAGATTTTCAAAAAGCTTCAATACCTCTTTTCCACTGTTCACATCGAGCGCGCCTGTCGGCTCATCTGCAAGTAGAATAGCCGGTTTTCCGACCAGCGCACGCGCAATCGCCACGCGCTGCTGCTGACCACCGGAAAGTTCATTGGGCTTATGTCCGATACGCTGTGAAAGCCCGAGCATGTCAATCGTGTCCATACTCGCCTCCTGAGCCTCCGCGAGCCCCATTCCACGCATCAGAAGCGGCATAACAATATTCTGCAGCACGTTGTAGGTCGGAATCAGATGATATTTCTGAAAAATGAAGCCTATTTTCTGATTACGGATTTTTACCAGTTCCTTTTCTTTCGCCTGTTCGATTGCCACGCCATCCAGCAGATAGTTTCCGCTGTCCATCACATCCATGCACCCGATGATATTCATGAGCGTACTTTTTCCGGAACCGGAAGGACCCAAAATGGCAAGATATTCTCCCTGCTTTACGGTCAGCGACACATCTTTGAGCACATGGAGGGACTGCGTTCCCATGCGGTATGATTTGTTGATATTTCTCATTGTGATTACGTCTGTATTTTCTATACTTTCTGCTTTTGTGACCGCGCAGATCGCCGGCTCCATATCCATCACTGCATCCATATCTCTATAATAACCTCCTCACCGTCTTCGCTGGTCTCTATCAGAAGCTTCAGCAGATCGCCAGCCGCCAGCCGCTGAAACGTCGTCTCGGTACCTGCCGTGGTGTGCACCACCGTGCTGACCGGAATCAATGTTGTCACACTTTTACCACTCATGCCGCCATTTCCGCCCGGTGCTCCTCCACCGTTACTTCCTGTTCCGTCCGATGTTGCATCGCCCGGCATGTCGCCATTTTCTTCCTGCGGCTGTCCGTCTGACGTCTCTGTGTTAGCATCCGTTCCGGAAGTTCCCTGCGACATCCTGCCAGGCGCCCCCGAGCCATCTCCAGACGCCTCCGTGCTATCCCCTGGCGCTCCTGAGCCATCTCCTGGCGCCCCCGAGCCATCTCCAGACGCCTCCGTGCTATCCCCTGGCGCTCCTGCGGTATCACTTCCTCCCGGCGCCCCTGAACCATCACTTCCTCCTGGCGCTCCTGAGCCATCTCCGCCTTTTTCTGTATTCTCGGTGTCTTCCGTGCTGCTTGCAAGATATGCCTCCACCACCGATTCATCGACTTCCATATATGTCAATTCATTTCCCTCGATGCTGGTCACATAGGCATACACATATTTCTGATTATCCGCCAGTGTCTCCGTGTCTGCCGTCCTGCGGGTCCATGCGAAAATGCCTCCGCCGCCGAGCACTGCTGCAAGCGCCACAATGCCGCCCGCCACCGCTTTCTTCTTTATCATGCCAAACCTCTTTTCAATTATTTATTCCGCGCCAAGTGCCTCCACTGGAACCAGATTGGACGCCTTATAAGCCGGATAAAATCCGAAGATCGTTCCTGTTCCCACCGCAAACACAAGCGCAATCAAAAATGCTAACGCCGACAGTTCCACACGGACGCCGAGGTACTGTACAATCGGCGCCACAGCCAGCGATGCCAGATTCCCCAGCACACCACCGATGAGACTGATTGCAGCCGCCTCCGCGAGGAACTCCAGCAGAATGTCCCGCTTGGAACAGCCGATCGCTTTTAAGATACCGATCTCATTGGTCCGCTCTTTTACAGATACAAACAATACGTTCATAATGCCGATTCCACCGACCACGAAGACGATCGCCGCCATCGCAATGAGAAGCATCGTCAGAATCTGGTTGGAAGCCTCCGCCGCCTCCATCTTGCTTCCTGCATCCTCAAATGTGAACTCAGCGTTCGGGTAACTGGTGGCAAGCACTTCTGTCACTTCCTCGATCACGCCTTCCACATTATTCACATCTGCCGCCAGCACCGTGATCGTCGGGCTGACCGATGATCCGACCAGATATTTCACACCGGTCGCATAAGGGATAAAAATGGAATCATCCGGGCTGATACCGGACGCGACCGTTCCCATGCTTTCCAGCACACCGTTTACCACATAAAGCCGGTCGTCGATATAGATCACGCTTCCGTATGCCTCAATGGCACTGCCGAAAATCTCTTCGGCAACGCTTGCGCCGAGCACGCAGACTTTTTCTTTGTTCTCATCATCATCGTCGGTGATAAAGCTTCCGACCGCGAGGGAGAGGTTACTGATCGTCTCGTAGTTACTTTTCACTCCTGCGATGGTATAGGTATCGGCTTCATCGAGATCTCCGCCATCCACACTGGATTTTGTGGTGTAGGAAATGGTCGCTGCCGAGATGCCGGACGCAAATGTTTCGATGTCATCCACATCATCCTCGCTCAGCGTGATATTTTCCTGATTCATGCGGTCTTCCATATCGCTCTGTCCGCCGAAAAAGCTTCCCATATCCGGCATACCGCCGCCGTCACCGGAAGGCATCTCTCCCCCCGGTGATCCGCCCGGCGCCTCGCCTCCCGATGAGGAACCGCCTCCCATATCGCCGGAGGGTGCTCCGCCAAAACCGCCTCCAAAGCCTCCGCTGGAACCGCCTCCCGGCGCCATCATTGCCATGCCGGAGTCCGAATCATCGCTGCTTCCTCCGCCGCCAAAATCTGTCCCGCCGTCGTAGGAAATGTCCACCGCACCGGCATTTAAGTTTTTAAACTGGTCTGCCACGTCCGCCTGACCGCCTTTACCAATAGCAATGACCATCACAATGGTGGCGGCACCCACGATAATACCGATCGAGGTCATGACCACCTTAAATTTGTTCTGTGTGATATTGATCCAGACCAGTCTCAATAATTCTTTTGGCTTCATTCTGTCACCTGACTTTCTATCAGCACAGTTTCACCTTCCGTGAGACCGGACGTGATTTCCACGTTGACCCCGTCGGAAAAGCCCGTCTCCACATCCACCATGCGGATCGTTCCGTCCGCATCCTTCACTTTGACATAGGATGTCGTTCCGTCAGACTGGACCGCCTTGTTGGATACATACAGCACATCCGTCACCTGCCTGCTGATAAATGTGACGTTTCCTGTCATGTCCGTGTATATTCCAGTGATGTCCCCAGTAAACGCGGCGGTCACATTGTAAGACACCGTGGAGGAACCGCTGGAAGATGAAGTGTCAATGCTCTCCACCTCCCCCGCAAACGTCTGGTCCTCATAGGCAGACAGCTCGATCTCCACGACATCTCCGACTGCAATATTCGTGATGTCCTCCTCCGACACGGAGACGGTGATCGTCACCGCATCCGTATTGGAAAAAGTGGCAACCGTTGCGCCGGAAGAGATGGTATCCCCTTCCTCGTACTCCAGATCGGTAATGGTTCCCGTATACTCCGCATAGATCGTACCGTCATCCCCGATGGCTGTCTCAAATTCCTCAAGTGCCTCCTCCGCGTCGGACAGCGTATCTTTTGCATCGGTAATGTCATTGTCCGCCCCGGAGACATCCACACTGTACTGACTGGATGCATTTTTTGCCGAGAGTTCTGCTTCTTTCAACGTTTTCTCCGCCTCAATGGACTTCGTGGTATAGTTGTTTTTCGCTGCCACAAGCTTTGTGTACAGTTTGTCATAATTTTCCTGCTCCTCGGTAAGCGATGCGCTTAAGTCCACGCCCGCATCGATCTGCTCCTGATAGTAATTGATCAGGGACGCCGACGTATCCACCGCTTCCTGCGCGTCATCCACAGCCTCCTGCAGCTGCTTTATGGCAGCTTCGTAGGTCTCCTGTGCAACAGATCCCTCCGCCGTGCTCAGATTGTAGGAGTAACTTGCCGATACTTTTTGCTTTTCTGCACTTAAGCCCGCCTCGCTGACGGCTGTCTTCGCCTCCGTCACCGCTTCCTCAAGATCTTTTTTATAAGATGCCACGCTCTCCTCTGTAAGCTTTAAGATGGGATCGCCCTCCGCAACCGACTGCCCTGCGGTAACATAGACCGTTTCCACCTCAAGGGTCGATGCCGTGCTGGTGGACGACGTCGCATTTTCTCCCGCACTGTTCTGCGCGGACGAGTTGTTCTGCGTGCTTGCAGAGGAAGAATCCTCTGAAAAATCAAGAGTCTGATCCAGCGTGCCGATCGTTACACTGCCGCTCTCCGTCACGCCCGCCGTCAGATTTCCTTTCTCCACGGTTACTTCCTTATATACGGTCTGCTCTTCACTGTCACTTCCCGACTGATATGCAAAGGTGACGGTTCCTGCGGCAAGCACTGCCGCCGCAGCCACTCCGGTCACCAGCCAAAGCTTTTTCTTCTTCATTCTGTCTTTCCTCCTGCTTCCTCTGTCTCAGACGCTCCGATCGTCTCGGTTTTTCCTGCGGTCTTAGTCTCTTCCATTTCTGTGGCTCCAGTCGCCTGTGTTTCAAACTTCACCGTTGCCTGTACGCCAGTAGTAAGTGTGCCATCTGTATTGTCCACGGCAACAATGACCGCATACGTCACATTGGACATGCTTCCGCCGGATGTTTTTTCCGATGCGATGGAATAGACGGTTCCGTCGATTGCTCCCATTCTGCTTCCACTGATCTGTACCTGCACGGTGTCGCCGACCGCAAGTTTTGCAATATCGTTCTGTGATACCTCCACGGAAATCAGAATCGTGTCCAGATCGTAATAGCTTGCAAATGCGGTATTTTTAATCAGGGTATCTCCCGCCTCGTAAGTCACCGATGCAAGCGTTCCGTCACGGTCCGCACATACAACGCCGTCCTCGATCGCTAAGAGTGCGCTCTGTTGTTCCTTCAGCTCATCCAGCGTATCCTGCGCTTCGTCCACAGCACTCTGCAAGGTTTCCAACGAAGCTTCATACTCGGTATCCGCATATTTTCCCTCCAGAACCGCCTCTTCATACTGCTGTAAAAGCGCCGGCTGCGCCGTCGTCTCATTGCGCTCTGCCTCGTCGCAGGCGTCACTCAGTTCCTCCAGCTCATCTGTCAGCTCCGCAATTTTCTCATTTGCCTCTGTCACTTTCGTGTTATATTCCTCGACCGCCTTCTGGAATGTCTGATTGGCAAGCTGCAGTGCACTGTTTGCGCTCTCCGCCTCTGTCTGGCTCTGCGACAGGGCGTCGGCTGCATCCTGCACGGCGGTATAGTCCGCAGCCAGCTGATCTGCCAGCGCCGCAAGATCCGTGTGGGACGCTCCGGCTTCAATCTGTGTTTTCAGATTCGCCATATCCGCTGCATATGCGTCCTTTGCCGCCTGACTGCTGCTCTGTGCATCAGAAAGCTGCGTCTGCTTTTCCGTGAGTGCCGCCTGCGCCGCATCGACTGCCGACTGTTTTTCATTGATCCCGACCTGTGTGTAGTAGGTGCCGTTGTCGATGGCATCCTGATAATCGGAGATCTCCTCCACCGCCTCGTCGTACGCTTCCTGCGCCTCGCTGGTCTTTACCGACAGCTCACTGACTGCCGCATCATAAGTATCCTGCGCGGTGTCCGCTGCAAGTTTTGTGGAGGAAAGCTCGCTTTCCGCCTCCAGCACGCCGCTCTCAAAATCGATCTGCGCGGCTTGCAGTGCAGTTTCCGCATCTGAAATGGCATCCTCATAGTACGCCTTTGCATCCTCCATGCTCTCATCGTCGATCTTGAATAAGGCGTCGCCCTCCGCCACGGTGCTTCCCGCTTCCACGTAGACTTCTTCCACCGTCATGGTCACCGCATTCACAGAAAAATCAGGAAGCTGGCTCTCTGTTTTCACCTGTGTGGTTCCTGTCCCGGAAAAGCTGCCGTCTTCGTCTGTCTCATCTATCTGTGTGTCCTCCTCCGTCTGATCCGCTGTGCCCGAAGCCGCTATCACATGATAGCCGACTCCGCTTCCCGCAACTGCGGCAGTCAGAATCCCGGCAAGTATTCCGTAAAATTTTTTGGAATGTTTTCCCAGGAGTTTGTGTACCCACGTCATTTTCATTGTTTCATCCTTTCCCTTCCGGCATTTCATCCTCTCTCATGTTTCACGGTAAGGATAGCATCGCTTTCTAAAGGGCAGCTGAATGTAATGTGACGGTTATGTGACGGAACCGTTAAATATCTGTGTTTCGGGGCGGACATGGCGCCTCCTTTGACAGATTAGGTAAAAAGTATTACAATACTTCCGTTTCTATAGATCTGTTACATTGGAGATTATTCATGAAGAAAATTGCTTTTTTTGATATCGACGGAACACTGACTTCCGAGATTGACGGTTCGATTCCGGAAAGTGCCGTCTACGCCATACGGGCGGCGCGGGCAAACGGGAATCTGATGTTCATCAATACCGGGCGCTGTTTTCAAAATGTGGAACAGCGTTTCCGTGATGTGGGTTTTGACGGCTTTGTCTGCGGCTGCGGCACAGATATCTACTGCGACGGTGCCGAAATCCTTCATGTCGCACAGACGCACGAGACCGTAATGAAGCTGCTTCTCGCAGCCAGGGAGTGGGATATCGATATCCTGTTTGAATCCAGGAAAGAGGTTGCTTTTGATCTGGCAAGACCGCTCCGGCACCCGGATGCCAGACGGCAGTATGAGGCGTTTGAAGAACGCGGCTATGAGATGCCGGAGCACCTTGAGAATCCTAATTTTTTCTGTGATAAGTTTGTCCTATGGTTTGAGCACCCCGAGCAGCTTGCCGGTTTCCGTACCACAAGTGACCGCTATTTTGAGTGCATTGACCGGGGCGGCAATTTCCGCGAATTCGTTCCGCTCGGCTACTCCAAAGCCACCGGTCTTAACTATGTGCTTGATTATTACCGGATAGACAAAAAGGACGCCTATGCCTTCGGCGACAGCAACAACGACCTTCCCATGCTCACTGCTTTGACAAACAGTGTCGCCATGGGCAACGCCTCTCCTGCCACGCTTTTTGACAAGGTGTCCTATGTAACAAAATGTGCCAGCGAAGACGGCATCCGCCTTGCGCTGGAACATTTCGGTTTTATCTAAAGTCTGCGGTTATCCCGCACGAGCACCACAGCCATCACGATGGCTGTGAGAAGCTCGGATGCCGGGAACGACAGCCACACGCCATTGATGCCGAATGCTGCGGCAAAAAGCAGCGAGCAGCCGATAATGCAGACAAATCCTCTCATGATCGATGTCACAAACGATTCCCGCGCACGTTCTGTCGCGCTTAAAAATCCCGCCCCCACAATATTGATTCCGGCAAACAGGAAGCCGATGAAGTAAAGACGCATTCCCGTGTGAGCATACTCTGCCAGTTCCGCAGAATGTTCACTGTTAAACAGACTCACCAGCGAATCCGTAAATCCGTAGACGGCTCCGATGAGCACTACCGCGATGCCCAAAGCCGTGGCAAGTCCGAGGTTTCGTATTTTCCGGACGGATTTCACATCTCCTTTTCCGTAGCAGTCACTCACGATCGGCTGCGCTCCCTGTGACACTCCATTAAAGATTGCCATTGCCACAAGCGCAAAGTTCGCGATCACTCCGTAAGCCGCCACACCGATATTTCCCACAAGGCCGAGAATCAGGAAATTGAACACGGTCGTGATGACTCCGGAAGAAATCTCCCCCACAAATGCCGGGACGCCAAGCTGACACGCCCCGAATAACTGGGCGATGGACGGCGCGTGCAGCCGGAACCGCACAGTATTCTTTTTTCCAAGGAAATGCGCGCTGCAGATCAGAATGCTGATGATCGGCGATGCCGCCGTGGCAAGCGCCGCTCCCTCTAACCCCATGCCAAGCGGAAACATAAAAATATAGTCAAACAGAATGTTGGAAAAACTTCCCGCGAGGGTTCCTGCCATCGCTAAGGACGGCTGGTTATCGTTGCGCACAAATGCCATGATGACGTAGTTCATCATGAAAAACGGCGTAAACAACAGAAAGATCCTCGTATACCCGGTTCCAAGCGCCACAATTCCCGCATCGCCGCCCATCAGCGCGATGATTTTATCCGGGATAAAAACGCCCGCAAGTGTAAACAAAATTCCAATCATCCACACAAAGCAGATGGCATTGGAAAAATAGCCGTGCGCCCGCTCCCCGCCCTGCGCCCTTAAGATCGTAAAGCGCGTCGCAGAACCGACGCCGATCATCGAACCGATCGCAGAAATCAGATTGTAGATCGGAAGCACCAGATTTAAGGCCGTGATTCCGTCCGTTCCCGCCGCCTTCGCAATAAAAAAGGTATCAGCGATGATATAACAGGAGATACCTAACATTCCGAATATATTCTGTGTGACATACCTGACAAATTGTTTTGTAACTGACATTTACTTTTCCCCCAGTTCTTTTTCGTACTCATTGTTTCTTATCTTACACCCGGAGTGAACCGCATGTCAAGCCATGGGCTGCAGGGCGGCGGAATGCACTGTTTCCCAGATTATTATGTCCTTGTATGCTTTTCATTCCTTTGCTTTACTTTTCATTTGTAGTATGATTTAATAAAAACAATATATTCTCTTTTTTCGCTGCTTTTCCGCCTGAATTTAAAACAGCAACGGGCAGGAACTCCGTACCATCCAGAACCAGCTTCAGAAGCTTCCTCCAGGAAAGCTTATCTGCTCCCGTAACGGCACCACCGTCAAATGGTATCAGGGCGACGGTCACTCCAAGACCTATATTCCGAAAGCGAACCGCACTCTCGCCGAACAGCTTGCGCTGAAAAAGTATCTGCAGCAGCAGGAACAAATTCTCTTGCAGGAGCAGGCAGCAATCACTGCCTATTTAAAATACTCCCCCGCGGGCAGCCTCTCTTCCGATGATCCACATCTTCTCTCTGATCCCGCCTGCGAAGATCTGCTTCATTCTTATTTTTCCACCTCAAAAAATATTCCGGACGTCTCGAATGTTTCAGATATCTCGGATATTTCGACTAGTTCCGCTGTCGAATGGTCTGCCGCTTCCTACGAACGCAATCCGCTCCATCCCGAGCAACGGCTTCACAAAACCGTCTCCGGCGAGAGAGTGCGTTCCAAATCGGAAGCCATAATTGCCATGCTGCTCCACCTAAACGCCATTCCTTACCGCTACGAATGTGCGCTCTCCCTTGGCGGCGTCACTCTATTTCCGGATTTCACCATACGCCATCCCGTAACCGGCGTTCTCTACTACTGGGAGCATTTCGGGCTGATGGACGATCCCGCCTACGCCAAAAACGCCGGCTCAAAGCTTTCTCTCTATGCCGCAAACGGCATCATTCCATCCGTTCATCTGATTACCACGTACGAGACCAAAGCATATCCCTTAAACGCCGGCATGATTGAACATCTGATTTCCTACTATTTTCTGGATTCCGCGGTCTGAATCCGTGTTTCTCTCTTCCACTGCCGTTTCCTGCTTTTCGTTCCCTTCTCGGGTCTGGAAGAACGTTTTTTCTCTCCCAGACCCGGAATCCACAATATTTCGGGTCTGGAAGAACATTTTTCCTCTCCCAGACCCGGTCGGCTTCTTTTTTCTCTTCTTTTTCCTTCTTTTCGTTCACTTCTCGGGTCTGG
>OIWQ01002624.1_pt1 | contig 17795 bp, 12 predicted proteins | sample 1587571 | NCBI WGS metagenome assembly OIWQ01 (sample SAMEA3888910, study PRJEB22519) | human gut metagenome | biome: human gut; feature: human-associated habitat; material: faeces | place: Denmark | collected 2010 | reverse complement strand
CGCCGCCGATAACGGTGGTAGCATCGCTCTCAGCCATAGCCTTGGCAACAGCCAGGGTGCCGGCAGCCAGGGTCGGGTTCTCGAACACGCCCATGGGGCCGTTCCAGACAACGGTCTTGCTGGCCTTGACGGCGTCAGCAAACAGCTTCATGGTCTCGGGGCCGATGTCGCAGCCCTCCTTGTCAGCCGGGATCGCGGTGACGGGAACGATCACGGTATCGACGGGAGCGTCGATGGGATCGGGGAAGTCCTTGATGCAGGCGGCATCGACGGGCAGCAGCAGCTTAACGCCCTTCTCCTTGGCCTTGGCCATCATGTCCTTGCAGTAGTCGAGCTTGCTGTCGTCGCACAGGCTCTTGCCGATCTCGTAGCCCTGGGCCTTCAGGAAGGTGTAGGCCATGCCGCCGCCGATGATCAGCGTGTCGACCTTCTCCAGCAGGTTGGAGATGACGTTCAGCTTGTCCGCGACCTTGGCGCCGCCCAGAATAGCGGTGAAGGGACGCTCGGGATCGTTCACGGCGTTGCCGAGATACTTGATCTCCTTCTCCATCAGGTAGCCGACAGCGGTATCCTTGACATAGTCGGTCACACCGGCGGTGGAGCAGTGAGCGCGGTGGCAGGAGCCGAAGGCGTCGTCAACGTAAGCGTCGGCCAGGCTGGCCAGCTCCTCGCTGAAAGCGGGCTCGTTCTTGGTCTCCTCCTTGCGGAAACGGGTGTTCTGCAGCAGAACGACCTCGCCGTTGCCCATGGTGGCAACAGCAGCCTTGGCATTCTCGCCGACGACATTGTCATCATCCGCGAAGGTAACAGGCTGGCCCAGCTTCTCGCTCAGGCGGACAGCAACGGGGGCCAGGCTGAACTTGGCCTCGGGGCCGTTCTTCGGCTTGCCCAGATGGCTGCACAGGATGACCTTAGCGCCGTCGGCAATCAGCTTCTTGATGGTCGGCAGTGCGGCGTTGATGCGGTTATCGTTGGTGATAACGCCGTCCTTCATCGGGACGTTGAAGTCGCAGCGAACCAGTACGCGCTTGCCGGCGTAGTTCTCATCGTCAATGGTCTTTTTACCCAAACCCATAGTAAAAGCTCCTCTCGGTATGTTTCACATTTTTGGCGGGGCGCACCGCGCCCCAAGGGGTTTATCCTTATTATACGCATAAAACCGAAAATGCGCAAGTGTTTTTGATATATTTTTAACCGCTTTGGGCGGCTGTGCCTGTAAATTTTTTGTGTATGGCCTTATTGGCCGCCAAGCTCCCGCCGGGTGACGGCCGCTTTGCGCCGGGCGCGATGCTCTGCGTTGGGGCAAAGGTTGCGCACGCGGGGCATTTATACTATAATGAAGGGGTCGATGCTCGTCATCGACCCGTGAGCTTTGCCGCTGCCGCACACGTCCGCGCATGAATACTGTCCGCCCCGCAGCCACGCCGCCATACACATCCCCCCACAAGGAGCCGCCATGAAACAAAAACCGCCCCGTTGGGTACAGATCACCGCCGCTGTGCTGCGCCGCTACCTGGCGCTGGACATGGCGGTCTACGCCGGATCCGCCACGCTGTTTTTGCTGACGGCGTCCTTCCCGCTGCTGATGTGGGTGCTGATGCTTGTCAACCTGGTGCCCGGCTTCTCGGTAGAAGGCGTCGCCGAGCTGCTGGCGGACTTCCTGCCGCAGATCCCCGAGATACAGACTGCCATCCTCGGCCTTTTGCAAAATTTAAGCGGCCAGTCTGCACAGTTTGTGGCGTCGCTGGCTGTGCTGACGACCATCGTCTCGGCGTCGGGCGGTATGAACGCACTGCAGATCGGCCTGCAAAGGCTGACGCCCGGATCGCACCGGACGCTTTTGAACCGCCTGCTGGCGATTGGCTACACCTTCGTGTTTGAGCTGCTGCTTTTGGTCATGCTGGCGCTGCAGGGCATGCACTCCCTGTTTGCGCGCTTTGCCGATACATTGCCGTTTTTTCGCCATTACGCGGCCATTGTGGCCCCGCTGCAGCGGGTGGCCAGCATTGGCCGGATCGTCTCGGTCCCGCTGCTGTTCGGGCTGCTTTTGCTGATTTACACCTACGTCCCCGGCGGGCGGCGCATGCCGCGCAGCCAGCTGCCGGGCACGATCTTTGCAACGGCGGGGTGGCTGGTCTTCTCCCGTGTGTTCTCGTTTTACATCCTGCATTTCTGGCGTCTGTCGTATATCTACGGCTCGCTGACGGCGGTCATTCTGATTATTTTGTGGCTGTATGTGATCATCAATCTGCTGTTTCTTGGCGCGGGATTGAACGCAGAGATGAACGGGAAAACAGAGCAATGACCGCGGCGGCATGAGGGCATGCCGCCCTACAGCGCACCGTATCGTCAGATGTAGGGCGGGGTGCCTTCACCCCGCCGCAGTTTTCCGCTGCCTGCCGTAAACAGGCAATCTCCGCACACGCACCCCTCATCCGTCTGCGGGCGGGGCCGCAGACACCTTCCCCCGAAGGGGAAGGCTCCGCATCCATAAACAAAATCTGCCGACCCAACATCGGGTCGGCAGATTTTACTTAGTACAAATTATCGCTTAATATCGTAATTCATGTTCATCAGGTTGCGGATGCTCTCGACGTCGTCGGTAATGTTGGCGTCGCCGTGGATGGTGTGCTTGATGGCGCTGGACGCCACAGCAAAGTTGACCATGTCCATCGGCTTGTAGTCGTGCATCATCGCGTAGATCAGGCCGCTGGCAAAAGCGTCGCCGCCGCCGACGCGATCCAGAATGTTGAAGGTGTAGAGCTTGGACTCGAAGGTGTGCCCCTCGTACCACATGAATGCCTTCAGGCTGTTCTCGCTGCCGGAGTGGACGTAGCGCACATGGCGGGCAATGCACTTCAAATTCGGGTAGCGGTCAATGAAATGCTGGAAGATCTCGTCCTCCTGCTCATAGCTGGGCTGCAGGGGCACGCCGTCCTTCCAGTCGCCTTTGGAATGATCCTCGTCGTCCTTCCACAGGTGGTACGGCTCAATGCCGAACAGCACATCGACATAGGGCAGGCACTGGGTGCAGTAGTCGCGGGCCTCCTCCCAGCTCCAGAGCGTGGAGCGGAAGTTGCCGTCAAAGCTGACGGTCAGGCCCTTCTCCTTGGCGGCGCGCAGGCAGCGCAGGATGAAATCCGCACAATTTTTGTTCAGCGCCGGGGTGATGCCGGACAGGTGCAGCCAGTCAAAGCCGTCGAACAGCTCGTCCAGATCGACCTTCGTCAGGTCGTACTCGGTCAGGGCGCTGTGCATACGGTCATAAATGACCTTGCTGGGGCGGATGCCGTAGCCGGTCTCCAGATAGTAGGTGCCCAAACGGTGGCTGGGGGTCTCCTCTTTGGTGGAGAGGATCATCGGCGTGCAGTGTACGTCGTTGCAGCGCAGCCAGCGCACAGCGCTTTTGCCCAGAGAGTTGTTGGGCACGACGCTGAAGAAGGTGGAATCCACGCCGAGGTTCGCCAGCGCCAGCGCGATGTTGGCCTCGCTGCCGCCGTAGCTGGCCTCAAAGGAGGAGGCCATGCGGATCTTCTCGTAGTTCGGCGGGGTCAGACGCAGCATCACCTCGCCGATGGTGATGAATTTCTGCGGGCTGTCGTTGCCCATCAGGATCGGATTGCTGTGTTCCATTTGGAATTCCTCCTGTTTTTGCCGTATTTCGTTAGTTTATATTGTACGACATAAGGGGCAGATTTGCAAGCTGAAAAGCGCAAAATTTGTGCGGTTAGTTTTTTAACGAGGGATGTAGGCGGCGTCCCTGACGCCCCGCGGGAAAAGCCTCCCTTGTCAAAGGGAGGTGCCGAGCGCAAGCGAGGCGGAGGGATTCCTGGCCGTCTGCGGGTGTAACGGGCAATCAGGCAAGGCGCGTCGGAATCCCCCAGTCCGCTGACGCGGCCAGCCCTTCGGGCCCGGGCCCCTCTGTCGCTCCGCGACATCTCCCCACACTGTGGGGAGTCACCCTTTGACAAGGGGGCCTTTTTTTGCGCGGGCGAAGCCCGTTGACGGGCAGCATAGCAAAGTCGCGGGCCGGGCATGCCTGGTCCCTACAGGGCAGTGATTTAAAGCAGGGGCCGCCCGAAACCCGGCATCTGCCGGAAATTACATTTCTTTCTCAAACTTATCGATCTTCCCGACCTTGCCGATGACCGCGACGGTATCCCCCTCTTTAAAGGTATAATCGGCGGAGAACTCCACGTTCGTCTGCTGGCCGTGCTCGACGGCGATGATGTTGATGCCGTAGACCTTGCGCAGATCCAGCGTCCGCACACTCTTGCCCAGCATCCTGCCGCCCACCGTGATGCGCCGCACCTCGACGCCGTCGCCGAGGGCGATGTAGTCCAGCAGATTGCCCGAGATCAGCCGCTTGCCGATGCGCACGGCCATGTCGGCCTCCGGGTAGACGACCTCGGCCCCGAGACGCTTGAGCACCTCGCCGTGCACCTCACTGGCGGCCTTGGAGATGACGTGCGGCACGCCCAGCTTTGTGACGAGCATCGTCGTCAGGATACTGATGTCGATCTGTTCACCGATGCAGATCGTGACCGTGCCGCAGTTCTGCATGCCGGTTTCCTTCAAAGAGGTCTCGTCCAGCTCGTCGATGACAAACGCATAGTCGGTGTAGCCGCGCACGGCCTTGACCTTTGCCTCGTCCTTGTCCACGGCAATGACCTCCTTGCCGGCGGCGGCCAGCGTCTTGACCAGCGCCGTGCCGAACCGGCCCAGGCCGATGACACCGTAGCTTTCGGCGGAACTTTTCATTTTATCAAACATATGTGTACCCTTTCTGCGCCGCGCCGGGCGGCAGAGTATGTAGGGGCGCATTCTATATGCGCCCGCGGAGCCGTGCCTGTGGCAGGCGGGCACAGGCGGATATGGAATCCGCCCCTACGGTGGTTGCCTTGCGGCTTCGCATTTACCCAATCGTAATGGCTTCTTCGGTATAGCGGGCGGTGGGCTCGGGGCGCTCCACCCAGAGGGAGAGCAGCGTCACCGCGCCCACACGGCCAATGAACATTGTCAGGATCAGAACCACCCGGCTGGCAGGGCATAACTCCGCCGTGATGCCGGTGGAAAGCCCCGCCGTGCTGTAGGCCGAGATCTGCTCAAACAGCAGGCGGCCAAAATCGAGCTGCGGCTCCAGCACGCAGAGCGCAAACGTGCCGCAGCCCACGACCATCAGCCCCATCAGCATGATGGTCGCGGCCTTGGACAGCGAGCCGTCCGGCAGACGCCGGTGGAACCCGCCGAGCCGCCGCTTGGAAAAGATGGACCGTACCTGCTGCATCAGCACAAAAAACGTTGTGGTCTTGATGCCGCCGCCCGTCGAGCCCGGCGATGCGCCGATGAACATTAAGATCATGATGACCAGCAGACCCGCGTTGCTCATGCTGCCTAAATCCACGGTGGAAAAGCCCGCCGTGCGGGCCGTCATGCTCTGGAAAAGCGCTGCCAGCCAGCCCATGTGGTCGGTCAGCTGCAAAAGCACCGCGCCGCCCACCAGCAGCACCGCTGTGGTGGAGAGCACGACCTTGGTGTGGAACGTCATTCTGCGGAACTGCCCGCGGCAGCGCCCCATGTCCAGAATGACCATGAAGCCGATGCCGCCCACAATGACGAGCGCATCGGTGACGAGGTTCAGCAGCAGATCGTTCTGATAGGGGATCAGGCTCTGCCCGCCGCCCAGTGCGTCAAAGCCCGCGTTGTTGAAGGCGGCGATCGAGTGGAAAATGCTCAGCCACACCGCCTGCAGCGGCATGTAATCGCGGGCAAACGAGGGAAAGCTGAGCGCCGCACCGGCGACCTCGCAGATCAGGGTCACCAGCAGGATGGCCCGCACAAGGCGCACCATGCCCTCCAGGCTCTCGACGTTCAGTGCCTCCCGCACGAGGGAGCGGCCCTTTATGCTGATGCGCCGCCCGGCGACCAACGCCAGCCCCATGCCGATGGACGCGACGCCCAGACCGCCGATCTGTATCAAAATCGCAATGACAGCCTGTCCGAACAGGCTGAACGTGTCGCCGGTGTCCACCACGACCAGCCCGGTCACACAGACGGCGCTCGTTGCGGTAAACAGCGCGTCCAGCGGGCCGACGTGTGCGCCGGGGTGTACGGCAAACGGCAGCATCAGCAGCGCCGCGCCCAGCAAAATCAGCAGCGCAAAGCCCACGGCAATGATGCGCGCCGGGGGCTGATTTTTCAAAAATCTGGCAATGGCATTGTGTATGGCGCTGCGTAGCTGCTGCATGGCCGCCCTCCGATAAGCAAATCCGATAAGCAAATATAAAAGCAGCGGGCCCTCCGATTGCTGGAAAAGCCCGCACAGTCCCGCGGAAAAACGGGCCGTTACCCCCACTATAGCATGAATGCCGCACAGCGTCAAGGCGCTTTTTTGCCCTGCATGCCTTGCGCTTTGCGCCCAAATGCGGTATAGTTTAAATAACTAGAAACCTGAATCAGGAGAAACCGAATGAAACAACAAACAAAGGGCGGGGCTTTGCACAGGCTTTGGCAGGCGCTGCCGTGGCTCTGGATGGCGGCGGCGTATCTGTTTGACCTGTGGTACCAGCTTGTGCCCGGCAAATGGATCGTCGATTCCGACCTCGCGTCGGAGATGATCCTATCCGACCTGCTCAACAAAGAGGGCAGCATCATCAGCCACAACTGGTTCTACTCCACGGAATTGAAGGTCGTCAACCTGCAATGGTTCTACCGGCTGGGGCTGCTGCTTTTCCCGGATGACTGGCATCTGGCGCGCGCGTTCGGCATGGCCGTCACGCTGGCACTGTACGCGGCGTGTATGCTGTTCTTTGTCAAATGCGCCAGGCTCGGGCGGCCCGGCCTCTGGATGGTGGGCACGCTGCTGTGGCCGTTCGGCCAGCACTATCTGGTCTACGCCATCTACGGCGGGTACTACCTCGTCTATACCTTCTTTTATATGCTTGTGCTGGCGCTGGTGCTGCGCAGCCTCGACGCCGACAAAAAGCACTGCGCACTGCAATGGCTCGCGGCCTGCATCGTTACGGCCATCGCGGGCATGAACGGCGTCAAGCAGCTTATGGTGTTCCACGCGCCGCTCTGCATTGCCGCGGCGATCCTGCTGGAGCTTGCACTGCATGACAGCGGCACGTCCGACTGGAAAACGGCCCTGCAGCACTGCCGCCGTCAGGTGCGGCTGTTTGCGGCGTCGCTTGTCACGGCGGTGGCCGGCGCGGCGGGGTATTTCATCAGCAACAGCGTCATGTCGCGGCTGTATGATTTCAAGTCCTACAGCTTCATCGTCTGGGACCGCGACGAGAACTGGTTCACGCTGGACCGCATCCTGATGGACTTCTTCCATGAGTTCGGCTACCAGAACGGCTCCGGCATCTTCCACTTCGGCGGCATTGCGGCGGGCATCGGTCTGCTGCTGGGCGGGTGGATGTTCTTCTGCATCGTGCGGCTGCTGCTGCGGCTGAAAAAGCTGGAGACGAACGACCAGCTGCTTGTGCTGCTGCTCGTCGCCATGCTGGCGGTCTGCGGCATCTCCTACGCCTACTTCCACGAGTATTACCTCTACTTCTGGCTCATGAACATGCCGGTGGCCGTTGCGGTCATGGCGGTGGAGCTGAAAACCGAGGACTTCCGCCTGCCCGGCGCACGGCAGCTGCTGGGTGTGGTGCTGGCAGGCTGCTTCACGGTCTGCGCCGTCAACACCGTCCGGCAGGAGATCGAAAACCCGTATCTCGCCCACAAGGGGCTGGACGCTGCCGCCGACTGGCTGGTGGACAACGGCTACACCGAAGGCTACGCCACGTTCTGGAACGGCAACGCCATGACAGAGCTGACGAACGGAAAATTGGACGTCTGGACGCTGCAATCGCTGGATGAGGACTACGTCCCCAACTGGCTGCAGCGCAAGGACCACCTGACCACCGACCCGCAGCACCCGTTCCTGCTCATCGACACCGAGACCGACGGCCCGGCGGAGAACGCGGGCCTTGTGCAGAACGGCGAATGCACCGAGGTCTACAACGACGGACGGTTCGTCATCTATGACTTCGCCGGCGCGGACGCCGTGCATGCGGCGGCGAAGTGACCCCCCTTGGCCCCCTCTGGGAGGGGGCTCCCGCCGCAGCGGGTGGGGGAGAGAACCTTGCCATAGCCCGAAATATTTCGGATAGCCGCAAGGCTCTCTCCCTCCGGCCCTGCGGGGCCACCTCCCTCACAGAGGGAGGCAAGAAAATTGGCATACCGAGTGTAAGAATAGGGGGATTTTTCCAATGGCTAAAATCGCAATCATGGGCTTCGGCACGGTCGGCTCCGGCGTGCTGGAGGTCTGCCGCCGCAATGCAGCCTCCATTGCCCGCCGCGCCGGTGAGCCCGTTGAGGTCAAATATATCCTGGATGTGCGGGACTTTTCCGGTTCTCCGGATGCCGCGCTTTTTACGAAATCCATCGACACGATCCTGAATGACCCCGAAATCAAGGTCGTCGTCGAGACCATTGGCGGCACAAAATTTGCCTACCCGTATGTGCGCCAGTGCCTCGAGAGCGGGCGCAGCGTCTGCACCTCCAACAAGGAGATGGTCGCGACCTACGGCGCAGAGCTGCTGGCCCTTGCCAAAGAGCACAGCGCGGCCTTCCTGTTTGAGGCCAGCGTCGGCGGCGGCACGCCGATCATCACCCCGATGCACCAGTGCCTGGCCGCCAACCATATCAGCAGCATCCGCGGCATCGTCAACGGCACGACGAACTTCATGCTGACGAAGATGAAGCGCGAGAACATGGGCTTTGACGAGGCCCTGAAAATTGCCCAGCAGCTCGGCTACGCCGAGACGAGGGACCCCGGTGACGATGTGGATGGCCGCGATGCCTGCCGCAAGATCGCCATTCTGGCCAGCCTCGCCTGCGGGCATCACGTCTACCCGGACAACATCCCGACCCGCGGCATCCGCGACATCACCGTTGCTGACATCAAGGCCGCCGAAAAGCTCGACAGCGCCATCAAGCTGATCGCCTGGTACAACGAGGGCGGGGACGGTCAGATGGCCGCGGGCGTCGAGCCGATGCTCGTCTCCAACTCGAACCAGCTGGCGGGCGTCGATGACGTGTTCAACGCCGTTTTGATGAAGGGCGATATGCTCGGCGACGTCGTGTTCTACGGCAAGGGCGCGGGCAAGCTGCCCACCGCCAGCGCCGTTGTGGCCGACGTCATTGACGCTTTGAAAGAGGGCGTCAAGGTACACGACTCGCTGTTCTGGAAGCCCGCCGAGAAGCCGGAGGGCCTGCTTGAGGACAGGAACACCTACCCGTGGTATCTGCGCGTGACCGGTGTGGCGGCGGCGCTGCTGCCCAGCGTGGCCGGTGCGGGCCATGTGGTCTTTGAGGACAACGGCGAGGCCGCCTATCTGGTCGATGCCGCCACGTCTGCGGATATTGCCGCTGTCACGGAGAAAATCGAAGTGCTGGGCGGCAAGGTCGCGCTGGCCATGAAGAAGCTGGAAGACTGAGAGGGGGGCAGGGTATATGGTAACTGTAACCGTCCCGGCCACCAGCGCCAACGTCGGCGCCGGGTTTGACTCGCTGGGTCTGGCCGTTTCGATGCACAACGTCTTTACGTTTGAGGAATCGGACCGCATTCAGATTTCGTCCGTCGATGGGACCCACGTCCCGGCGGGCAGCAACAACCTGGTCTACCGCTCGGCCCGGGTCGTCTATGACCAGCTGGGCATCCCGCTGAAGGGCCTGCGCATCACCCAGCGCAACGACATCCCGATGGCGCGCGGCCTCGGGTCCAGCTCGGCCTGCATCGTGGCGGGCATCATGGGCGCGAACGCCCTGCTGGGCGACAAGCTGACCGAGCGCCAGATGCTGACGCTGGCGACGGCCATCGAGGGCCATCCCGACAACGTCGCCCCCGCCATGCTGGGCGGCTTTGTGACCAGCGTCATCGACGAGGGCCAGGTCTACAGCGTCAAGAAGGACATTGACCCCGAGCTGGCGTTTGCGGCGTTTGTGCCGGACTTCCGCCTGCTGACCAGCAAGGCGCGCGCGGCGCTGCCCGCCATGGTCAGCCATAAGGATGCCGTCTACAACCTGTCCCGCGCGGCGCTGGCCACGGCGGCCTTCTGCGAGGGCAACTACGCGCTGCTGGGTGTGGCGACCAAGGACGTGCTGCACCAGAAGTACCGCCTGCCGCTGATCGAGGGCGGCGACGACGTCTTTGAGCTGGCGCAGGACCTGGGTGCGCAGGCCGTTTACATCTCGGGCGCCGGGCCGACCATCATGGCCGTTGTGCACAAGGACGACACCGAGTTTTTCACCCGCGCAGAGGCAGCGCTGGCTGCGGACAGCCCGCTGCACCATTTTACCGTGCATCGTCTGCTGGCCGACAACGTCGGCGCAGTGGTGAGCTGATACAGGAACAGGGGAGAGAGTACACCAATGGGCTTGATCGTACAAAAATTCGGCGGCTCCTCGGTCAAGGACCGGGACCGCATCTTCAACGTGGCGCGCATCGTCATGAACACCCGCAACGCCGGCAACGACGTTGTCGTGGTTGTCTCGGCGCAGGGCGACACCACCGACGACCTGATCACCAAGGCGGCGGAGATCACCTCCGACCCGTCCCACCGCGAGATGGATATGCTGCTGGCCGCAGGCGAGGAGATTTCGATTTCCCTGCTGACGATGGCCTTGCAGGAGCTGGGCGTCTCCGCCATCAGCCTGACGGGCTGGCAGGCGGGCTTCAACACAGACCGCGCCTACTCCAAGGCGCGCATCAAGCGCCTGGACACCGAGCGTGTCGAGAGTGAGCTGGCGCGCAACCGTGTGGTCGTCGTGGCAGGCTTCCAGGGCCTGAACCGCTCCGACGACATCACGACGCTGGGCCGCGGCGGCAGCGATACCTCCGCCGTGGCGCTGGCCGCTGCGCTGCACGCGGACCGCTGCCAGATCTTCACCGACGTCGAGGGCGTCTACACCGCAGACCCGCGCAAGATCCCCAAGGCTACCAAGCTCAAGGAGATCACGTTTGACGAGATGCTCGAGCTGGCGTCCCTGGGCGCGCAGGTGTTGAACAACCGCAGCGTCGAGCTGGCCAAAAAGTACAATGTCGAGCTGGAGGTCATCTCCAGCATCAATCCGGTGCCCGGCACCGTTGTTAAGGAGGAGACCAAAGTGGAAGGTATGCTCATCAAGGGTGTTGCAAAGGACACCGACGTCGCCGTTTTGACCGTGAAGGACGTGCCGGATGTGCCCGGTATGTCGTTCAAAATTTTCAGCCTGCTGGCCCAGAAGAACATCAATGTTGATATCATTCTGCAGACTACGGGCCGCGACGGCAAGAAGGACATGAGCTTCACCGTGCCCCTGGGCGACGCCGAAAGCGCCGTTGCCGCGCTGAAAAACGCCACGCACCGCATCGGCGGCGGCGACATCACCGTTGACAAGACCTGCGCGAAGGTCTCCATCGTCGGCGCGGGTATGCAGAGCCACTCCGGCGTGGCCTCCACGATGTTTGAGGCGCTGTTCAACCAGAATATCAACATCAAGATGATCTCCACCAGCGAAATCAAGATCAGCGTCATCATCGATGAAGCCGACGCCGACAAGGCCGTCGCCGCCATCCACGACGCATTCATCAACTAAGTTTTTTCAGCAATATAGAGGGATTGGGTCGGCCCCCATGCACAGTGCGGTGCATGGGGGCCGTTGTTTTTTGCGCAAAAGCCTCCCCTTCCAGGGGAGGTGGCCGAGCGCAGCGAAGGTCGGAGGGGCTTTACCACCTTGCGTGTTGATTATCGGATTCGACAAATTTACCTGCGAAAATTTGTGAACAATATAGAGAAAAACCCGATTGACAAAATCGTTTAGGGGGGGGGGTACAATAAAATAAATCGTTAGGAGGATATGTGCTATGAATAATTATGATTATTACCGCACGCACAAACAAGAAATTGATAACGCGATTGCAAATCAGAGCGCAGAAAATACGGTGGGAGGAATAGCCGGATTTATACTGCTCGCTCAAATCGTCATTGCTATGTTTATTGGGGCGTATTTTGTTGTATTTCCGCCGCTCAGCCGGAAGGTTCTGCAAAAATATTATAACCGAGCAGACGGCACGCCGGACCGCAGCGTAAAGGATATGCTGCAAGCGCACCCGAAATTGGAGAAAATCTGCAAGCTGCATAATATCTGCTTTGTGGCGTTGGTGGTTTCGTATACGCCGCTGATTTTAGGCAGCGACAATATGCGCCTTCTCTCGCACCAGAACTTTTTGTACAAAGCAGGCTCTGTGGTGGGTGTATTCGCTACCTTTGCAACGCTGGTCGTTGGAATCATTCCCCTGGTGTTGGCATATAAAGCGCGGAAACGAGCCAAGCAAAACGAACTGACCGCGAAGATGAATCAGCAGTAAAGCATGAAAAAACCAGCCTTCCGAAACTTTTCGGGAGGCTGGTTTTTGTTTCAGCTTCTCTGGGAAGGGATTATACAATCTTTTTTCCTGCTGCAAACTTTCCGGTCAGCGCACCTTTGCCCAGGTAGGCGTAGCGCTCCAGGCGCTCGGTGGGGGTGAAGGTGCGCATATTTTTCAGTGCGGAGTCGTCCAAAACCAGCGCGTCAAAGGCGTAGCCGTCCTCAAACAGGCCGACGTTCTCGCCGAAATCGGCCCAGAAGTCACCGCCGCCTACGGTCGCCATATACAGCGCCTCGGTCATGGTCAGCGGTTTCTCGCTCTGGTCGATGTACCGCCAGCGCAGCTTGCTGACCTGCACGGCCGCTGCCATTACGGCGAAGAGGTCCAGCGGGTGGCCGCCCGCCACGTCGCTGCCCAGGCCGATGCGCCAGCCGCCGTGCAGGTACTTGGCGGCGGGGGCGATACCCGCAATCACGTTCTCGTTGCTGGTGGGGCAGTGGGCGATCATGACACGGTTGCGCTTCATCAGCGCGGCCTCGGCGTCAGGGGAGTAGATGCAGTGGGCCATCACGGTGGGCACGTCGTTGCCGAACAGGCCAAACCGGCTGTAACTCTCGCCGTAGAATTTTGTGTCGGGGCAAAGCTCGGCCACCCATGCGATCTCGCCCGGGTTCTCAGAGAGATGACTTTGCGCAGGTACGTTATATTCTGCGGCCAGCTCGCCCAGGCCCTTCATGTATTCGTCGCCGGTGCTGGGGGTGAAGCGCGGGGTCAGCATCGGGCGCACCGGGCCTGCGTGCAGGCTGCCTTCGGTGCGGCAGGTGTCCAGCCAGCGGCGCGTTTCGGCCAGGCCCGCGGCGGCGCTCGGCTCACGGTAGGTGTCGGGGCTGTTGCGGTCCATGGCCAGCTTGCCAACAAAGGCCGACAGGCCCGCATCTTTCAGCTGGTGCATCAGTTCCAGCGTGGCGTCGGTGTGCAGCGTGGCAAAGATGCACGCGCGGGTCGTGGCACTGTTTTTCAAATCGCGCACAAAGTAGGAGTAGCCCAACTTGGCGTACTCTGGGTCGGCGTAGTGGGCTTCCTCGGGGTAGGTGTACTGCTGCAGCCAGTCCAGCAGCTCCAGATCCATTGCCGTGCCGCAATAGCTGTACTGCGGCGCGTGCAGATGCAGGTCCACAAGACCCGGCGTGATGATTTTACCCGTATAGTCGAGAACTTCCACCCCGGCAGGGGCAGTCTCGCTGAATCCGGCGCACAGGCCGTTTTCACACAGCAGATAGCCCTCGCGGACGCGGAGTGTGTCCGGGGCGGGGGTGTCGAGGAAGGTGCCTTTCAGGGTGAAAGTGTTCATATAGTATACCTCTTTATATAGAATTGCTCTGTAGGGGCCGGGCATGCCCGGCCCGCAAGTTTACGGCAGATGCCCTTTTAAAATTCGTTTTGTAGGGAGGGGGGTTGGCGGCCAGAGGGCTGGCCGCCCTACAAACCACCCGGCAGGTGTCTGCCCACCCGCGATGCGTCGGGGACGCCGCCCCCTACAAAGCGGCGATTCCAGACTCTATTATAAACAATCTACCCCATCTGTTGCAAGTTTTTTATTTACTTTACGTCGCTAAAGCGGTATAATACTAATATCTATTGATGTTTGAAAGGAATAACGATTTGGAACGTAAACAACTCGCGCCCGGCGTTTGCATTACAACGCTGGATGCTTCTAAATTCAACCGCTGCTGCATCACGCTGCATCTGCGCTTTCCGGCAAAGCGGGAATCCGCCACCGACGCCGCGGTGCTGGCCCTTGTGCTGGAACGCGGCTACGCGGCCTGCCCCGATATGACCGCGCTGTCCCGCCGCCTGGCCGAGCTGTACGGTGCGGACCTCGGCGTTGACCTGGCCAGCGCGGGCACGGACCGCGTGCTCTCCGCCGATATCTGCGGCATCAAGGACGCTTACGCGCTGGCGGGGGAGAACCTGACCGCTGCCTACGCCGACATTGTGTTCGGCACGATCTTTGACCCGTATCTCGTGGACGGCGCGTTCGACCCCGAGGCCGTGCGCATCGAGACCGAGACCCAGGCCCGCCGCCTTGAGGCCGAGTTCAACTCGAAGCGTCTCTACTGCGTGCGGCAGGCTCGCCGCAAATTCTACGGCGACACCCCCGCGGGCATCGAGCTGGGCGGCTACCCCGGCGAGCTTGTCCATGTGACGCCGCAGAGCCTCAAGGCCGAGTATGACCGCATCCTCTCCACCGCGTACATCGACGTGATGGTGCAGGGCGTCGATGAGGCCCGCGTGGCCGATATGCTGCTGAAAAAGCTCGACGGCATCCGCCGTGACCCGCGCCCGTTTGCCGCGCCCGTCGCCATGCCCGCCACGCCGCTGCGCCATTTTAAAGAGGAGATCCCCGGCCTGACCCAGGCCAAGCTCTGTATGCTGTTCACCACGGGCGAGGCCAACCCCAACCCGCCCAGTGTCAGCATCCTGCGCGTTGCCATGAGCGTGCTGGGCGGCTCTGCCACCAGCCGTTTGTTCCGCAACGTGCGCGAGAAGCAGTCCCTTTGTTACTACTGCGGTTCTGCCGCCCAGCGCGCCACCGGCGTTATGATGATCGACTCCGGCGTCGAGCCGGGCAAGGAGCAGCAGGCCGAGGCCGCCATCATTGCCGAGCTGGAGGGCCTGAAAAACGGCCCCATCACCCAGGAAGAAGTTGACGACTGCCGCCGTGGTCTTTTGTCCAGCATGGACGCCCTCGGCGACAGCCTGGCCGCGCTGGAAAACTGGTACTACGGCCAGATCACACGCGGCGAGCCGCTCTACCCGCCGGAGTACGGCAAGGTGCTGACCAGCGCCGTCAGCTTGGACGAGGTGCGCCAGACGCTGCAGAGCTACAGCTATTCGGTCTGCTACGCCGTGACCGCCGAGCCGGGCACGCAGGGGAAAGGAGGCAGCGAGGATGTTGAATAACGATCACGAGAGCTTCGCCGCTGCCCAGGCGCGCGCCGCTGCCGCCGTCAGCTGTGAAAGCGTCGTGCTGCCCAGCGGCCTGACCGTGCTCTGCCGCACGATGCCGGGCTACAGCAGCGTCCACGCGATTTACGCCACGGGCTTCGGCTCCGTCCACCGCGCGTTCAGGCTGGACGGCAAACAGGTCACACTGCCCGCCGGTACGGCGCATTTCCTGGAGCACAAAATGTGCGAGACGCCCAAGGGCGACTCCTTCACCTTCTACGCCAAGACCGGCGCGTCGGCCAACGCCTTTACCAGCTATGACCGCACCTGCTACCTGTTCTCGGCAACCCAGAAAATTGACGAGAACCTTGACATTCTGTTGGGCATGGTCGGCAAGCCGTGGTTCACCAAGGCCACGATTGCCAAGGAGCAGGGCATCATCGGGCAGGAGATCAAAATGTACGATGACAGCCCCGACTGGCGGCTGCTGAACGCGCTGTTCCGCTGCCTCTACGCCGACCACCCGCTGCGCGACGACATCGCGGGCACGGTGGAGAGCATTGCCGAGCTGACGCCCCAGATGCTCTACAGCTGCACCAGGGGGTTCTACGCGCCGTCCAATATGGTGCTGAGCGTCGCGGGCAAGATCACGCTGGCGCAGGCTGTGGACGCCTGCAAGCGCAACGGCCTGTACCGCGCCCGCGCCCCGCATGAGGTCGAGTGGGACATCCCGGCGCAGACCGGCCCGCTGCCCCACAAGGAAGCGTTCTTCACGATGCCTGTCACGAAGCCCTGCTTCGGCGTGGCCTACCGCGAGGAGCCGCTGGCCGAGGGTGACCTGAAGCGCGAGCTGCTGCTGGACATGCTGGGCGATCTGGTCGTCGGCGGCCTGACGAAGCTTTACCGCCGTCTGTACGATGAAGCGCTGGTCAACCCCGAGTTCTCCGGTGACTTTATCGCCGTGCGCGGCGCCTGCACCGTGGCCTTTACCGGCGAGAGCGACGCCCCGCGCCAGGTCGTGGACCTCTTACAGGAGGAGATCGAGCGGATGCGCCGCGAGGGCGTTGACCCCGAGGTCTTTATGCTTGTGAAAAACCAGATGTACGGCGAACTGCTGGGCGACGTGGAGGCCGTGGACGATGCCGCCGAGGAGGCCGCCGCGGCCTGCCTGAAGGGCCGCACGCTGGCGGACGAGATCGCCGCGCTGGCCGCACTGACCGTGGAGGACGCCAACGCCCTGCTGCAGACGGCCCTGCGGGAGGAAAACCGCGCCTACGTGCAGATCGACCCGGCAGAAAAATAACGAGGTTAAGTTGAAAATGGTCTATCATGTGCAATTTCCCGGGTTGGGCCTGGATCTGACGGTCAACCGTGTGGCGCTGGCCATCGGCGGGTTCAACATTTACTGGTACGGCGTCATCATCGCGGCGGGCATGCTGCTGGCGATGCTCTACGCCTTCCGCAATGCCGTGGACTACGGCATCGACTCGGACCGTCTGGTGGACGTTGTGGCCATCGGCACGGTCATGGCCATCGTCTGTGCCCGTATTTATTACGTAGCTATGGCACCCTTTGCGTATCAAAGCCTCTGGGAGATGATCGACATCCGCAAGGGCGGCATCGCCATCTATGGCGCGGTCATCGGCGCGTTTGTGTTCGGCGCCCTGGCCGCCAAATGGCGCAAGGTGCCGCTGCTGCCGTTGTTTGACCTCGTTTCGCTGGGCTTTTTGATCGGGCAGGGCATTGGCCGCTGGGGCAACTTCGTCAATCAGGAGGCCTTCGGTACAAACACGACACTGCCCTGGGGCATGTACAGCGAGGGCACGGAGGCGTATCTCAAATCCGTGCAGGTCACGCTGCCCGCGGGCGTGACCGTGGACCCCGCCGCGCCGGTGCACCCGACGTTTTTGTATGAGAGCATCTGGTGTCTGGTTGGCTTCGCCGTGCTGGCTTCGCTTTACAAAAAACGGCGGTTCAACGGACAAATCTTCCTGGGCTATATCATCTGGTACGGCCTGGGCCGCGCCTGGATCGAGGGGCTGCGCACCGACTCGCTGCTAATCGGCAATACCGGTCTGCGCGCCAGCCAGCTGGTGGCGATTGGGTCGGTCATCGTGGCCGCCGTGCTTATGGTCATCGGTCTGCGCAATGCCAAGGGCAAGCCGCTCATGGTGCCGTTGGCTGTGAAGGACCTGAAAAAGCAGGCCGAGGCAGGGGACCGCTTCACGGCGGACATCCTGCCCGTCGGCGCACCCCACGCTGAGTTTGTCAAGGCCACCGATGCCATGAATGCGCGTCTGGATGCGCTGGATTTGAGCGAGGTCGAGATCGAGGAGATCGAGACGCCGAAGGAATAAACAAACGCTTTGCAGCGCGGCGATAGGCGCTGCTGGTGTAAGACCCGACACCGTTTTGCCCGCCCCGGCGGACAAAAAATACATTT
>OIWQ01002605.1_pt1 | contig 17870 bp, 14 predicted proteins | sample 1587571 | NCBI WGS metagenome assembly OIWQ01 (sample SAMEA3888910, study PRJEB22519) | human gut metagenome | biome: human gut; feature: human-associated habitat; material: faeces | place: Denmark | collected 2010 | reverse complement strand
GGAAGAGAGACTTGAAGAATCCCTTCTGCTCATCGTTCTGCTCGAAGAATTTCTCAGAGAATCCACTCTCCTTGGCGGCAAGATTCAGCAGCTCACGGTCGTAACATTTGCAACCGAAATCCTCCGCCAGCTTCTCGGCGATGATATGCCCGCCGCTACCTATCTGGCGACCTACGTTTATGATAATCTTATTCATAATCTTTAGTTTGTAGTTTATAATTTATAGCATGAACCGCCTATGGCAATCTTGCTAAACGGCTAAGCCCTATTAACTTTTAACTTTTAGCTGTTCTTGGTGTTGTCTTTTCAGCTTGTTCATGTACCACATCATTACGACTCCGGCGATGACTGCGGCAGCGAAGTCGGAGATAGGCATACTGTACCATACTCCATCAATGTCCCATATCATCGGCAGGAAAGCCAGGAGCGGCAGAAGGATGAGCAACTGTCTCGACAAGGAGAGGAAGATACTGATCTTCACCTTTCCGATGCACTGGAAGAAGTTGGTGATAACCATCTGGAACCCGATGACCGGGAAGCAGAACATCACTACTCTGATCGCCTTAATGCCCAAGTCTATCAGTTGCTTATCGGTTGTAAACAGTCGTGCGCAGTAGTAAGGCAGGAACATCGCTATCAGCCAGCCCGTTACCATGATGGCGGTGGCGGCAATGATGCTCAGGTTCAGTACGCGAATCAGCCGGTCCAGTTTCTGGGCTCCATAGTTGTATCCGGCTATAGGCTGCATTCCCTGGTTTACGCCAAACACGAACATCACGAACACCATCGCAATACCATTGGCTATTCCGTAGGCTCCCACGGAGAGGTCGCCTCCGAACCGCACCAGCTGGTTGTTGATGAAGATGACGATGATGCAGGCGCACACGTTCATCAGGAAAGGCGAAATGCCGATGGCAAGGATATTATCCACGAGTTTCCTCTTCAGTTTGTAGATGCCTTTCTTGAAGTGGAGCAGCTCATTCTTGTTGCTGAAGAGCTTGATTTGCCACATCAGCGCCATCAACTGCGAAAGGATGGTGGCGATGGCGGCTCCCTGTATTCCCCATTTGAAGACGAGGATGAAGAGCGCATCGAGTATCACGTTCATCATCACCGTAAAGATGGTGGCAAACATCGCCTGCTTGGGTTTGCTCGCTGCTCGGAGCAGAGCATTCATACCGAAATACATGTGGCTCACCACATTGCCCAGCAGGATGATGACCATATACTCATGGGCATAGATGAGCGTCTGGTCGCTGGCTCCGAAGAATCTCAGGATAGGGTCGAGGAAGAGCAGGCAGATGATGCTCAATCCGATACCGATGATGAGGTTCAGAGAAATCGTGTTACCCAGAATGTTCTGCGCTGTGGCATAATCCTTTTGTCCCAACTTCACGCTGATGGCGGTAGATGCTCCTACGCCAACGCCGGCTCCGAAGGCGGCGGTGAGGTTCATGAAGGGGAAGGTGATGGCGAGACCCGAGATGGCCATGGCTCCCACACCCTGACCGATGAATACGCGGTCAACAATGTTGTAGAGCGAGGCGGCGGTCATCGCAATCATGGCTGGCAGGGCGTACTGAACGAGCAGCTTGCCCACCGGCTTTGTTCCTAATTCTAATGTCGCTTGTTTATTTTCCATTTATAACTGTTTTTGCCTCATAGACCATCGCACAGCTCCTTTCTGAAAGCAACTGCGGCGGCTACTTGTCTGCAAAAGTACAAAAAATATCTGATACCTTATTATATATATAAGAAAAACTTGCATTTCCTGATAAAAACTTCCTTTTTCTTTTGGCATTCTCGTACAAAAACTGTACTTTTGCAGCTTAGTATAAACAATAACAATCTGATTGGGCAACAGCAGTCAGACGAGAAAATAACTATATAACAATCGTACTACCGATAAATGATGAAAAGATATTTGATGCTTTATGCATTTATTCTGTCCACCTTGACATTGTTGGCTCACGATGACAAGGTAACCAGCTTCGAGCAGTTAGCCCAAGCTGAAAACACTGAGCACGAGATGCGGTTTCCCCGCATTATGGAGACTGATATGGTGTCTTTCCCAGGTGGAAAATGCCAGATGTATCGTCTTTACCTCAAGGATAAAGACCTAGACCATACGCCCTTTTCGGTGAACCGCCCTTCGGAATACCTCTCCCAGCGCTCCATCGACCGACGTAAGCGCCAGGGCATTCCTGTAGATCTGACCGACCTTCCCGTGGCTCCGGCTTACGAAAAGCTGGTAGCTGAGACAGGCATCGAGATCGTAGGGAAGAGCAAGTGGAACAATACGCTGCTCATCCGCATCCACAAGGACAAGGAGCTTCGCAAGCTGGAAGGGCTGGAGTTCATCACCAAGATGAAGAAGGTGTTCGAGGCTCCCGATTCCGTAAGTCAGAGAATGCGCTCGAATGTGCGCAAGGGACTGAACGAGTGGAGCCAGGGCGATGGATTCTATGGTGCTGCTGATGCTCAGCTGAAGTCGCTGAACGGCAAAAGGCTCCACAAGATAGGCTATAGCGGCAAGGGGATGATGATAGCCGTTTTTGACGGCGGATTCATGAATGTGGATAAGATTCCTGCCCTGCACAACATCAAGCTGGCGGGTGTGAAGGATTTCGTGGTTCCTGAATCCAAGAATGTATTTGGAGAGATGGAACATGGCACGATGGTGCTCTCTACGATGGCTGCCAATGCGCCCGATTTCTATGTGGGTGTGGCTCCCGAGGCGCAGTATCTGCTGATAAGATGCGAGGATGAACGCACCGAGAGTCTTGCCGAGGAGGATTACTGGGCGAGTGCTGCCGAATATGCTGACAGCTGTGGCGTGGACGTCATCAATTCTTCGCTCGGCTATCATGGCTTCGATGATTCCTCAATGGATCATCACTATTATGAGCAGGATGGCAAGACCGCCCTCATCTCCCGAACCGCATCGATGTGTGCCGACAAGGGAATCGTATGCGTGAACTCTGCCGGAAACGACGGTATGGGTTCCTGGAAGAAAATCAATTTCCCTGCCGATGCCAAGGACATCCTCACGGTGGGAAGCATCAACGAACAGGGTGTGAATGCTGCCTTCAGTGCTGTAGGACCTACGGCGGATGGCAGAATCAAGCCTGATGTGATGGCCTTCGGAAGTCCTACCTGCGTGATTACGGGCAGGGGAAGCATCATCAACGATAATGGCACTTCGTTCTCCTCGCCGCTGGTAGCGGGAATGGTGGCCTGTCTCTGGCAGGCGCTGCCTGGCAAAACTGCCAAGCAGATTATCAAACTCGTAAAACTGGCAGGCAATAACCAGCAGCATCCCGACAATATCTTCGGATACGGTGTGCCTGATTTTTGGAAAGCTTATCAGACGGGGAAAGCGATTAAGTAAACTTGGAACTTTGAACTTGGAACTTTGAACTTTATGATTAGCTTTGCTGCTATATGATAGGGGAAGTTCCAGGGCTAAGTACCAAGTAATAGTATTCATAAAGTTCAAAGTTCCAAGTTCAATGTTCAATGTAAAAAGATTATCTCTATATGAATTAAACTCGATAGTCAGCGAAATCATTTCGATGTCCTTACCCGACAGCTATTGGGTGGAAGCTGAACTCTCGGAGGCTCGCGAGGGCTATGGCGGCCACTGCTATCTGGAACTCATCCAGAAGGATGAACGCTCCAATACGCCGATAGCCAAGGCGCATGCTGCCTGCTGGCGCAACCGCTGGATGCTCATCAAGCCGAATTTCGAGCGCATTACGGGGCAGCGCATCCATGCCGGCATGAAGGTGCTGCTCAAGGTTCACGCCCAGTTCCATGAGAACTATGGTTTCTCTTGGATCGTAGATGACATCGACCCCAACTATACGATGGGCGATATGGCTCGCAAGAGACTGGAAATCATTAATACGCTGAAGGCTGAGGGGGTCTTCGAGCTCCAGAAAGAGCTGGTGCTTCCGATGTTCTGCCAGCGCATCGCCGTGATTTCGAGTGCCACTGCTGCCGGCTATGGCGATTTCTGCAATCAGCTTGCCGATAACGAATACGGTTTGCAGTTCACCACCCGCCTCTTTCCTGCTACGATGCAGGGCGAGGGAGTGGAGCAGAGCATCATCGCGGCACTGGACAGCATCAATGCCGAATATGAGGAGTTTGACTGCGTGGTCATCATCCGTGGCGGTGGTGCTACCAGCGACCTTTCCGGTTTCGACACCCTGGCGCTTGCCGAGAATGTGGCTAACTTTCCGTTGCCTATCATCACGGGTATCGGACACGAGAGAGACGAAAGCGTATTGGATATGATTTCCTTCCAGCGTGTGAAGACGCCGACTGCCGCTGCCGCCTTCCTCATCAATCATCTCGCCGAGGTTTATGCCCGGGTGATGGATGCGCAGGAAACCATCATGCAGAACGTGAAGCACCGGTTGCAGGTGGAGAAGATGAGGCTCGAAAGATTGAGCAGCACCATCCCCGTACAGTTCTCGCTGGTGAAGACGAAGCAGGGGGCGTATCTCGACCGTCTGATGACTCGCATTACGTCGAATCTGCAGTCGAAGGTATCGAATGCGCAGCGCCGTTTAGAGATTCTCTCGCAGAATATCCAGCCGGTAGTGGAGCGGAAGATGCTCAATGAGGGTCATCGTCTGCAGCTTCTCCAGCAGCGCATCCAGGCGCAGGATCCGGATCTGCTGCTGAAACGTGGCTACAGCATCACGCTGAAAGATGGCAAGAGCATCCGTTCTGCCTCGCAGTTGAAGGCTGGCGACATCATCGAAACGAGATTCGCTGAGGGCAATGTGAAGTCGGAAGTACAGAATATCCACTGTTAACTGTTAACTCTGTTAACTCCAAACAAAATAAAATTATGGCAAAAGAAGAAATGAAATATGAGCAAGCCGTAAGAGAGCTTGAGCAGATTGTAGAAAGAATGGAGAATGATGAACTGGATATCGACCAGCTCTCCGAGCAGTTGAAGCGTGCCAAAACCTTGGTGAAACTCTGCAAGGACAAACTCACCAAGACTGATGAGGAAATCAAAAAGCTCCTCAGCGAGGATTGATGCTTGTTTTGGCGGATTTGCAATCCGCCGCCGTGCTGGTAACTATTGCGGATTTGCAATCCGCTAAAAGGACCGGTGCAAGAACGAAAAAGAACCCATAAAATGGCAAAATAATGCCTCAAAATGGCAGAAATGCGTAAAATAATAACGTTTCTACTAAATTTATTGCAAAATAGTTGCAGATTAATAGAATATTTTGTACTTTTGCATTCAAAATATTAGTAGAACATTAAAAATATAGATGTTATGAAAGACTTAGATTGGTCTAATTTGTCATTTGGCTATCGCCAGACTGACTACAATGTTCGCTGTTACTATCGCGACGGCAAATGGGGCGAAATAGAAGTTTGCTCTGATGAGTATTTGAAATTACACATGGCTGCCACCTGTCTGCACTATGGTCAGGAGGCATTCGAGGGCCTGAAGGCTTATCGTTGCCCAGACGGCAAGGTGTGCGTGTTCCGTATGGACGAGAACGCTGCCCGCCTGCAGAGCACATGCCGTGGTATCCTGATGCCAGAGGTGCCAACAGAGTTGTTCGAGGAGATGGTGAAGAAGGTGGTTCGCCTCAACCAGGAGTGGATTCCTACCTACGAGAGCGGTGCTACACTCTACATCCGTCCGCTGCTCATCGGTACAAGCCCTCAGGTGGGTGTGCATCCTTCTAAGGAGTATTGCTTCCTCATCTTCGTAACCCCAGTGGGGCCATACTTCAAGGGTGGATTCTCTACCAACCCATACGTTATCATTCGTGATTTCGACCGCTCTGCTCCTCTCGGAACAGGTATCTATAAGGTAGGTGGTAACTACGCTGCTTCCCTCAGAGCCAACCATATCGCTCACGAGAAGGGTTATGCTTGCGAGTTCTATCTCGATGCCAAGGAGAAGAAATACATGGATGAGTGTGGTGCTGCCAACTTCTTCGGTATCAAGAACAATACATACGTTACTCCTAAGAGTACCTCTATCCTCCCATCTATCACCAACAAGAGCTTGATGCAGTTGGCTGAGGATCTCGGTATGAAGGTAGAGCGCCGTCAGATTCCTGAGGATGAGTTGGATACATTCGAGGAGGCTGGTGCTTGCGGTACTGCTGCCGTTATCAGCCCTATCAGCTACATCGACGACCTGGATACTGGCAAGCGTTACAACTTCGGCGAGAAGCCAGGTCCTGTCTCTAAGCACCTGTATGATACTCTCCGTGGCATTCAGTATGGTACTGTAGAGGACAAGCACGGTTGGACAACCGTAGTTATTGAGTAAAAACCAATAAGAGATAATATTAAGTTCAGAGCACTTTGAGGAGCTTTCGCTCCTTGAAGTGCTTTTTTTATCCTTGTATTTCCCTTTATTTCGTAACCGGGAATACGTAATATTCTCTATCTACATCGAAATCAAGCACCCACTGGTCAACGATTACGCTATCATCCAGCGCCTTGATTTCTACAGTATGATAGCCGTCGAGCAGGGTTACGTAGAAGCTCTTGAGCGCCTGTCCGCGCCAATGATTCATCTTCCATTCCTTGGAGTTGTAATCCTCCTTCATCTGGCAAATCACCGGTTCAGCGCCGTCGATGCTCACGCTTACCCGCATATTCTTCTCGTATGGCAGATAGCTCGGGATGGTGGCGAGGGTGAATCTTGCGTCTCCTATGCTGCTGCTTACGAATCTATATCTCAGGATGGCTCCCTTTGGCAGCTTCACGGCGTTGTTGCTGTGACCCAGCAATGGCTTCAGCTGGATCTTCTCGGCTGTTTCTCCCTTGGCTGCTGGCGCCTGGAAGGCATTGGTCCAGTCGTATGCATTCTTGGCGGTGATGTTCTTGGTGAATGTCACCAGCGGCTGGAGGTCTTGATTTCTGTCGAAGGCATCCTGCATCAGAAGCTTGATATCCTTTGCCGATAGCGTGCCCGGCAACTGCGGAGCCTGCATTTCTGCTCCATCTGTGGCGATGATGCTGCTCAATTTGCCCTTGCCCAGCTTCAGATAGTAGGCGTTGAGCTGCTTCAGGGTGTTGAAGGCGTTGAGGCTCACGGCAGCCGAAGCCTTGGCTTCATCATCATTCGGGAACAGACCCGGACGGGCGATATCTCTGGCTTCCTGTGCCTCCAGCTCCTTTTCGGCGATGAGGGCAGCAGAGAAGATAGGATATTTCACGATTTCGAAGAATCCGTCTCGCTGATCGGCAGGCAGGGTTCTTTCCAGATTGGCAGTCTTGGTCTTCAGCAGGTCGTAGGCGTAGAGATAGCGCTCCAGTTCATTGCCGAATTCGCCCGAATGGAACTCCGTATCGCCGAAAGGCATGGTCATGAAGGCTGGCTGGCGGATACTGGTCAGGCGATAGTATTCCTCCATCAGCGGCTTGATTTTCTTGGCTGCTACGTTGCCGAAAAGGCTGCTGAGCCAGTTCTGAAGGTAGTTGCTGATGCCTCCCTGCAGCGCTTCGCCGTTCCAGGCAAGGTCTGAAATCATGGCAAGCTGCAGCGGAACCATCTTCGGATTGGTTACGTTGGCAATCCATGCGCAGTCTTCATCGTTATGCATTTCCGATCGATGGGATTTCTCCCGGTGCTCCGACTTGGTTTCCAGATAATCCCTGTTGTTTAGCATTTCGAGCACCAGGGCTGGGGAAACATTCTCCAGCTGCATCTGGTTGCCGGCGCAGATCATCTTCACGTTCTCCAGGGTCTTCTTATGCTTCTTCTTGTGTTTCTTGCCGGTGATTTCCGTCACCTTGTAGTTTTCGGCAATGCAGATGTCGAAGCTATCCACCACCGCCTTGTTGTAGGCAGCCTCGTGCTTGCCGTCCACCTGCCAGAGGGTGTTGGCTCTCAGGCGCAGCATCAGGCGCGCCAGCTGACTGTAGTTCTTCGGATTCATCCACTTGCTTCCGTTCAGGGCAAGACCTCTGAATTCGATTCTCGGAATTTGTATCTTCTCCGTTCCCACCTGGGTAGAGAGATTCTGACGTGGCTGCGGCTTCAGGTCGTTCCATCCTGCCATAGGCGAAACGCCAGCCATTCGGGAGAGTTCCATGATGGCGTAGGCAGTGCCTCGGGCGTCGCTTCCTATCACGATGATCTTGCCCTTTCGGGTTCCGATGTAGAAAGCATCCTTGGCTGTGATGAACTTGTGGAGCGGAGCGCCGAGCTTTTCTACGGCAGAAAACTCCTTGTTGGTGAGCAGGTTGAGCTGGTAGATCTGGATGTTGGCGCCGGATTTCTCCTTTGCTTCATTACCGGTTACGGCCTTCATGTCGTCGGAAAACATTCTGAGGGCAATCTTCACTACAGGCGAAGTGGTGGCGTTGGTAGAGTAGCTTACCTTGCCCGAAGCATCCGCCCAGTTGATGCTGGTAGCTGCAGCCACATTCTCTTTCTTCTTACTCTTGCTGAAGGTTTCTGCGCCCGCCTGCTGCACGGAAAGACAAGCCAGAGAAAGGGCGAAACCTACTATGATTTTCTTATAATTCATTTTTATTCAGTTTTGTCGTTTTTGAGGGTGGAGGGGGAATCCGAAGTTCCTGATGTCGCTTCATCATCTTCTCCAATCTGCAAAGATACATAAAAGTGTTTAATAACTGAAATTATTTAGTTTTTATTTGCTTATTACATTATTTATTGTTACTTTTGCACCAAACAAAAAAAATAATTATGACATTATATCCAAAATTAATTGAAGAGGCTCTTGCTACCGTCATCTATCCCGGTACCAAGAAGAACCTTATAGAGAGTGGGATGCTGGCAGATACGCCTAGCATCAATGGTATGAAGGTGAAGGTGGTTCTGCTCTTCCCTAGAGATACTGATCCGTTCCTGAAGAGTACGGTGAAGGCGGCTGAGGCTGCCATCCATTATCATATCTCCAAGGAGGTTGAGGTGGAGATCGTTACTGAGTTCAAGTCGGCTCCTCGTCCTGAAGTGGGAAAAATGCTTCCTCAGGTGAAGAACGTCATCGCTGTAAGCTCTGGTAAGGGTGGAGTAGGCAAGAGTACGGTTTCTGCCAATCTCGCCATCGCACTTGCCAAGTTGGGTTACAAGGTGGGCTTGCTCGATACCGATATCTTCGGTCCTTCCATGCCTAAGATGTTCGGTGTAGAGGAGGAGCGTCCTTATTCTGTTCACAAGGATGGCAGAGACCTCATCGAACCAGTCGAGAAATATGGCGTGAAGCTCTTGAGTATCGGTTTCTTCGTAAGTCCTACTACGGCAACCTTGTGGCGTGGCGGTATGGCTTGCTCTGCCCTGAAGCAGCTGATTGCGGATGCTGACTGGGGTGAGTTGGATTACTTCATCCTCGATACTCCTCCTGGCACCAGCGACATTCATCTTACCCTGCTCCAGACACTCGCCATCACGGGTGCGGTGATTGTAAGTACTCCTCAGCAGGTAGCGCTTGCCGATGCGAGAAAGGGTATTGACATGTATCAGAATGACAAGGTGAATGTGCCTATCCTCGGTCTTATCGAGAATATGGCTTACTTTACTCCTGCCGAGTTGCCGGAGAACAAGTATTATATCTTCGGCAAGGAGGGTTGTAAGAATCTCGCCAAGGAGATGAATGTGCCATTGCTTGCCCAGATTCCTATCGTGCAGAGCATCTGTGAGGGTGGTGATGATGGTGCGCCTGCTGCTACCAAGGTTGATTCCATCACTGGTCAGGCTTTCCTGAGCCTCGCCCAGAGCATCGTTACCGTGGTGAACCGCAGAAATTCGGAGAAGGCTCCAACCAAGATTGTTAGTACACACTAATAAATAACCTATTCGATAAGGTTATAAAAATAAAAAAGCTAGGATTGCCCGCAAGCAGTCCTAGCTTTATTTTTTCTCTCAGGGGTTAACAGGTTAACAGTTAACAGCTGTTTTTTGTATGGTCAACCCCTGATTCTTGAATTCTAGCTCTTTATTTTTTTGCCTCCAGAAGCTATTGATTCTTAGTCTCCAGAAGCTCTTCTGCCTCATCCTTTTCTTCTGCCACTTCAGCTGTAAGATTCGCCTTGAGTCTTGCTGAGCGCAACTGCTGTCTGAAAACCAGGCAGGTGGCGAGGAAATAGACGCCCGTCTGTATCCAGAGCGCTCTGAACTCCGGCAGAATATCGGCAAGAGATGCTCCCATACTGCTGATTCTCAGGAACCCTCTAATACCGAAGGTAGATGGGAATACCCACGCAAATCCCTGCCAGAAGGCTGGAATATTGCTCTGTGGCCACGAAATTCCCGTCATGAAGAGCAATGGTACTGAGGTGAAAACCACCAGAAGCATCACATTCTCACGGTATCTTACCAGGCACGATAGCATCAGTCCGAAGAATACGCATGACAGAATATAAGGCAGGAGGAAACCCAGAATGGTGGTCCAGGTTACCATACTTACGAAGCCGAAAAGTTTCGGAACCACCAGCGTCAGGTACATTCCCATCACGGCGTAAACCATGAAATAAACCATCGCCTTGCCGAATACGATTCGGAAAATGCCGCCATAATGCTTGCTTACCGGTATGAGTTCTCGGTTTCTGTTCAGCTCTCTCGATGTTCCTGCTGCCATTCCGATGCCCAGCAGCATGGTTTGCTGCAGGATGAGCACCAGTACGCCTGGAAGAATCGCATTACCATATCCCACGGTGGTATTGAATATCGGAACTTCATCGAATTCCAATGGATGGGCAGTGATTTCATCATCCCGATCCGTAAATCCTCCTCCCTTCGAAATCTGGATTCCCGAGTTGATTTGGCTCGCCACACCCTGTGCGGTCTGGAAAATCGCTTTGTAGGTAAGCATCAGACTCATATCGCAATATACGCCTACATGCGCCTGTTCGCCACGATTCAGCTTGGTGTCGAAATCGGCAGGAATATAGACGATTCCATGCACAGCCTGCCTTTGCACTAGCTGCTTTGCCTCGTCGAGACTGTTGCAGTAATAGGTGGCCTTGACATCCGGAGAAGCATCGTAATCGCGGATAAACTCGCGGGAGGTATGGCTGTGGCTCAGGTCAACAATCGCCGTATCCACCTCTCTCACCACCTCGTTGTTGTAAATCCATGAGTAGAGCAGCGGATAGCCCAGCGGTACCAGGATACAGAAGATGAGCACACCCTCATCGCGGAACACATTGCGCATCTCCGTCTTCCAGATGAAGCACATATCCCAGATTCCATTGATGATCTTATATAATAAACTACTTTTTAACATTAAACTCTTTAACTTTGAACTTTGAACATTGAACTTTATGATTAGTAAAGCTGTTGAGTTCTTTACTCTTCATATTCCTATGGCAGATACTTGTAAACCAGCATTGCCTTCTTGATGTTCCAAATCGTGAGCATGGGCAGGGCACAGAAGAGTACCATTGCGCCCCAGTGGAGCACAGCATCGCTCATCGGGAAACCATTGAAGATGTTCATCTGGTAAATCATATAATAGTGGCGCATAGGGAAGAGCTGTCCGATGGCCTGGATAGGCGAATCCATGGAGAAGAGTGGATAAGTGGCTCCGCAGATGGAGAAACTCACCACGCCCCAAAGCGAACAGATACTCATCGACATGCGCAGGGAAGGCATCAGACCGAAGGCAAAGATACCGAAGCACTGGCAGGACAATACGCTCAGAATGCCCAGCAGTATGATAGGCGCTGCACCTCCCGGATGCGGGAATCCCAATACATAATAGATGTAGAACTCGAAGAGCAGGAAGATGCTCAGGAAGATGAGCGTCTGAGGCAGCATCTTACCCGCAATGGCGAGGTAAGGATTGTTGTTCGCCATTCGCATCCAGTCTCTGGCTCTGTTGAACTTCAGTTCCGTTCCGATGGAATAAGGGGTGATCAGGAAGATGAACAGCATGATGAGTCCCGGCACCATTACGCTCGACAGATAATAGTTGTAGTTGGCGTAAGGGTTGCCTATCATGTGCAGATCCACGGCGATAGGCTGCAGGAAGGTCATGATTTCATCGTTCGTCTTTCCCAGTGCCGACAGCTTCGCCATTCCGGCTGCTGCGCCTCCCAGGGTGGAAATGGTCTTCAGATCGCGGAAGAGCAGGGAGCCTGCTGCCAGCGAAACGCTGCTGTAGTAGAAGGAAATCTTCGGCTGGCGGGAAGCCATTAGTCCTGCCTCTGTTCCGTTGGGAATCACCAGGAAGGCATAGATTTCGTTCTTCTGGATAGCATGTCTTGCCTCGGCTATGTTTTCATAGTGAGCCACTACCTTGGTGGTCTGGAAAGCGTCGAGCTTATGCACCAGCTGGCGGGAGGTATGAGAATTGTCCTGGTCAACAATGCCCACAGGCATGTCGGTAGGCACACCTCCCTGCATCAGGGTAGTGAAGAAGATCACCACCACGATGGGAAAGATGACCATGCAGAAGAGATAGATGGGATTCTTCCGCATGATACCGCACTCTCTACGGGCAATATGATATAATTTCTTGAACATTGAAAATCTCGATGTTATTTAATGATGAGTGACATTCCCGGGCGCAATCCTTCGAGTTTGGTGATAGGACGGGCCTTCACCTCGAAAGTCTTGCGGTCGTAGTCGCCATTATCCTTGGTTGCCTTCCAGGTAGCATAGGAGCCCTGGTCTTTCAGGTAGTAAACCTTCATCTTGATTTCCTTGTTGAAGGCTGGAACGAATGCGGTGAACTCATCGCCCTTGTTCAATCCCTGGAGATGATCCTCGCGGACATTGAAGGTTCCCCACATATCGCTCATGATAGAGATGCTCATGATAGGAGAACCGAGACCCACCAGCTCGCCTACCTTAGGATAGACATTGATGACCTCGCCTTCGCACTGAGCCACCTGAACGGTCTCCTTCAAGAGGTTCTTCACTACATCTACAGCGCTCTTCGAAGCCTGTGTGTTGTTGGCAGCCATACGCTTCTCCTGCTCGCGGGCACCATTCTTCGCCATCTCATACTGGCTCTTGGCTGCTGCCACCTGAGCCTCTGTTGCCTTGTAGGCAGCAAAAGCCTCGTCGCGCTTCTGACCGCTGATTACGCCGTCGTTATAGAGGTTCTGCATACGGTCGTAAGTCTTCTTGGCAATGGTTGCAGCTGCCTCTGCCTGCTGAACCAGCTGGAAGGCACCCTGAATCTGCTCCTTGCGGGCACCGGCATCGGTCAGATCCTTCATCGCCTCTGCTGCGGCATTGGTAGCCTGGAGCATCTGCTCCTGCGATTTCATCTCTGGAACTTCGAGGATAGCGAGGGTGTCGCCCACGTGAACGTAATCGCCCTCCTTGACTCTCAGTTCTACGATGCGGCCCGGCAACTTGCAGGATACTCTGTATTCTGATACTTCTACCTCGCCCTGGATGGTGTCGTCCTTCTGCTCAAGCGTGAAGAAGCCAATGATTCCCACGAGTATGACAACTGCCGTAAAACCGATAACGGCAAGCAGTATATTGTTATGCTGTGATTTCTTAGACATGTTTTTATCTGAATTTGAATTTTGAAAAATGTTTCTAGTGTTACTGCAGAATACCGAGCGCCTTGTTAAGTCCTACCTGGGTAAGCTTCACGTCGATTTCTGCATCGATCTTCTGGCTCTGTGCCTGCTGCCAGGCTGTCTGAGCAGCCATCACATCAGTAACTTCCATCACTCCCTCCTTGAATCCGAGGTTGGCGCATCTCAGGTTCTCGTTGGCGCTGTCAATGTTCTTGATGGCCATGTTGAGCTTCTTCTCTGCTTCCCTTACCTTGAACTGGCTCTGGGTAATCTGGAGATGAATCTTCTCGCGGGTATCGTCGAGGTTCATCTGGGCGATGTGGGTGGCAGCCTTGGATGCACGCACCTTATAGGCACCGTCAAACCAGTTCCATACCGGAACCTGCACGATGACTCCAATATTCCACACGCCGGTAAACTTCTTCTGGAAACCATTGAAAACATTTGGATTCGAAATGGTGTAACCGCCAGTCAATGCTACATGAGGCAGATAGACGGCGCGAACCAGATTGGTGGCTTGCTTGGAAATATCAACCGTATTCTGGAGCATGCGCAACTCCGGACGGGTATTCATCGCAGAATCAGAAGCGGCTACTCGCTGCTGCTCTGTATCTACAGGTGTTCCCGAAAGAGCCAGTGTCTCCTTGTCTTCATCGGCAAGCGTCACTTCCTGGTTCATCGGAATGCCGCAAAGCTGACAGAGAAGTATCTTGGAGAGCACCAGACCGTCTTCTGCCTGGGTAATCTTCATCTCCGCCTCGTTCACCTTCACATCTACCTTCAGACCGTCTGCCTTGGTGGCTACGCCCTGCTGAATCATCTTGTGGACATCATCATTGAGCTTCTTCACCAGGTCTCTGTAGCTGGTGGCGAGCTTGTACTTCTGCTTCAGCGAAACGGCAAGCCAGTAAGCCTGGTCTATGCTGTAGAGGGTCTTCTGGGTCTGCATGTCGAGATCATTGTCGGCAATCTGCTCACCGATATCAGCTATCTTGTTGGCAGCCAAGATGGCGCCGCCCATATAGATAGGCTGGCGGAGCATCACACTACCTGCCCACATGTTTCGGGTGTCGGTGCGGAAAGCATCTACCACTTTCTGTCCGATGGCATTGCCCTGCTGCTGGATAACGCTTCCTTTCTCGTTGAGCAATCCTCCTATTTTCTGTGCCTGTTCAGGGGTGAGCATTCCCTTGCTTACCAAATCGGCCATCACGTCGTTCGCACTTCCTGTGATTCCACCTACGATGTTGGAACCTAAATTGCTGAATGCTGACTTCTGACCATCATTGAGCAAAGAGATTTCCTTGCTGAACCATTCATATCCGCCCATGGCATCTACCTTTGGCAAATATTTCGTGCGTGCCGATTTCTTCAGGTTGGTCGCCACGTCCTTCTTGAGCTTAGAGGCATTGATCTGCTTGTTGTTACGTAGCGCCATCGCACGACAACTGTCGAGGTTCAGAACCATCGTCTGAGCCTCGGCTGCAGTCATTGCTCCCATCAGCATGATAAGAGTTAATATTTTTTTCATTCCTTTACTATAATATTATAATATCGGTGCAAATTTATGGAAATATTCGCAAACCACAAAGGATTTTTTATTATCAAATCTTTAAGAATCGAAAATTACCTTACATTATGGAAAAATGGAACATTCTTCTATTCAAATTCAACAACGATTTCTCCTTCCCAGTCGGGATTTACGGTGAATCCCAGGTTGCCTTTTCCGGAATCACCATCTTCTTTCTGATCGGGGTCGGAGATGGTATGGTCTTTGATGCTGATATTGCTCTGGGTGATGTTGTTGCATTTCACCGGGATGCCTTCCTTGGAATATTCCTTGATACTCTGGGCATCTGCATCCAGGATATTGATGGTCATTTTCAATCCCTTGTTCTCTTCGCGAGGAAAGGTATAGACCGAATAATCCCTTTCGCCTTCCTGGAGCTTGAAGGTTTCTGTCTGCCGGCTCTGTACGCATCCATAACCCGTTACGGCGTCAAGGGTGCTGCTGCCTCCCGTATAGTAAAACTTGATGCTGTGTGCCTCAGCGGGGATGGTGGCGTCGGTGATATGGACCTTAAACTGTGCCACGGCTCTGTTCAGCAGGATGTAATCATCCGTATCCTCTCCGTCTATCACGTTGAATGTGCCGTAATAGAAGAAGGTATCTGTCATCTTGTTCTTGTAGAATTTCACTTTCTCAGGGGAGCTGATCGTACAGTTGCCGCTTCCGTTATGGCCGATGGCAACCATTCTGTATTTTCCAGCCTCCAGATTGATTCCAATATCTTTGTAGCCATCTTCTGCTTTCAGATTCAGGGTCTTCACCTTTTCCTCTCCATCAAAAATGGCGATGGAGAGCCGGGAGCAGTAATCTTCCAGAGGCTTTCCCTCTACTTCCTCATCTCCTTCATCCAATCCGTCTTCATCTCCAGTTTCTTCATCTCCGAAATCTTCTTCTCCGCTTCTTGTTCCCGTAGAATTGTTCTTTGCCACGGACACATGGATGATTACATTGGCGTTTGCGTCATGTGAATTGGTACCCGAATCATCGAGTGCAAACTTTTCGCATGAAGTAAGCGTAGCTACCAGCATCAGCAAGAGGGATGCCAGCCAGACATAGGTCTTCTTCTTCATATCACTAAGTTTTTAAGTTTGCTTTCTATGCGTGGTGCAAGACGTTTTCTTGCGCATGAAAGTCGCAGCAAATATACGCTTTTTCAGCGAAAATGGCAAGGATATTCTAAAAAAACTGCATATTTTTGGCTAATTATCTGTTTTTTCGTATATTTGCACCCGTTTTTCAGCGAGAAGAATCATTTGTATCTATATATAATAAAGGTACGCGCGAGAGAAACGGAACAATAGGTATAGGATTTACATAACAAGGAATTTGATTTTAATAATAAGGAACAAGATATATTTATGGATAAGAAGATAAAAGCATTGTTTTTCGACATCGACGGCACGTTGGTGAGTTTCAAGACCCACAGGATTCCGCAGAGTACTGTGGATGCTTTGGAGCAGGCTAAGAAGAATGGGGTAGAGGTGTATATTTCTACAGGTCGCCCCAAGCAGATCATCAATAACCTCGGTCAGATAGAGCATCTCATCGATGGCTACATCACAGCCAATGGTGCCCGCTGCTTTGTGGAGGATACATTGGTGAGCCAGCACGCCATCCTTCTTTCGGATGTGAAGAAGATCATCGAGGCTGCTGATAGAGACAATTATCCTGCCATCGTGGTAAGCGAGAGCCGTTTTGCCATTCATCATTATACCGACGAGGTTTATGAAATCTTCTGCAAGGGATTGGGAGTGGATAGCAGTATCTTCATCACGGATGTAGATGCTTTGGGCGATGAGGCAATCCTCCAGGTCACTCCATTCTGCACCGTAGAGCAGGAAGCACTCCTGATGCCTACGCTCGAAAACTGTACTTCCGGAAGATGGCACCCTGCCTTTACCGATATTACGGCGCGTGGAGCCGATAAGGGAAAGGGACTCCAGGCTATGGCAGATTATCTCGGTTTGAACATTGAAGAAACCATGGCGTTCGGCGATGGTGGCAACGACATCTCTATCATCAAGAAGGCTGGTGTAGGTGTAGCTATGGGCAATGCCGGTGAAGATTTGAAGCAGGTAGCTGATTACATTACCACCCATGTGGATGAGGATGGAGTGAAGAATGCCCTCATCAAGTATGGTGTAATTACAGGAAACTAACATTTTGTTGTCTTTAGTCGTAAAAATCTGTCTAAAAGTTGGGAAATATGCAGGAAATATACAAAAAGGATAAGAAAATAGCTTTTTAATTGCATTTTGTTAGCTAAAAATTTCTTTATTTTATCAAAAGTGTGTATCTTTGCACCCGATATTTGTAAGTTGTTAAATTTAAGAGAGAGAAATTATGACAAAATGACTAACCATGTTAATGGGAGGGCTTGTTCTTTCAACAGGAATGACTCTCGCACAGACTGCTGTTACAGGTAAGGTTGTTTCTCAGGAAGACGGTGAGCCAGTGATTGGCGCATCTGTTAAAATCGCTGGAACAAAGACAGGTACAGTAACAGATGTGGATGGTAACTTTACTCTGCCAAATGCAAGTAAGGATGCGGTTCTCGAAATCACTTATTTGGGTATGGAACCAAAGAAAGTGAAGGCTTCTGCTAAAATGAAAATCGTTTTAGTTTCCGATTCCAAGAATCTTGATGAGGTAGTTGTTACTGCCTTGGGTATGAAACGTTCAGAGAAAACTTTGGGCTATGCTGCCAGTACAGCCAATGCTTCTGAGTTGACTGTGGCTAAGTCTGGTTCCCTGATGAGTGGTCTTCAGGGTAAGATGGCTGGTGTGCAGA
>OIWQ01002590.1_pt1 | contig 17954 bp, 16 predicted proteins | sample 1587571 | NCBI WGS metagenome assembly OIWQ01 (sample SAMEA3888910, study PRJEB22519) | human gut metagenome | biome: human gut; feature: human-associated habitat; material: faeces | place: Denmark | collected 2010 | reverse complement strand
CGGGTTGTCGGACACGCCCTGTGGATTGTCAAAGCGTGGCAAAGACACAGAATTGGATACCGGACGCGGCATGGAAGAAACACTCGAATTTTGCTTCAAAGAATGTTGCTGCCGGTTACATTCTGGAACTTTATGCACATACATTGCTTGAAATATACTCTTTCGGATATAGAGCAGGGATTGCCTGCGATTAAGAATCCATACTCATCTCGTTTAAGAGGGCCGTTTTCATATCGTAGAGCTTCTGGGACAGGTCGACGTAGATCTCCTGCGGGTTGACGAAACGCTTGGTCTCATCCCAGATGGTGTCTTTTTCATGGTTACAGATTTCACGGATCTCCATGACGCCCGGCGAGGTGTAGATGGTTTTTCCGGCCTTTATTACCGGAATCAGCATCTCACGCAACGTGTAGCTTCCTCCCGGGAGTCTCGTCTTTTTCCATGGAGCGTTCGGATCAAACAGCTTTAAGTCTTCGCTCTCGTCGAATGTCTCATCGTACAGGCAGATGAGATCGGCCTTGATCTTGCCGGTCTTTTTGTCATAGACGCGGTAAAATGTCTTGTTGCCGGGATTTGTGACTTTTTCCACATTCTCAGATAACTTGATCTTTGGCTGGAAACTTCCGTCTGCAGTGCGGATGGCGGCAAGCTTGTAGACACCGCCGAAGGCAGGGTTGTCCTTCGAGGTAATCAGATTTGTGCCGACACCCCAGGAGCTGATGGTTGCGCCCTGCAATTTTAAGCTTTCGATCAGGTATTCGTCAAGGTCGTTGGAAGCGGAGATCACGGCGTCCGAAAAACCGGCTTCGTCCAACATTTTGCGCACCTGCTTGGAGAGGTAGGCGAGGTCGCCGCTGTCCATGCGGATTCCGTAATAAGTCAGCGGGATACCGGCATCGCGCATCTCGGTGAAGACACGGATGGCATTCGGAATACCGGATTTTAACGTGTCGTAGGTATCCACGAGCAGAATACATGCGGACGGGTAGAGCTCGGCGTATTTGCGGAACGCAGTGTACTCATCCGGAAAACTCATGATCCAGCTGTGGGCGTGCGTGCCGAGTACCGGCACATGGAACATCTGACCGGCGAGAACATTGGAAGTGCCGTTGCAGCCGCCGATTACGGCAGCTCTGGCACCGTAGGTACCGGAATCCGGACCTTGTGCGCGCCGTAAACCAAACTCCATGACATTATCGCCCTTGGCCGCGTAACAGACGCGGGCGGCCTTGGTCGCGATCAGACACTGGTGGTTGACGATATTTAAGATGGCAGTCTCGATTAACTGTGCCTCCATGATGGGAGCGACAACTTTTACCAGAGGTTCTCGCGGGAAGATCAGGCTGCCTTCCGGGACGGCGTAGATGTCGCCGGAAAATTTGAAATTGCTCAGGTATTCCAGAAAATCTTCGTCAAATATTTTCAGACTGCGCAGATAGTTGATGTCGTCCGCGTCAAAATGCAGATTCTCGATGTAGTCGATGACCTGCGCTAAACCTGCGCAGACGGAATAACCGCCGTCGCAGGGATTGTTGCGGTAGAAGGCGTCAAAGACGACAACATCCTGATTATGATTTTTAAAATATCCCTGCATCATGGTCAGCTCATAGAGATCTGTGAGCAGGGTAAGATTCAATGTACTCATGTGTGTCTGGAACCAAAGTTCCGCTCCTTTCCTGTTTTGAGATTGGAACTATTATAACATAATCGTTGAGAAAATGTAGGAAAAGTTATATAGTTAAGGTATTCTGAAAGAAATGTGAGGCAGGGAATAGGATGAGAAGAGAGCGTGCGATGGCACTGTTTGAAGAAGGATATAATTGTGCGCAGTCGGTATTTCTGGCGTTTTCGGATTTACATGGAATGGATACGCACACGGCGGCGGCACTCAGCTCGTCTTTCGGCGGCGGAATGGGAAGACTGCGCGAGGTGTGCGGAGCGGTCAGCGGGATGTTTCTTACGGCGGGCATATTATACGGCTATGACGACCCGGGCGCCCGGGAGGAAAAAGCGGCACACTATGCGAGAATCCAGGAACTGGCGAAGGCGTTTGAGGAAAAAAACGGTTCGATTGTCTGTCGGGAACTGCTTGGTTTATCGGTAAAGCGGGAAGAACCGACACCGAAGGAACGGACTGCAGAGTATTATAAAAAGCGCCCCTGCAAGGAACTTGTCGGGGATGCCGCTGAGATATTGGAAAAGTATATTGCAGAACATCCGGTGGATGAGAGGTTAGAAAAGAGAGGAACAGTCAGATGATGATTCGCAGAGCAGCTATACAGGATCTGGAGCAGATCATGCAGATATATGCGAGGGCGGTGCAGTATATGCACGCGTCCGGCAACCCCAACCAGTGGGTGGCGGGATATCCGTCCAGGACGTTGATTGAGGAGGATATCGCACGCGGAGTCAGTTATGTAGTTGACAGGGACAGTGTGATTGAGGCTGTGTTTTCCTATATAGAAGGGGAGGATCCGACCTACCGGCAGATTGGGCAGGGAATGTGGCACACGAATGGAAGTTATGGAACCGTGCACCGGCTGGCATCCGCCGGACGGCTCCGCGGCGTGGCGGGAATCTGCTTTTCCTGGTGTGCCAAGCAGGCAAAAATGCATGGCTGCAGCAGTCTTAGGGCTGACACGCATCAGGACAACCGCATTATGCAGCATCTTCTGCAAAAAAACGGATTTGTGTACTGCGGGGTGATTCATCTGGCAAACGGCGCGCCGCGTCTGGCGTTTGAGCGGGCTGCCGTGGCGCCGGAAGGAGCATATGCAGGGATGCAGAATCCGAACGGAATGAACCCTGGAGGAGCATATGCAGGGACGCCGAATGCGAATGGAATGAATCCGGGAATGCCGCAGCAGAAACAGAAAGGGGACGGCAGAGGATATGGCATTGCATCGCTTATACTTGGAATCGTGTCTGTGCTGCTGTTTTGTACCTGCATCAACTGGGTGACGGCAATTCTGGCGGTCATTTTCGGAATCATTCAGATCACGAAAAATAAGGAGCAAGGTCTTGCAATCGGTGGAATCATCACAGCGGCGATCTCAATGGTGCTTTCTGTCGTTTTATATCTTGCCATGTGGTTCGGAATGACAAATGCGGGGATTACATACGAAGATCTCCTATACGATCAGTATGATGACAGCTATGACAGCGATGGAAGTGATGCATGGTACGACGGCGATGGAAATGGCAGTTATGATGGCGGAGGAAACGACGGATGGTATGACGGTGGCGGAAATGACGGATGGTATGACGGTGACGGAAACGACGGATGGTATGACGGTGATGGCAGTGGCGGCTACGATTACTATAATGATCCCTACGATTATTTCAGAGATTACTATGACGTTCAGGAGCCGGGCGGCAATCAGTTTATGTGAGCGTTTTCGGCAATGAAGTGATAGCATCGCGCTTTTCGGAATATACTCTAAGTGACAGAGCATAAAGGTCAGAGTAGAAGTGCGGATAGCAGGAAGCTGGTTTTATAATAAAAAGAAAAGAGGCAGACTGATCTGGGTGACAGCAGGAATGGCATGTATGGCGGCGGGGTGTTGTGCGGCTTTTTACATGCAGGTATCCCTGCGTGCGCCAACAGAGGTCAGGGAGGCGATGGCGATGGATGAATCGGCAAAAAAAGTGGCAATTACATTCGACGACGGACCTAATCCGGACTATACGGAGATGCTTCTTGCGGGGCTGAAGGAACGTGGTGTGAACGCCACGTTTTTTCTGTTGGGAAAAGAAGTGGAGCAGTATCCGGAGATCGTGAAGAAAATCCATGAGGGCGGACATCTGATCGGGACACACTCCTATGAACATGTCAATCTGAGCAATCTGACCGATGCAGCGGCGATCGAGCAGGTGGATAAGACGAACGCGGCGATTCATGCAATTATCGGTGAGTTCCCGGAGTATATCCGGCCGCCGTTCGGGTGCTGGAAACCGAATCTGGATTATGAGACGACAATGATTGAGGTGCTCTGGGATGTCGATCCGAAAGACTGGGCGACGAGCAACTCATCGGTCATTGCGCAGCGCGTGTTGGGGGATGTCGAGGAGAATGATATTATTCTGCTTCATGATGCGTCGGAGTCGTCCGTGCTGGCTGCGTTTAAGATCATCGATGAATTGAAATCGCAGGGGTATACATTTGTGACGGTGGAGGAGATTCTGCTGGAGTGAGACGCGGTGGGACTTGCAACCCTCCGATCAATTTGTTACAGTATAGAAAATGATTTCCGGGGAAAATCGTGCACAACAGAGAAAATACATATTTTTACTTGTAAAAAGGGCATATATCGTGTATTGTAATAGAAGTGATGCAATTTTGATGTCGCAATCTGTCATATTTTTTGGAAAAAGCATGATTAAAACCATGAATCATTAAAAAAATGCAAGTTTTACATGAAGAAAATTCAAAACGGTCAAGTGTACGCTGCGCACGGACATGCGCCGGAAGGCAGTGACCGGGAATTTTTATACATCAGAAAGCAGGTTTTGACATGGACTTATTTGAATATATGAGAGAACAGCAAAAAGAAACGGAGGCGCCGCTTGCATCCAGACTTCGCCCCACGACGCTGGATGAGATGGTGGGGCAGCAGCATATTATAGGAAAAGATAAGCTGCTGTACCGTGCAATCAAAGCGGATAAGCTGAGTTCCATCATACTGTACGGTCCGCCGGGAACCGGTAAGACGACGCTTGCAAAAGTCATCGCGCATACGACGAGCGCAGAGTTTTTACAGATCAATGCGACTTCTGCCGGCAAGAAGGACATGGAGGAAGTGATCGCGCAGGCGAAGAACAACCAGGGAATGTACGGCAGGAAGACGATCCTCTTTATCGATGAGATTCATCGCTTCAATAAGGGGCAGCAGGATTATCTGCTTCCGTTCGTGGAGGACGGCACGATCATTCTGATCGGTGCAACGACAGAGAATCCGTATTTTGAGGTCAACGGAGCTTTGTTGTCCAGATCCATCATTTTTGAGCTGAAGAGTCTGTCGAAGGATGATATCCGGACATTGATTCTCCGTGCGGTAACCGACCGGGAAAAGGGACTGGGCGCTTATAATGCTGTGATTGATGACGATGCGCTGGAATTTCTGGCGGATGTTGCGAACGGGGATGCCCGCGCGGCACTCACGGCGATCGAACTCGGCGTGCTGACGACGGAGCGGAGTGCAGACGGGAAGATTCACATCACGCTTGCGGTTGCCAGTGAATGTATCCAGAAGCGCGTGGTCAAATACGACAAGTCCGGGGATAACCATTACGACACGATCTCTGCTTTTATCAAAAGTATGCGGGGTTCCGATCCGGATGCGGCAGTCTACTATCTTGCGCGGATGCTGTATGCGGGAGAGGACATCAAGTTTATAGCAAGGCGTATCATGATCTGTGCGGCGGAGGACGTCAGCAATGCAGATCCGATGGCGCTTGTGGTCGCCACATCGGCGGCACAGGCGGTGGAGCGCATCGGTATGCCGGAGGCGCAGATCATTTTAGCGCAGGCGGTGACCTATGTGGCGAGCGCACCGAAGAGCAATTCTGCGGTCTGTGCCATCAGCGATGCCATGGCGGCGGTGCGGGATACCATGACGGCACCGATACCGGTGCACCTGCAGGATGCACATTATAAGTCATCACAGAAGCTGGGACACGGCGTCGGTTACAAATACGCGCATGATTATCCGAATCATTATGTGAAGCAGCAGTATCTGCCGGACGGTCTGACAGACCGCATGTTTTATCATCCGTCGGAGAACGGCTATGAGAAAACAATCCGGGAATATTTTAATAAAATAAAAGGGATGCAGCCTTAGAAATAAGGTTCATATAAAATGTATATACAGATAGCAGGAGGAAGGAACAATGCAGTCATATCAGGAGATGAGCAAAGAGGAACTGTTAAAAGAGAAGGAACATCTGGAAGCAGAATACAAGAAGTTCCAGCAGCGGGGATTGAAGCTTGACATGTCCAGAGGAAAGCCATCCCAGGAACAGCTGGATCTGTCTATGGGCATGATGGATGTTCTCTCGTCCTATTCCGATCTCGCATGCGAGGATGGAACGGACTGCCGCAACTACGGTGTACTGGACGGAATCCAGGAGGCGAAAGTGCTGATTGGCGATATGATCGAGTGCAATCCGGAAAATATCATTATCTACGGCAATTCCAGCTTAAATATCATGTACGATACGATTTCACGCTCCATGACACACGGTGTGATGGGAAATACGCCGTGGTGCAAGCTTGACAAGGTGAAGTTCTTATGTCCGGTTCCGGGCTATGACAGACATTTTGCCATCACGGAATATTTTGGCATTGAGATGATCAATGTTCCAATGCTTCCGACAGGACCGGATATGGATATGGTGGAGGAGCTTGTCAGCAAGGATGAGGCGATCAAAGGAATCTGGTGTGTGCCGAAATACTCCAATCCGCAGGGAATTACCTACTCGGATGAGACGGTACGCCGTTTTGCCAGATTAAAACCGGCGGCAAAAGACTTCCGTATTTACTGGGATAACGCTTACTGTGTACATCATTTATATGATATGGATCAGGATCATCTGATCGAGATTCTGGCAGAGTGCAAGCGCGCGGGCAATCCGGATATGGTATACAAGTTCTGCTCGACCAGCAAGATCAGCTTCCCGGGTTCCGGTCTGGCTGCGATTGCAACTTCCGCGAACAATCTGGAGGATATTAAGAAGCAGCTGAAGATCCAGACGATCGGTCATGATAAGGTGAATCAGCTTCGCCATGTGCGCTTCTTTAAAGATGTGCACGGTATCACGGAGCACATGAGAAAGCATGCGGCTTCCCTCAGACCGAAGTTTGAGATGATTCTGGACACATTCGACAAGGAGTTAAAGGATCTCGGCGTCGGAAGCTGGTACAGCCCGAAGGGGGGATATTTTATCACCTATGAGACGCTGGAGGGATGCGCGAAGAGCGTGGTAGATAAGGCGAAAAAGGCAGGCGTTGTGATGACACCGGCAGGAGCACCGTTCCCGTACGGCAAGGACCCGAAAGATTCCGTCATCCGTATATCTCCGTCGTATCCGTCGCTGGAGGATCTTACAACGGCAACACAGATTTTTGTAGTCTGCGTAAAGCTGGCAAGCATTGAGAAGATTCTGGGGGAACAGCAGGCGTAAGAGCACAGAGCAGGGAATGATATGAAAAAAATAATTGGAATAGTGACACCGATTCTTCTGCTGATTTTACCGTATCTGCTTTTTGTGGTTCTGTCTGTGGGCATGGGAAGACCGGACAGAGATTCGTCTGGAGCCTATATCATGGCGGGCGATTCCAGATTGCAGATGACGCAGACGGCAATCTGCATTGTCTACACGGTGGTCGTGCTCTTAAATGTCGTCTGGGTCATCTATCAGACGGCGGCAGGAACCGGCGCGCAGGCGCTGCTTCTGTGGGATATGCTGATGAAGCTGTGCTATATCCCGTATTATCTGCTGGCGGCGTTTATGGTGCTGGCGGGATTTGCGACGTTTATGTTTGGCGGAGTCGCGATTATCGGCGTGATGTGGATTGCGGATGTCCTGTTTTTGATACCGCCGTCCATCTACGGACTGTGCGGCTGCATCCGGGCGTGCAGTGAAAAAAAGCTGCCCGTGGGGGCAGCAGTTGCCCTGTCGATACTGCACTTTATCTTTGTGCTGGACGTTGTGGCGGCGGTCGTCGGATTCTGTACCGTACACGGCAGACACAAACGTCAGAAACAGATGGAGGCTGCCAGACAGCCGCAGATGACGTATCGGAATTGAACAAGTGAATGCAAAACATAACCGCGCGAACCGAACTCGTTATCATCTGCTATTGAAAACAGGGCAGATGATAACTCAGACATCGGCTTCGCGCGGTTATGTTCTGTTTGCTGGTGTCACGAAGGGGCACGCACAAAAGTCCTAAAATTGTCTGTGGTTTGCGGACACACCACGTGGAATGTTCCAAACTTGGAAAAACACAGATAATCAAGGATGTTCGACGCGGCATGGTTAGAAATACCGGATTTTGCGATTAGAATTGCCGCCCCGGTTGCATTTGGAACGTCATACATCTCTATTACTTATAAGAAAACGTATCCTGTTATAAATTCGGATTATGCCTGTGTCTGGGCAGCCTCCGTCTCATCGGTTCCGTTCTTCCACTTGTTGAACTTCTCCACAACGGCATCATAGGTGCGCTGTGAGATGTCCGGAAGATCCTGTCCCCAGGACTTGGTTGCTTCCTTGAAGCCCTTCTTGAAAGCGTCAAGAAGAAGATCAGCTTTTTCCGGATCGTTGCCGGAGAGTGCTTTTGCAAAATCAAGAATACGGTCTGAAGTCTGGTCGACGCCCCAGTAACCGTCATCAGCGATATCTGCCTGCGCCTGTGCCCTGGTGGCTTCATCTACGGTAAAATTACCTTTTGCAAGGAAGCTCCACATAGAATCTGCGGTACCGATGGCAACACCCTGCTTGGTCATCATCTTTTCTACAAGACTGCGAAGCTGGGAGGTACGCTGCTCGGCATCTGCCTTTAACTTGTTGACAAGTGCGTAATCGGTCTTCTTTGTAACCGTGCCGGATGTCTGACCGGAACTCTTCTCATATACGACACCGGTATCGGTCTTTGTGCTGCTCTCACTCTTTTTCTCTGTATGGTCCGTCTTTGCTGCGGTATAAGTAGAAGCCTGCTGTGCTGCTACTGAGTTTGTGATACTGTTAATTGCCATAATTCATTCCTCCATTCCCTTGGATCGGTTTAAAATAATTGACAGGAGGCATCCATGCCTGCTCTTTGTCTCATCTTCTATATCGGCAGGAAACATTGCCCGGTTTAGATTTTTGAGAAATTTTATTGCGTAAAAAGAAGGAGAGATAATTGACCTTTTTTACAAGTCATGGTAAGATTCAGTCTGTATACAAAATACATTAAAAAAACATGGGGGCATTATGAAAGAGATTTCGGTAAAAGCACTGGCAAAAGTAAATCTCGGACTTGATGTGGTACGGAAGAGACCGGACGGGTACCATGAGGTGCGGATGATCATGCAGACGATTCATCTGTTTGACCGGCTGGAGATTACCCGCAATCAGTCGGGCAGGATTACGATGTCGACCAACCTTGCGTTTCTGCCGACAAATGAGAACAATCTGGTATACAAGGCGGCAGCACTTCTCAAAGAGGAATTTGACATTGGGGACGGTATTGATGTAAAGCTCCACAAGCACATTCCGGTGGCAGCCGGCATGGCAGGCGGAAGCACGGACGCTGCGGCCGTATTATATGGAATGAACCGCATTTTTGATCTGGGGCTTTCTAAGGAGGATCTGATGACGCGCGGTGTGAAGCTCGGCGCGGATGTTCCCTACTGCATTATGCGCGGAACGGCGCTCGCGGAGGGGATCGGTGAAAAATTATCGGCGCTTCCTCCGATGGTCAAATGTCCGGTGCTGATTGCCAAGCCGCAGATCGGGGTTTCCACAAAATTTGTCTATGAGAATCTGAAGCTGGATGCGGATACCGTGCATCCGGATATTGATGGGCTGATCGGTGCGATCCGGGCGAAGAATCTGGAGCAGATCGCAGGTCATATGGGAAATGTGCTGGAGACAGTTACGATTCCCAATTATCCGGTCATTGCAGAGATCAAGGAGCATATGATGGAGCACGGTGCAGTCCATGCAATGATGAGCGGAAGCGGTCCAACGGTCTTTGGACTGTTTGCCAACGGGGATACAGCCGTGGCTGCATACGAGGCAATGCGTGAATCAAATCTTGCAAAACAGGTTTACCTGACAAGCATATACAACAATGCGCGGTGAGGAGAAGACGGGCAGAAACAGATAACAAAGCAGAAGGAGGTACTTATGACAGAGGATCTGACATTGAACATGAATGCATACCTTCCGCTTCGGGATGTGGTGTTTAACACACTGCGGGAAGCGATCTTAAAAGGAGAGCTTAAGCCGGGGGAGCGTCTTATGGAGCTGCAGCTGGCAGCAAAGCTTGGGGTGAGCCGCACGCCGATCCGTGAGGCGATCCGTATGCTCGAGCAGGAGGGACTGGCGGTCACGATTCCAAGAAAAGGTGCGGAAGTTGCGCGGATGACGGAAAAAGACATGGAGGATGTCTTGCAGATCCGGGATGCACTCGACGAACTGGCGGCATCGATCGCCTGTGAACAGATTTCTGAGGAGGAGCTTGCTGAGCTCAGACATACCATGCATGAGTTCGAGGAATCCACAAAGACGGGGGACGTCAAGCGGATTGCGGAGGCGGATGTGCGGTTTCATGACATCATCTATCATGCGACGCGCAACGTCAAGCTGGAGAACATGCTCAACAATCTGCGGGAGCAGATGTACCGCTATCGCGTGGAATATTTAAAGGATGAAAAGAATTTCCCGATTCTGATCCGGGAGCACAGCCAGATCGTGGAGGGGCTTACCGCGAAGGATAAGACCATGCTGACGGCGGCGATGCACAAGCATGTGATGAACCAGGCGACAGCGGTGAAGGAAATGATCCGGGAGCAGGAAAAGTGAATAAATTTCCCGAAATGGAACAAACTAACAGGGACAGGCGGATGCCTGCCCCGTTTTTGTTTTAGGAAAGGAAGAAAATCTGTGGCGGAGAAGACAAAGATCAGCGAGAGACTCGACGAGAACATCGCACATATGGAGGAACTGTTTCACACCTGTGACGACATCAAGAAGAAGCGGATGAATCTTGGAAAAAACCGGGACGTGGCGTGCTACCTCACGTTCATTGAAGTCTCGGTAGATATGGGAAATTCGGCGCTGTTAGAAGTTTTAAAATACTTAAGGGGTCTGGAGCGGGAGGAGATTCTGCGGGTGTTGGAACAGAATGCCCTCGGAACCTCCGATGCGACCTATTTTACGACGATCGAGGAGGCGGGGGACGGTCTTTTGACCGGAGAAGCCGTTTTTTTCGTCGACGGTTTTGCGAAAGCGGTCAAGATTCCGGATGACGGTTATCCGAATATGGGGATCAACGAGGCGGACTCGGAAAAAGTGGTGCGTGGTTCTAACGAGGGATTCGGGGATTCGGTAAAACAGAATGCGGCGTTGATCCGCAAGAGAATCCGGTCGCCACAGGTCAAGGTAAAAGAGAAAAAAATGGGCGTGCGCTCCAACACCAACGTCTATCTGGTCTATATGGAAGGAATCGTCTATCCCGAGCTGGTGGCAAAGATTGAGGAGCGGCTGGAGGGATTTGAGATTGACGGGGTACTCGACAGCGGAGTCATTGAACAGCTGTCGGAGGAAAAATGGTATTCCCCGTTTCCACAGTTTCAGACGACGGAACGGCCGGACCGGGCGGCAATGTCCATCCTTGACGGCAGAGTGGTTGTGCTGTCGGACAATTCGCCGATCGCGCTCATTCTGCCGACCGATTACAATTCCTTTATCAAGACGAGCGACGATTACTATAACCGCTGGGAGATCGCAAGCTTTGAGCGCCTTTTGCGCTATTTTGCATCCTTTTTTGCCATGACATTGCCGGGCCTCTATCTGGCGGTCACCAATTTCCACACACAGATTCTGCCGACCACGCTCCTGCTGTCCTTTGCGGACGCCAGGAGCGGCGTGCCGTTTCCGGCGGTGATTGAGGTGATTATCATGGAGCTTTCGTTTGAACTGCTGCGGGAGGCGGGAGTGCGGCTGCCCGGAGCGATGGGGAATACGATTGGAATTGTGGGGGGACTGATCATCGGGCAGGCAGCCGTGGAGGCAAATCTGGTGAGTCCGATTGTCGTGATTGTGATCTCGTTTACGGCGCTGTGTTCGTTTGCTGTACCGAATGAGGAGTTTGCAACGGCATTCCGGCTGCTCAAGTTCTTTTTTATCGGAATCTGCGCATGGCTTGGTTTTTTCGGGTTTCTGGCAGGGCTGCTTGCCGTGCTGATCCATCTGTCGCACTTAAAAAGCTTTGGCGTGCCGTACCTGATGCCGTATGTGGCGGCAGATCTGAACGATTATGAAGATGAACGCGATTTCCTTTGGCGGCAGCCACTTCGGCTGCTCTGGAAACGCCCGATCTACGCGAAGAAAAATAACCGCAGAAAGCTGCGGATGAAACTGTGACAGAGAGGGAACGGATTATGTTTTCAGAAAATAACAGGATATCGGGACGCCAGATGTATCGCTTGATGACGTATGATCTGCTCGGTATCGGCACACTTCTTGTTCCGCAGATGCTTGCGAAGACGGCGGGGAGAGACGGCATTCTGTCAATCGGAATCGGGATGGCGGCAGCGCTCGCGTATCTATGGATATTGCGCAGGCTTGCGCCGCCCGCACAGGAATCTTATCCGGAATATATGGAGCGGCAGCTGGGAAGGATCGGGGGAGGAATCGTACAGACCGGTTATCTGATCTACCTGGTGCTGCTTGCGGGGTATGTGGCGTATCTGTTTGCAGACATTATTCTCCGGGATCTTCTGCGCGGAGAATCGTTTTATCTGGTCCTTTCGGTTATCATGCTGCTGGTGCTGTATGGACTTGCGGGGGGAATCGAGGGACGGGCGAGAGTCTATGAGATGCTGTTCTGGTTTCTTTTGATCCCGCTGTTTCTCATGCTGTTTGCGGCGGCGGACGAAGTGTGCACCGATTACTGGGCGCCGCTTGGAATGAGCAGCTTAAAGGGTGTGGCAGGCGGAGCTTACGGGGTGTTTTTGAATCTTTCCTTTGCATTTTTCCTTCTATTTTCGGGAACATATGTCAGGCGGCAGGAAACATTGTTTGCAGCGGGAAAGAGGGCAATCCTATTTGTGGGATGTCTCCATGCGGTGCTCTATCTGGTTCTGGAGGGAATTTTCGGGGTACCGGCGCTTGCGGGGATGGATTATCCGGCAGTCACGCTGATGAGCACGGTAAAAATATCCGGCGGCTTTTTGAAAAGAACAGACGCGTTTATGTTCGGCGTGTGGTTCTTTACGCTGTATGCACTTTTAAACAGCTGCGTCTTTTACGGAAGCAGCATAGCAGAGAAATTATGGAAACCTATTCGCAAAATGCCAAAAGGGAAAAATTACATGTGGATTTTCTATGGATCTGTGGCGGTGGCAGCTTCTGTGGCAGCGATCTGTTTTTACCGGAGCAGAGCGGTATTCGACTGGTACGAGCGGTTCCTGTGGTATGTCGGAACGCCGTTTCTGGTGCTGGCCCCCGTCTTTACCGCACAGAAAAAGTGGGGCAGGAGGATGCTTGCGCTTGCGGTGATCTGTGCGGCAGCCTTGCTTGTGATGACAGGCTGCGCCCCCGCGGAGCTGGAGGATCGCGATTTTCCGATTGATATCGCGGTGCGGGACACGAAGGACGCCGGGCTGACGTGGTATGAAGCGGAGCAGGAGGGAAACCGGATGGTGGATTACAGCCATCTGAAGGTTCTGATCCTGGAACAGGAATTTGTGGAGGACGAGGCGGCGGTGCAGGAGTGGCTGACATTCTTAAAGGAGAAGAGCGAGGTGCCACGCAACGCCTATGTGGTGGTCACGGAGGATGCCGAAGCACTGCTGGCGCAGAGTGAGACGCTGGGAGAAGCGGTCGGGGATTATCTGGAGGAACAGTTTGAAAATGTGTCCCAGATCAAAAAGCAGGCATATCCCACAATCGGATCGCTGTATCAGGAGATGGACAATAGACAGGAGACACTATTTTTGCCGTATGTTACCGTGGAGGAGGAAAAGCCGGTGGTGGAGCAGTATTATGTGTGGAAGCGCGGGAAGCCGGCGGGCATGGTTGCCGGGGAGGCAGCGAGACTCGCCTTTTTCACGCAAAACCGCATGATGGAGTATGCCTTGCCGTTAGAGGAGGGAATGCTGCTGCTGTCGGATTCCTCAAATGAGATCGCGTTTACGGAAAAGGATGGTGTGCGGAAGGTTGTGGTGACGATTCACTGCAGCGGGAGCGTGCAGGGAACCGGCGGAAAGGAGAATGAAGGAAAGCTTGCACTTTCGGCGGAAGATTATATGAACCGGATGGCGGCAAATGTGCGGCAGGAGAAGCAGGTGGACCTGACAGGCAGCTACAGGAAGCTTGGAGGCGCGGCGCGCGGCTGGTATGAGGAGTACCAGGAGCGCGGGGAGAACTACGAAGAAGAGGTGGAGGTTGTCTACCGGGTAAAAATAAACTGGATTCATTTATCGTAAAGTGAATAAAACAGTGCCAGAATGGGAATCGTCTTTTACAGCAGAGGAAAGGAAGAAAATGTTGTGATGCAAAGACGTAAATGGATCTGGTACTTGTTGTTGGGGATGAATGTGACGCTGCTTGCGCTTCTTGGAATGCAGTATGGAAAAAATCAGAGAATACAGGAGCAGATTGCTGGGAAGGTGCTGCGGTTTCATGTGCTTGCCAACAGCGATACCGCGGAGGATCAGAATTTAAAGCTTGCGGTGCGTGATGCCGTGGGAAGCCGGATGGCAGAGCTGCTTTCGGATGTGCAGGACAGAGAGGCGTGCGAGCAGGTGGTGGAGGCGCACCTGCCCGAGATTGCGGAGACGGCGCAGGCGGTGGTGCGGGAAGCCGGATATGGGTACGAGGTGCATGCCGCGATAGAGGAGACGGAATTTCCGTCCAAAACATATGGAAAATTTACCTTCCCGGCAGGAAAATATGAGGCGCTGCGGGTTGTGATCGGAGAGGGTGCAGGTCATAACTGGTGGTGCGTCATGTACCCGAATATGTGTTTCGAGGGAAGCATGTATGAAGTTGTGGATGAGAGCGCCGGGGAGGAACTGAAAAAAGTGCTGTCTAAGGAGGAATACCGGGCGGTGCTTGAGGAGGAAAATTATGAAGTGCGCTGCCGCTATCTGACATTTTTGGACGGCCTGAAAGAATAGGCTTGATTATTCCGCCAAAAGTCGGTAATATGAGTTGAGATAAAGGGAGTGTAACGATGACAAAAGATGTATTGATCTCCATCAGCGGTCTTCAGTTTGCTGAGGGAGAAAACAGTGAACCGGTAGAGGTGATTACCTCCGGTTCTTATTATAAGAAGAACGGCAAGCATTATATTCTGTATGACGAGGTGGCGGAGGATACAGCGGGAACCACCAAAAATATCATCAAGCTCGGGGATGAGGTGCTTGACATCACGAAGCGCGGTGAGACGAATGTACATATGATGTTTGAAAAAGACAAGAAAAATGTCACTTATTATTATACGCCGTACGGGAATCTGCTGATCGGAATCGACGCCACGAAAGTGCAGGTGGAGGAGACGGAACACAATCTGTCCGTGAAAGTGGATTATGAGCACATGGCGGACTGCAAGATTACCATGAACATTCAATCAAAAAATGCAGGGGATTTCAAAATCTGAAATTCCCTGCATTTTAAATAGCTGCTTATTTTTTCTTCTTTGCGGCTTTCTCTTTGGCAAGTTCTGCCTTTTCTTTTTCCAACTCTGCATTGGCCTTCTTGGCTTTTTCCTGCATTCTCGCGCGGAAACTCTTCTTGCCCTGCGGCTTCTCAAGAGGTCCTCTGACGCCGGTTACCTTCGTGATGTAGATGCCGCTCACGGTCGCTTTGACTTCCTTCTTCAGCGGAATCAGATCATAGACTGCCTCGTCTGCGATCAGTGACATCACCTTCGGACCAACCTTTGCCTTTACGATCGGAAGCTTGGAACGGCGCATCATCTTCGGTGTCTGGTCGATGACAACCTGCGGAAGTCCCGAATCTTTCAGGCGCAATCGCTTTTTATCGATGATCAGCATGGAGACGGTCTGGGCGTTGGCTGCAAGCTGCGCCTCCTGCTCGTCTCTCTTTTTCTGTGCCTTTTTGCCGAGAAAATATAATACGATCAAGCCGACAACGAGGACGGCAAGAATAACCAGCAATACAATGGTTACGGTACTCATGGTAAAATCCTCCTACAATCAAACTGCATTTAATTGTAGCATTGATTCGGCAAAAAAGCAATCTTGTATTTGAAACATTTTAGGGCATTGTGCAATAAGGGTTTGCGGCAAAAGATATTGGCTTTTTAGAAGAAAATGTGGTATGATATAAAGGTTAAGTCGACGAAAGCAGATTTCGCCAAAAGAGGGAATAGAAAGGGTATTTGTATATGAAGAAGAGAACAGTAGCACTGATGCTCTGCGCTATGATGGCGTTTGGTGCAGCAGGATGCGGAGCAAAGGACGCCGATCCGGCAGCGACAGAGGCGACAGAGAGCGCAGCGTCAACCGAGGATATTGCGGACAGTGCGGTTTCCGGTACGATCACAAGCACTCCGTGTGCGAGCAGCGCGTTTGACCTGAAGGGAAGCGATTATGTAACACTCTGTGATTACAGCGCGATTCCGGTGACGATCACCGGGGATTATGACGTGGATGACCAGAAAGTAAAGGACTATTTCAAGCAGATGTTTGACAACTATGGTCCGTTCTATACGGCAGATCCGGACAAGACCACGGTCGAGGAGGGAGACATTGTCAATGTGGATTACGTTGGCAAGCTTGACGGAACAGCGTTTAGCGGAGGTACCGCCGAGAATCAGAACATTGATGTGTACCAGAACGCATCTGCCACAGGAACAGGCTACATCGACGGATTTACGGACGGCTTAAAGGGCGCTTCTGTCGGAGATGTGATCGACTGTGACGTGACATTTCCGGATGATTACGGCAACACGGATCTGGCAGGAAAAGCAGTAGTCTTTACATTTACGGTCAACTCCATTCAGAAGGAAATGACGATCGATGATGTGGATGACGCATTTGCCAAGGAGCAGTTCCAGGTGGATACGGTGGACGAGATGTACGATCAGATCCGCAGCTACATGGAGAGCAGTGCCGAGTATAATAAGCAGAAAGACACTACGACTGCCGTGCAGAATTATCTTATAGATAATTGTGAGGCGGAAGTGCCGGAGGATTATCTTACTGCGCGTGTGGATGATTACAGAAGACAGTACATTGAGCAGAACTGCAACGGAGACGAGAGCCAGCTTGCCGATTATGTGAGCACCTACTACGGAAAGACCGTTGAGGAGATGGAAGCATACTGGAATGAGGGAATGGAGAAGAGCATCCGTCTTGAATTCATTATGGATGCAATCGCGGATGAACTCGGCGTTGAAGTGAACCAGGACGATATTGATACCTATGCAGAGCAGCTGGTAAGCCAGAACGGATACGAGTCTGTGGAGGCGATGTATAATATCTACGGTTTTGGAGATACCGACTATGGCAAGCGCTATTTCGCAGATCTCTACCGTTATGACCAGGCGCTGGATCAGCTGCTTGAGACGGCGGTTGTGACCATTGATCCGTCTGCGGACACAGAGAGTGACGCGGTGACAGAGGACGCTGCGGATGCAACAGAGGCGGGCAGTGCAGCAGACGCATCTACGACGTATGAGGCAGCAGAAGGCACGGAGAAGACCGGGGCAGCCAATTAGGAATAAGCATTGATTTTTTGCGGCAATGCAGATAAGATAATAGAAAAGAGATAGAGAGTGGCAGACGGGATGCGGCAGAGTGGCGCACCCGTCTGTTGCGGATGGAGGAATGTATGGATCTGGTAAATATAAGGGATTTATTTCGCAGCAAGGATGAGTATCTGGATACGACAGTGACCATCGGCGGATGGGTCAGAAGTCTTCGTAATTCCAAGAATTTCGGCTTTATCGTTGTCAATGACGGTACGTTCTTTGAGCCGGTGCAGGTGGTATTTTCCAATGTGCTGGAGAACTTTGAGGAAGTGGAGAAATTAAACGTCGGCGCGGCAATCATCGTGACAGGTAAGCTTGTCGCAACCCCGGAGATGAAGCAGCCGTTCGAGATTCAGGCGACCGAGGTAGCCGTTGAGGGACCGTCCGCTTCGGATTATCCGCTTCAGAAGAAACGCCACAGCCTTGAGTATCTGCGTACCATCTCCCACCTGCGTCC
>OIWQ01002580.1_pt1 | contig 18031 bp, 16 predicted proteins | sample 1587571 | NCBI WGS metagenome assembly OIWQ01 (sample SAMEA3888910, study PRJEB22519) | human gut metagenome | biome: human gut; feature: human-associated habitat; material: faeces | place: Denmark | collected 2010 | reverse complement strand
GCCGGCGGCGGCGGTCAGCCCATCCACGAGGGCGTGGAGCTGGCGGAAAAGCGCGGCAGCGTCCTGTGGAACATCGACAAGGCCGCCCCCTCCCGGTTCTCCCACGAGAACCCCGAGGTCCACGAGCTGTATCGGGAGTTCATGAAAAGGCCCCTCAGCGACGTGTCCCACCATCTGCTGCACACCGATCATCAGGCCTGGAAGATGCCTGGTCAAAAGTAGCTTTTTGTCAAAAAATCACAGCCGTAAGCGGGCTTACGGCTGTGATTTTTATATATTTTCACACATTTTTTATGGTTTGTTCTCACATTGTTCACATTTGCATATCGTATTTATGATAATATAATAGCAACTTATATCATATGATGTGAAGTGAACAGAACTATGAGTCAAAGGAGGTACCTGCCATGAAATGTCCCTGCTGTGGAAACGAGATGCAGTCCGGCTTCGTCCGGGCTATGGGCCGAGGCGGTGTGTGCTGGGTGACGGAGGACCGGCCCATGGGCGCGGCCGTGGGCTGCCCGGGCTTCCTGCTTCTGGGAAAGGCCCCCCACTCGGAAACGGACCACGTTCCGGCCCAGCGGTGCGCCGCCTGCCGGATGGTAACCATCGCCTACGACCCGGAATAACCGGCTTGCGGCACGGATAGCGGCACGGCTTATGCCGTGCCGTTTTTCTGCGAATTTATGCAAATTCAACAAAAGTCCTTGTATTTCCCGGAAAAATTCGGTAAACTAATAGAAAAAATCAGGAGGTTTTTTCATGAAATTAGAAACCAAGCGCAGATTATCCATGCTCCTGCTGGCCGTGGCCGTGATTTTCTGGCTGCTGCGGCAGCTGGCGGTGGTGTATATCCCCGGTGTCTCGGCTCTGGCTCTGGCGGGGGCCATGCTCCTGCTGGCCTCCGGCATGGACCGCAGCCGCTCCGGCCAGAAGGCCGCCGTGACCCTGATCTTCGCCTTCGGCCTGCTGAACATCCTTTTCGCCATCATCGAGCTGTACGGCTATTTCCGCGCATGACCCCGGCTTGTCCCGGTTTGTCCCGGCTTGTCTCAGCCTGTTCCAGCCTGTCCCAGCCTGCCCCGGTTTTGTGACATTTTCATGAATTCACTTGACGGACTCTTTACATAGCCCGGAAAAACCAGTATAATAACTCGGATATGCGGAAAGAGGGTGGACCCTTGCAAGTGAATCAAGTGCGGCTGGGAGCGGTGCTGTCCTATGTGTCCATGGGCCTGAGCACGCTGATCTCGCTGATCTATACGCCCATTATGCTGGGCCGGCTGGGCGAAACGGAATACGGTGTATACGGCGCGGTGGGGCCCATCATCTCCTACCTGCTGCTGCTGAGCATGGGTCTGGGCAGCGCCTATATCCGCTACTATTCCCAGGCCAAGGTGGCCAAGGACCGGCAGGAAATGGCAAAGCTCAACGGTATGTTCCTGGTGACCCTGTCGCTGCTGGGACTGGTGCTGCTGGCCCTGGGCTTCTTCCTGGCCGCCCACCCCCAGATGGTGTTCGGCACCAAGTGGGCCCCGGAGGAACTGGCCCTGGGCGCAAAGCTCCTGCGGATCATGACCGTCAATGCGGCTCTATCCTTCCCCTTCAGCGTTTTCGAGTCCCATGTGAACATCCACGAGCGGTATCTGTTCCTGAAGGCCGTCACCATGGCCAAATCCGTGCTCAGTCCGCTGATCTCCATTCCCCTGCTGCTGTTGGGGTTCCGCTCCCCGGCTATTGCCACGCTTTCGCTGGTGCTGACCATCGTGTGCGGCCTGACGTATATGGCCTACTGCTTCGCGGTGCTGAAAATGCCGGTGTCCTTCCGGACCTATGACCTGCCGCTGATGAAGAACATGATGGGCTTCACGTTCTACATCTTCCTGGCGGTGGTGGTGGACCAGCTGAACTACGGCATCGGCACCCTGATGACCACCTGGATCCACGGTGCGGAGCTGTCCGGCGTATACTACAGCGCCAACCAACTGAACGTGTACTATCTGTCCTTTGCCATGGCCATCTCCAATGTGCTGATCCCCCGGGTCCACAGGATGGTGGCGGAGGGCGACTCCAACCGGGAGCTGACCCGGCTGATGACCAAGGCAGGACGTCTGCAGTTCATCATGCTGATGGCGGTGTTCCTGGGCTTTGTGGCGGTGGGCCGTCCCTTTGTGATCCTGTGGGCCGGCGGCAAGGAGCAGTTTGCCGTGGACTATCCCGTGGCCCTGCTGCTGTTTGCCAGCACCATCGTCTCCGCCATCCAGTTCGTGGGGCTGGAGATCCTCCGGGCCAAAAATATGCACCGGTTCCGGGCCTGGGTCTATCTGGCCGCCGCCGCCGTTAATGTGGGGCTGATGATCCCCCTGTGCAAATACGGCGGCCTGGTGGGCGTGGCCGGATCTATCCTGTTTGTCACGGTGGTGGGCAATGTCCTTCCCATCAACTGGTATTTCCGCCGCCATGTGGGGCTGGACGTCCGCTGGTTCTGGGTCCGTATCGCCCGGCTGCTGCCGTCCATGATCCTGCCCGCTATCGCAGCGGTGCTCATCGCCGTGCTGGCTCCGGTGTCCGGGTATCTGGGCATTCTCATCTGGGGCTGCGTGTTCGTGGCCGTCTACGCCGCCAGCCTGTGGCTGTTCGGCATGAACCGCTACGAGCGGGGCATCGTCACCGGCGTTCTGGATAAGTTCCGCCGCAAGCGCCGCAGAAGATAAACCTGCTCTCCCCTGCCATCCCAGGCGCCTCCCGTCCGGAGGCGCTTTTTTCTCCCCTGCCGCCGGGCATTTTCTCCCCTGCCGCCGGGCAGGAAACAGTTGTATTTGCCCGGTTGGTGTGATATACTGCTATATTGATATGATAGCATTCCGGGGGCGTGTACCCCCGTGAGAAATGAGGGATTGTATATGAAAATCGTAGTGTTGGCCGGCGGCCTCAGCACCGAGCGGCAGGTATCCCTGACCAGCGGCACCGGCGTGTGCCGTGCCCTGCGGGAGCGGGGCCACCAGGCCATCCTGGTGGATATGTTCCTGGGACTGGAGGATTACAACGGCAGCCTGTCGGATATCTTCGACGCGCCGGACGGCCTGTGCGGCGACAATCGGGTCCTGTCCACGGCCCCGGACCTGGAGGCCGTGCGCCGCAGTCGCCGGGATCAGGGTCCCTCCCTGCTGGGCAAGGACGTTCTGACGGTGTGCGCCATGGCGGACCTGGTGTTCCTGGCCCTGCACGGCTCCTGCGGCGAGGATGGCCGCATCCAGGCCACCCTGGACCTGCTGGGCGTGCCCTATACCGGCAGCGGCTATCTGGGCAGCGGCATGGCCATGGACAAATCCGTCACCAAGCGCATCATGGACGCCGCCGGTGTACCCACCGCCCCCTGGCACGACGTGCGCTATACCCGGGAGGACATTCCCCGTCTGGCCCGGGAGCTGCCGGTGCCCTGCGCCGTGAAGATCATCAACGGCGGCAGCTCCATCGGCGTGGAGCTGCCGGACACCCGGGAGGAGCTGGCCCAGACCCTGGAGCGGATGCTGGCCTACGGAAACCACGTCATCGTGGAGAAGAAGATCAAGGGCCGGGAGATTCAGGTGGCCGTTCTGGGCGACACCTACCTCCCCGCCGTGGAGATCATCCCCCGGGGGGCTTATTTCGACTATTTCTGCAAGTATCAGAAGGACGGCGCCCAGGAGATCTGCCCCGCCCCCATCACCCAGGAGCAGTGGCGCACCGTGGGCGAGCTGGCCCTGCGCCTGCACCGGGCCCTGGACCTGGGCGTCTATTCCCGGGCGGACTTCATTCTGGATGAGGAGGGGAGCTTCTGGTGCCTGGAGATCAACACTCTGCCCGGCATGACCCCCACCAGCCTGGTGCCCCAGGAGGCGGCCCAGGTGGGCCTGAGCTACGGCGACCTGTGCCAGCGCATTGTAGACGAGTCCCTGGCCCTGCGCAAGGGAGGCCGGGCATGAGGCCCCTGCCGGCGGCGGACATCTGCCGTGCCGTAGGCGGGACCTTCCTTCAGACCGGCGGCGGCACCGTCACCGGCGTCACCAGCGACAGCCGCCAGATCGCCTCCGGCGACCTGTTCATCCCCCTGGTGGGAGCCCGGTTCGACGGTCATGACTACATCGACACGGCCCTGTCCGCCGGGGCTGTCGGCTGCCTGTGCAGCCGTGTGCCGGAGACCCTGCTGCCCGGCCGGTTCTATATCCGGGTGCAGGACACTACCCTGGCCCTGGGCGCTCTGGCCGCCTGGTACCGCAGCCTGTATGACATCCCCGTGGTGCAGGTCACCGGCTCCGCCGGAAAGACCACCACCAAGGAGATGATCGCCTCGGTGCTGTCCCGGCATTTCCGGACCCTGAAAACCCAGGCCAATCTCAACAACCACATCGGCACCCCCCAGACCCTGCTGCGGTTGGAGCCCTGCCATCAGGCGGCGGTGATCGAAACGGGCATGGACCACTTCGGCCAGATCCGCTATATGGGCAGCCTGGTGCAGCCCACCATCGCCGTGATCACCAACGTCGGCGACGCCCACATTGAAAACCTGGGCGGCACCCGTCAGGGGACCCTGCGGGCCAAGTGCGAGATTTTCGACCACCTGCGCCCCAGCGGCCTGGCAGTGCTGTGCGGCGACGATGAACTGCTCAACGGCCTGGACCTGCCCTTTGAGACCCTCCGCTGCGGCAGGAGCGAACACTGCAATGTCCGGGTCACGGACATCGCCCGCCGGGGCATCGACGGCCTGGACTGCACCGTCACCACCCCCCGCCGCAGCTACCGGCTGTCCATCCCCTCCCCCGGGGACTACATGATCTACTCCGCCTCCATGGCCGTGGCCATCGGCGAATATCTGGGCCTGTCGGAGCAGGAGATCGTCGAGGGCGTGGCCGGGTATGTGTCCACCGGCTCCCGTATGCGGCGCATCCGCCTGCCGGAGGACCGGCTCATCATCGACGACTGCTACAACGCCAATCCCCAGGCCATGGAAGCGGCGCTGGAGATTCTGGCAGACACCGCCTGCCGCCGCCGGGTGGCGGTGCTGGGCGACATGGGGGAGTTGGGCCCCATCAGCCGGGACGCCCACCTGCAGGTGGGCCGCACCACTGCCCGGCTGGGGCTGGACGCGGTGATCGCCATCGGCCCCAAGGCCGCCGCCATCGCCCAGACTGCCGGTCCCCGGGCACAGCATTTCACCGCCATTGAGGAGGCCCTTCCGGCCCTGCGCCGGGAATTCACCCCCGGCACCGCCGTGCTGGTGAAGGCGTCCCACGCCATGGAATTCGGCAAAATTGTCAGTGAATTGGAAAAAATGTAACGAATCGACCATATGATAGATATCAGCGTAACCGACCTGGTCAAGTCCTTTGACCTGGAAAAGAAAATACTGGACGGTGTGTCCTTCCAGATCGACACCGGTGAGCGGGTGGGCCTGCTGGGCAAAAACGGCGCGGGGAAATCCACGCTGTTCAACATCCTCACCGGGGAGCTGGACTATGACTCCGGCCAGGTGCTCATTGCACCGGACCGCCGGGTGGGCCTGATCTCCCAGATCCCGGTGTATCCTGAGGGCTACACCGTGGAAGACGTTCTGCGCTCCGCCTTTCAGCGCACCACCGCCCTGAAGGAGGAGATGGACCGCCTGACCCGGCAGATGGAGCAGGGGGACAGCGATCCCCAGACCCTGCGGCGCTACGGCGAGCTTACCGCCCGGTTCGAGGGCCTGGGGGGCTACGACACCGACACCGCCGTCAACAAGGTCTCCAACGGCCTGTCCATCGACGGCGATATGCGCCAGCGGCTGTTTGACCAGCTGTCCGGCGGGGAGAAAACCCGGGTGAACCTGGGCCGCCTGATCCTGGAGGACACGGACATCCTCCTGCTGGACGAGCCCACCAACCACCTGGACCTGCAGGCCACCGAGTGGCTGGAGGAGTATATCCGCTCCTTCCGGGGCACCGTGGTCACCATCTCCCACGACCGCTATTTCCTGGACCGCACCGTCACCCGCATCATTGAAATTCTGGACGGTAAGGCGGAGTTTTACAGCGGCAACTACAGCTTTTATGCCATTGAAAAGGAGCGCCGCTATCAGGAGCGCATGAAGCAGTATCTGAAGGAGCAGGCCAAGATCCAACAGCTGGAGAAGGCGGCGGAGCAGATGCACCTGTGGGCCTTTATGGGCAACGACGCCCTGCACAAGCGGGCCTTTTCCATGGAAAAGCGCATCCAGCGTATGCGCACCGTGTCCAAGCCCACCCGGGCCAAGAAGATGGACGCCCGCTTCGCCAGCCGGGAGTTCCGGGGCGACGAGGTGCTGCAATTGAAGGGCATCTCCAAGGCCTTCGGCTCCCGGACCCTGTTTTCCGACGTGTACCTGCGGGTGGAGGGCGGCGAGCGCATCGCCTTTCTGGGAGAAAACGGCGCGGGGAAAACCACCCTGCTGAACATGATCACCGGGGCCGAGCCCGTGGACAGCGGCATCATCCGCATGGGGCCCGCCATCCGGGCGGCCTATCTGCCCCAGATCATCCACTTTGACCACCCGGAGCGCTCCTTGCTTGACACCATGCTCTATGAAAAGAAGGGCATGACGCCCCAGACCGCCCGCAACCGCCTGGCAGCCTATCAGTTCCAGGGGGAGGACGTGTTCAAAAGCGTGTCGGTCCTCTCCGGCGGCGAGCTCAGCCGCCTGCGGCTGTGCATGCTCATGGACGAGGAGATCAACTTCCTGATCCTGGACGAGCCCACCAACCACCTGGATATCGCCTCCCGGGAGTGGATTGAGGAGGCGGTGGAGGCCTTCGACGGCACCCTGCTGTTCGTGTCCCATGACCGGTATTTCATCAACCGCTTCGCCACACGGGTCTGGGAGCTGGCGGAGGGTACCATCAACGACTATCCCATGGGCTTTGCCCAGTACCGGGCCGCCAAGGCGGAGGAGAAAAAGCCCGCCCCCGCCCCGGTCCAGAAGAAAAAGCAGGACACCCGGCCCCCTCGGGCCGGACGGGAAAAGCAGGCCGCCCGCCGCCAGCTGACCATCTGCGAAACCGGCATTTCCAAGCTGGAGGAGCGCTGCCGCCAGCTGGACGCCGAAATGGAACAGAATGCCTGCGACGCGGAAAAGCTCCAGGAGCTGTATCGGGAAAAGCAGGAGGTAGAGGCCCGGCTGGAGCAGGAAATGGCCCGCTGGGAGGAGCTGTCTCTGCAATTGGAGGAATAATCAGGAGGACCATTATGCGTGATATTTTGTGTATGTATTACTCCCGCACCGGCGCCACCCGCCAGGCCATGACGGAGATCGCCCAGGCCCTGGATGCGGAGCTGGTGGAGCTTACCGACGGCGTGGACCGCCAGGGCGCCCGGGGCTATCTCCGCTCCGGCATGGACGCCATGCGCCGGGCCACCCTGCCGCTGGCCCCCTATGAAACGGAGCGCCCCCTGTCCGAATACCGGCTGGTGATCCTGGGCACCCCCGTGTGGGCGGGCCGCTGCGCCTCCCCGGTCCGGGCGCTCCTGAAGCGCCGGGGTCTGGAGCTGGAACGGGTAGCCTATGTGCTGACCCGGAAAAGCTCCCGGAAGTATGAGGAGATTTATGAGCAGATGGACCAGTACACCGCCCGGCCTCACCTGCTGGAGGTATCCCTGCGGCCGGGAGCCGTGGGATACGAGTTCTGGCGGGACAAGCTGGTGGGCGAGGTGCGCCGCTATCTGGACGCCCAGTAAGGAGTCCGTATGCTGGAGAAATTACAAGCCATCGCCCGGCGGCTGGACCAGGTGGAGCGGCAGCTGTCGGACCCGGCGGTGTACGCCGACCGGGAGTTCCTGACCCGCCTGAGCCGGGAGCAGAAGGAGCTGACCCCCATTGCAGCCGCCTTCCGGGCCTGGCAGCAGGCGGAGGCGGACTGCGCCGGGGCCCAGGAGCTGCTGTCGGACCCGGAAATGCGGGAGCTGGCCCAGGAGGAGCTGCACCGGGCCCGCCAGGAGCGGGACCGCCTGTCGGGGGAGCTTAAACGCCTGCTGCTGCCCCGGGACCCCAACGACGACCGGAACGTCATCCTGGAGGTCCGGGCCGGCATCGGCGGCGAGGAGGGAGCCCTGTTCGCGGCGGACCTGCTGCGGATGTACGCCCTGTATGCCGAGCGCCGGGGCTGGAACATGGAGCTGGTGTATGAAAACACCACGGAGCTGGGCGGCGTCAAGGAGGCCAGCGCCACCATCGAGGGCCAGGGGGCCTGGTCCCGCCTGAAATTCGAGGCCGGGACCCACCGGGTCCAGCGGGTGCCGGAAACCGAGTCCTCCGGCCGCATCCAGACCTCCGCCGCCACCGTGGCCGTGATGCCTGAGGCGGAGGAGGTGGAGTTCACCATCGACCCCAAGGACTTACAGATCGACACCTTCCGCTCCTCCGGCGCAGGCGGACAGCACGTCAACAAAACGGAATCCGCCATCCGCATCACCCACCTGCCCACCGGCACGGTGGTGGAGTGCCAGGACGAGCGCAGCCAGTATAAAAACAAGGACCGGGCCATGAAAATCCTGCGCTCCAAGCTCTACGAGGCCCAACAGGAGAAGCAGAACGCCGCCATCGCCGCCCAGCGGAAAAGCCAGGTGGGCACCGGCGACCGGTCCGGCAAGATCCGCACCTATAACTTCCCCCAGAACCGGGTCACCGACCACCGGCTTACCGGGGACGTGAAAAATTTCAACATTGCCGCCGTTATCAACGGCGACCTGGACCCCCTTGTGGATGCGCTGACCCTGGCCGACCAGGCCAGACGCCTGCAGGAGGGCGCTGAGAAAGGAGAATGAACCATGGAAGCTCCCATCAAAACCCGCTATGACAAGGCCGGTCCCCAGGTGGCCGAGGCCCTGCGCCGCCGCCGGTTTGAGGCCCACTATGTCTCCACCGCCCAGGAGGCCCTGGAGCTGGCCCTGACCCTGATCCCCAAGGACCGCACCGTTTCCTGGGGCGGCACCGCCACCGCCGCCCAGATCGGCCTGATGGACCGCCTGCACCAGGGGGACTATCAGCTCATCGACCGGGACACCGGCAAGACCCCCGAAGAAAAGCAGGCCCTGATGCGCCAGGCCCTGACCTGCGGCACCTTCATCATGAGCAGCAACGCCATCTCCGCCGACGGCCAGCTGGTGAACATCGACGGCAACGCCAACCGGGTGGCCGCCCTGTGCTTTGGGCCGGAGAGCGTCCTGGTCATCGCCGGGATGAACAAGGTCATGGGCGATCTGGACAGTGCCATCGCCCGGGCCCGCCAGGTGGCGGCTCCCGCCAACGCCCAGCGCTTCGACATCAAGACTCCCTGCGCCGTCACCGGCAACTGCGGCGACTGCACCAGTTCCGACTGTATCTGCTGCCAGATGGTCATCACCCGGGCCTGTCGCCCCGCCGGCCGCATCAAGGTCATTCTGGTGGGCGAGGATCTGGGCTTTTAAGGCAAAAGAGGGATCCACTTGAACACCATTGTTTTTCACCCGGAATCGGACCCGGCCGCCATACAGGAGGCCGCGGCCATTCTGCGCCGGGGGGGCCTGGTAGGCATCCCCACGGAGACGGTATACGGCCTGGGGGCTGACGCCCTGAACGAGGACGCCGTGAGCCGCATTTTCCTGGCCAAGGGCAGACCTCAGGATAACCCGCTGATCATCCACGTTCCCGACGCCTCCTGGCTGGAGCAATACTGCCGGGACGTGCCGCCGGAGGCCTATCGCCTGGCGGAGCGATTCTGGCCGGGGCCTCTGACCATGATCCTGCCCCGGCGGGATATCGTTCCCCTGCAAACCACCGGGGGGCTGGAGACCGTGGGGGTCCGCTGCCCGGACCACCCGGTAACCCTGGCCATCATCCGGGCCGCCGGGGTGCCCATTGCCGCCCCCAGCGGCAACACCTCCGGCCGTCCCAGTCCCACCACCGCCGCCCACATGATCGAGGACATGGACGGCAAGATCGACGGCATCGTGGACGGCGGCCCCTGCACCGTGGGGGTGGAGTCCACCATCATCGACCTGACGGTGACGCCGCCCCGGCTGCTGCGCCCCGGCGGCCTGCCTCTGGAGGCCCTGGAGGAGGTGCTGGGGGAGGTGGCCGTGGACAAGGCCGTCACCGGCCTGCTGGCCGCCGGAGAGCATCCCCGGGCCCCGGGGATGAAATACCGGCACTATGCCCCCCATGCGCCGGTCACTGTGGTCACCGGCGCGCCGGACCGCAGCGCCCGCCGCATCCTGGGCCTGCTGTCGGACCAGGCGGGGGTCATCTGCTTCGATGAGTATGCCCCGCTGTATGCCGGGCACATCATCCATCGTCTGGGCCCGGCGGCGGACAAATCCGCCCAGGCCCGGCACGTTTTCGACGCCCTGCGCACCTTCGACGGCACGGACGTCACAGAAATCTTTGCCCAGTGCCCCGATGACGGGGGCCTGGGTCTGGCGGTGGCCAACCGCCTGAAAAAGGCGGCAGGCTTCCACCTGGTGGACGCCGACCGGCCCATTCTCATCGGCCTCACCGGCGGCACCGGCGCGGGAAAAACCAGCGCTCTGGCAGCCCTGGAGGACCTGGGCGGCACGGTGCTGGACTGCGACGCCGTGTATCACGAGATGCTCCGCACGGACCCCGCCCTGCGGGGGGCCATCGAAGGGGCCTTCGGCCCGGTGTTCGGCCCCGACGGGACCCTGGACCGGCAGAAGCTGGGGAACATCGTGTTCTCCGACCCCGCCGCCCTGGAGCGGCTCAACGCCATCGTGTACGAATACCTGCCGCCGGAGCTGATGCGCCGGGCGGCGGGACAGTCCCTGGTGGGGCTGGACGCCATCAACCTGGTGGAAAGCGGCCTGGACCGGCTGTGCGCCTGCACCGTGGCGGTGCTGGCCCCGGCGGAGGATCGGGTCCGCCGCATCATGGCCCGGGACGGCATCAGCCGGGACTATGCCCGGCTGCGGATATCCGCCCAGCCGTCCGACAACTTTTACCGGGAGCGCTGCTCCCATATCCTGGAAAACACCTGCGCCGGTCCGGCGCAGTTCCGGGATCAGGCACGGATTTTCTTCCGGAAAATGCTCCGGGAAATCGAACATATTTGAGGAGGAATCAGAACCATGACAGACGAAATGAAGGCCAAGCGCGAAAAGCTCTTCTCCAGCCCCAAAAACGGCTATGACCTGGTGGACCAGGCGGCCCTGGACGCCATGGAGACCTATTGCGAAAGCTACAAGCAGTATCTGGACAACGGCAAGACCGAGCGGGAGTGCGCCGCCTATACCGTGGAGCTGGCCCAGGCCCAGGGCTACGTCCCCTATCAGCGGGGCATGAGCCTGAAGCCCGGCGACAAGGTGTACCGTGTGAACCGGGGCAAGAGCGTGATGCTGGCCAAGATCGGCCGCCAGGACCTGTCCCACGGCGCCCAGATCGTGGCCTGCCACATCGACTCCCCCCGTCTGGACTTCAAGCCCCATCCCCTGTATGAGGACAGTGAGCTGGCCTATGGCAAGACTCACTACTACGGCGGCATCCGCAAGTATCAGTGGGTGGCCATCCCCCTGGAGCTGCGGGGCGTGGTGGTCCTGCGGGACGGCACCGTGGTGAAGGTGGTCCTGGGCGAGGGCAGCGAGCCCAAGTTCGTCATCACCGACCTGCTGCCCCACCTGGGCGCAGAGCAGGGCAAGAAGCCCCTTAACGAGGCCATTCCCGGCGAGAACCTGAACATTCTCATGGGCAGCCGCCCCCTGGGCGAGGAGGGCGACAGCGACCGCGTGAAGCTGCGGGTCATGGACCTGCTCCACGAGAAGTACGGCATCTGCGAGGATGACTTCACCTCCGCTGAGCTGGAGGTGGTCCCCGCCTTCAACGCCACGGACCTGGGCCTGGACCGCAGCCTCATCGGCGCATACGGCCACGACGACCGGGTGTGCGGCTACGCCGCCCTGAAGGGCCTGTTCGACATCGACGTGCCCGAAAAGACTGCCGTGTGCATGCTGGCCGACAAGGAAGAGGTTGGCTCCATGGGCGTCACCGGTATGCAGTCCGCCTTCTTCGACACCTTCATGGAGGACCTGTGCCAAAGCCAGGGCATCAGCCTGCGGGTGTGCTATGAGAGCTCCTTCTGCCTGTCCTCCGACGTCACCGCCGCCTATGACCCCAATTTTGCCGAGGTGTATGAGAAGCGCAACGAGTCCCGGGTGAACTATGGTCTGGGCATCTGCAAGTATACCGGCGCCCGGGGTAAGGGCGGCTCCTCCGACGCCGACGCCGAAACTGTGGCCTATGTCCGCCGCGTGCTGGACAACGCCGGTGTGGTGTGGCAGATCGGCGAGATGGGCAAGATCGACGCCGGCGGCGGCGGCACCGTGGCCCAGTACATGGCCAACCGCAACATCACCACCATCGACGCCGGTGTGCCGGTTCTGAGCATGCACTCCCCCTTTGAGACCGTGGGCAAGCTGGATTGCTACATGAACTATCTGGGCTGCATGGCCGTCTATAACGCGTAAAGCGCCCCATAAAAAACTGCGCTGCCTCACGGCAGCGCAGTTTTGTTATGGAGCTTGGTCAGTGCTTCTCCGTGATGATGCCGAAGCGGTCCCGGATGGCGTGGCGGGGACACACGTCGCCGCAGGCGCCGCAGCTCAGGCACCGCTCATAGTCGATGACCGCCCGGAACTCCACCACATGGACGGCGTCGGCGGGACACTTCTTCACGCACAGGCCGCAGCCGATGCAGCTGACGTCGCACACCGTCCTGGCCCCGGTCTTGGTGGCCGGGTCGAAGCCCTTGTCCCGGTTGGAGCACAGCACCGCTATGCGGTCCTCCGTCCGCCGCAGGTCGATAAGTCCCCGGGGACACTTCCGGGCGCAGGCCCCGCAGCCGATGCACTTTTCTTCGTCCACCTCAGCGCAGCCCAGGTCATTGATCTGTACGGCGCCGAACCGGCATGCCGCCACGCAAGCCCCGCAGGCCACGCAGCCATAGGCGCAGAGCAGGTTGCCGTTTTCGTCCCGTTTGGCCCGGCAGCCGCCGCTGCAGTGGACCGTTGCCGTCCTTGCCGGGAATTTCCGCTTGATTGCCATGTGTTTTCTCCCTCATTTTCGTTGATCTGTACCGCAGTATACCACATATCATGGTTCCCGCCAAGAGGCAGGGTCCCGCACCCGGGGACCCGCCGCGTGTTACCACTTGTTCTCCACTTTTTCCGCAAATCCGATCATATCCCGGACCCGGATCACGGTTCCGTCGTCCAGGGTGGCCGTTCCGGTGAAGCGGCCGAACACCTGGTGCTGGTCGGACTTGATGAGCTTGACGTCCGTGCAGGCGGCCCGGTCCAGAATGGGGACAAACTTCATCTCGAACCGCCCGTCGTCGGAGGTAAAGCACCAGGGGGACAGGAAGTCGTCCCTTCCCTCCCGCTGGGGGATATGGAACCGCACCTGGCTGAGCTTGTGGGCCTTGCCGCCGTAAAACAGCATGTTTTCGCTGGCGGCGGAGGTATCGCCGAAGCCATAGCCGATGTTCCACCCGAGGGGCACGCCCTCCACCTGACCGGAGGCGCTGCCCCAATACCAGGTGTTGTGATAGGTCCACACCCCCCGGCCCCAGTCCAGCACGCCGAAGGAGTCCGCCGGGTCAAAGACATAGGTTTTCTCCCCCAGCCGCACCTGGCCCCGGGCCCGCATACAGTTGATCTTCTGGTTGAAGTAGAAGCACCCGGGCTTGTCAAAGGGTGTGCAGATGACCATGGATTCCTCCGGCTCCTCCGTCAGGACGATGGACCCGTCTATGGTCTGGCCGTCCAGAAATTTCTCCATGTGGAAGGTCAGCTCCCGGCCCTCCGGCACGTGCCGGAACACCAGGGCATAGCCCCTTCCGGAGATGGCGGTGGTGCCCCTGGCCGACGACTCCGGCAGGCCGGTTTTCCCCATGGGAAAGGCCCGCATGGGACTCTTGGTCCGCTCCCACCTCTCGTCAAAGTGCAGGAACGAAATGGAGTCCAGACCCATGTACCCGTTGTCGTCGATGGTCAGGGCCACGGCGAAGTGGTCGTTGGCCACCAGGTAATAGTCCCACTCCTTGATCCGGGACGCCGGGGCCTTGATATCCGCCCGGCGATAGATGGGCAGAAGCCGCTTGGCATAGCCCGGCTCCCGCAGATTGCCGCTGCCGTCCAGCAGGGGCCCCGACGTGGTGATCTCATGCTGCATCATAGTGCCCTCCCGTTGCGTTTTCTCCATTTTATCACACGCCGCCGCATTTTTCCACAGGGACTTCCTTTTTCGCCGAATTTCCTGTATACTGGACCCATCACGCAAGGAGGCGACCCATATGACGCAGGAAACCATCCGCCCCGGCCGGTGGCGGCATTTCAAGGGCAATGAATATCAGGTGCTGGGCCTGGCCCGGCACTCGGAGACGCTGGAGGACATGGTGGTATACCGCGCCCTGTACGGTGAGGGCGGTCTGTGGGTGCGGCCCGCGTCCATGTGGCTGGAAGCCGTGGACCGGGACGGGTATCGCGGCCCCCGCTTCGTGCGCATCGGGGACTGAGCCATGGACTATACCGTGGTGCACTCCGGCCGCCGGACCATCGCCATCCAGATCCAGCGGGACGGCCGGGTGGTGGTCCGTGCCCCCTATGCCGCCACGGCGGAGGATATCCGCCGGGTGGTGGACAGCCACCGGGACTGGGTGGAGAAAACCGTCCGCCGCCAGCAGGAGCAGTTGGCAGCCTCCCCTCCGGAGCCCACGGCCCAGGAAATGCAGGAGCTGGCCCGTCAGGGCCGGGAATATCTGCCCCGCCGGGTGTCCTATTGGGCCGCCCGGATGGACGTGATGCCCACCGGCCTGCATATCACCGCCGCCCGGACCCGCTGGGGCAGCTGCTCCGGAAAAAACAGCCTCTGCTTTTCCCTGTTTCTCATGCGCTATCCCCCGGAGGCCATCGACGCCGTGGTGGTCCATGAGCTGGCCCATATCCGCCACAAAAACCACGGCCCGGAGTTTTACCGCCTGGTGGAGACCACCCTGCCCGATTACCAGCAGCGCATCGCCCTTCTGAAGCAGCCTCCGGCAATTAAAGTCCCTGAACCAAAATGAGATTTCCCTATTGTGCCCCCCGGTAAAACGTGGTATGATGGGAAAAGAATTCAACAACAGGAGGAAGGAACCATGAACGATACCTGGGATCTGAGTATTCTCTATAAGGGGTTTGACGACCCCGCCTTCACCGGTGACATGGCGGCTCTGGACGCGGCCATCCGGAGTATGAACGACCTGGCGGCCCAGGCCGCCGCCCTGCCCCACGCTGACCTGGTGCACCGCTATGTGGACGGCCAGCTGCAGCTGACTACCCTGATCAGCAAGCTGTTCATCTTCTGCAGCCTGCGCACCAGCACCAACACCGCCGATAACCAGGCCAACAGCCTGTCCGACCAGATCAGCGCCAAGATCAGCGGCTGCGCCGCCGCCGACGCCTCCCTGCGCCACACCCTGGCCGCCTTCGACGATCTGGACGCCATCATCGACGCCGACCCCGCCCTGGCGGAGTATCGCTATCTGCTGCGGAACATCCGCCGGGACAGCAAGTACCTCCTGTCCGACAAGGAGGAGGAGCTGTTCGCCCGGATGAACATCTCCGGCGCTTCCGCCTGGGAAAGCCTGCGGGATAACCTCACCAGCAGCGTGAAGGTGGAGTATAACGGCGGCGTCACCAACCTGTCCGCCATCCGGAACCTGGCCTACGACCCCGATCCCGCCGTGCGCAAGAGCGCCTATGAGGCGGAGCTGGCCTGCTATGACAAGATCAAGGACTCCGTGGCTTTCGCCCTCAACAGCATCAAGCTGCAGGTCATCAACGAGTGCCAGGTCCGGGGCTATGCCTCCCCCCTGGACAAGGCCCTGTACCAGAGCCGCATGAAGCGGGAGACCCTGGAGGCCCTGCTGGGCGCCATGGACGAGTATATGCCCAAGTTCTGGCAGTATCTGCGGGCCAAGGCCAAGGCCCTGGGCTATGAAAACGGTCTGCCCTGGTACGAGCTGTTCGCCCCCATGGGCAAGAGCGACAAGAAGTACACCACCCAGGACGCCAAGGACTATCTGCTGAACATCTTCGGCGGCTTCGACAGCCAGCTGCACGACATGGTGGAGCGTGCCTTTGACGAGGCGTGGATCGACTTCTATCCCCGCAATGGCAAGGTGGGCGGCGCCTTCGACTGCGGCGTGCCCAGCGCCAGACAGAGCCGCGTCCTCACCAATTTCGACGGTGCCTTCGGCGACATCGTCACCCTGGCCCACGAGCTGGGCCACGCTTTCCACGACCAGCAGGTGTTCACCCACCCCCTGATCTGCCAGGAGTACTCCATGCCCGTGGCGGAGACCGCTTCCACCTTCAACGAGGTCCTCACCGTCACCGCCGCCATCCAGGCCGCCCAGGACAAGGACGAGAAGCTGGCCCTGATCGAAAGCCAGCTGTCCGACGCCTGCCAGATCATCTGCGACATCTACTCCCGGTTCCTGTTCGAGTCCTCGGTGTTTGAGGCCCGTCCCCAGGAGTTCCTGGACGCCGACCGCCTGTGCCAGCTGATGCTGGAGGCCCAGAAGAAGGCCTATGGCGATGGTCTGGACCAGACCTGCCTGCACCCCTATATGTGGCTGTGCAAGGGCCACTACTACAGCGGCAGCCTGAGCTTCTACAACTTCCCCTATGCCTTCGGCGGCCTGTTCGCCCGGGGCCTGTACGCCAAGTACCAGCAGGAGGGCGAAAAGTTCGTGCCTCTGTATAAGGAGATGCTCCACGCCACCTCCGTCAACGACGTGGAGGACACCGCCAAGATCGCCGGCATCGACCTGACCGACAAGGCCTTCTGGCGTCAGGGCCTGCAGTCCCTGGCCGACGAGATTGACCTGTTCTGCGACCTGGTCAAGTGAGCTGACATCCGGCTCTACGTCAATCGCCGGGATAGAGAAAGATCCATGTCATAAAAAGTAGATTCTATCATAAAGGAGTTCGTATCGGCTCAAAAGCTGATACGAACTCCTGCTTTTTTCTATCTTGTCTCTTATTGCTTTCTCTTTTCAGGCTCATCCTTGAAATTTGCGAACTATTTTATAGTTGACTTCGCTATATATATGATATATTATTATAGAAAGATTGGATGGATTGCTTTCAGTTGGCCAACATAGAGCCAATATCAAGACCATTCATTTGAAAAATCAGAAACAGAACCGAGATCAGAAAGGAAGGTAAATGAAGATGAAAAAGCGTTTATTTCCCCTGCTTGCGGCCCTGCTGTGTATGGTGATGCTGATGGGCTGTACGACCCATGCGGAGACGGAATCCAACAAACTGACGGAGGCGGAGCTTCAGGAGCTCCAGGAGCTGTTCGCCCCGGGAAGCTGGTATGCCCAGGCCTGCACCAGCTACTATGAAGCGGCGGAGGCCGTGAATCTGCGCCGTCTGTTCTACGATGGCATCGGCTACGCGGGACTGATCTATGGACAGTGCTATGTGACCGATCGGGAGCGGGACTGGGTGCTGGAGCAGGAACCCGCGGCAGAGAATTATGGCATTTTCCGGGCGCCCCGGGCGGCCATGGATGACGTTCTCCGGCAGTATTTTGACATCTCCCTGGACGATACCCGGAAAATGGGGCTGGATAACCTGCTCTATTGGGAAGATGCCGACGCCTGGTACGCCACCCACACGGATACGGGCCTGAATACGGTGACGCTGACCGGTGGTGAGCGCACGGACGATGGCCTGCTGAAGCTATACTATTCCGGCGGCTGTATCAACCTGCGCCCCACGCCGGACGGACAGAGCCCGCAGCCCTACTTCATCGTTTCCAACCAGCCGGAAGGTTGATGCCAATATAGGAAAAGGGAGAGCGAATACGCTCTCCCTTTTGTCATATTGGTTCACAAAGCCAACAAAAAAGAAAGGATTCCAAGCATTTCTGCTCAGAATCCTTACATTTGTCATAACTCAACACTATAGATTTTTTGAAATTGCTTTCAAAAAATCGGTGTAT
>OIWQ01002566.1_pt1 | contig 18124 bp, 16 predicted proteins | sample 1587571 | NCBI WGS metagenome assembly OIWQ01 (sample SAMEA3888910, study PRJEB22519) | human gut metagenome | biome: human gut; feature: human-associated habitat; material: faeces | place: Denmark | collected 2010 | reverse complement strand
GGTGTCTTTCGTTTGCAATCACAGGTTTTTCAGAACTTTTTAAGTTCTGAAAAGCCGCATGCAGCTTGTCAAAAAGGCTTTTTTGACAAGCGGAGATGCGCAGCGCCTCCGGGCGCTGCGCATCTGTCATTCCCATTTCCCCGGCCCCGGGCGTACAAAACGGGCAGCGCCGGGGATACGACCCCCGGCATCCAAGCGCAGCGTGGGGAAAACATACCGCAAAATGCTAATTTTGCAAAATTACAAAGTCGGCCACCAGGCCCTGCCGAAAGAGATCATCGACGCCATCCGGTTTTTATGCGTCACAGGAGCACATCGCTGCCCGCCCCCTCCCGGGTCCCGGGTCGACCCCTGCCCTGCCGGAATTTTTCTTATCCCCTCTCCCCCGCTCCTCCCCACAAAAAAACCATCTATTTTCCCCGCAAGCCTTGAATTTTGCCGGGAAAATGGATATGATGAAGCATTCTGCGGATACCCGCCGGTATCCGCAAAGATAAGACTATGGAGTGAATTACTATGCAGGATCGCATTGAAATTTCCCGCCATTCCCTGGCGCATGTTCTTGCCAAGACCGTCTGCCAGCTCTACCCCGGCACCAAGCTGGCCACCGGCCCCGCCAAGGATTACGGCTTCTTCTTCGATTTTGACATTCCCGTCAACCTGACCCCCGAGGATTTCCCCAAGATTGAGGAGCGCATGAAGGAGATTCTCAAGCGCCAGGAGGACTTCGTCTGCCGCCGGGTCTCCCGCCAGGAGGCGTAGGCCGAGTTTGCCGACGAGCCTTACAAACTGGAGCTTATCGACGAAATTCCCGAGGGGGAGGCCATCACCATCTATGATACCGGCTCCGACTATAAGGATCTGTGCGCCGGCCCCCACGTTGCCAACACCCGTGAGCTTCTGAGCTGGTATTTTAAGATCGACACCGTCAGCTCCGTTTATTGGCATGGCGATGCCAACCGCGAAAGCCTCCAGCGCATCAAGGTCATTGCCTTCCCCTCCAAGGCCGAGATGAAGGAGCATCTGCGCCTGCTGGAGGAGGCCAAGAAGCGCGACCACCGCATTCTGAGCCCCCAGCTGGACCTGTTCTTCCTGGACGAGACCGCTCCCGGCATGCCCTACTGGCTGCCCAAGGGCTGGAAGCTGTTCAACACCATTCTGGAGTTCTGGCGCGAGGAGCACGAGGCCCGGGGCTACCGGGAGATCTCCTCCCCCTCTGATCAACGCCAACAGTCTGTGGGTCACCTCCGGTCATTGGGAGCACTACAAGGACAACATGTTCGTGATCCCCATCTCCGAGGACGAGGTCTACGGCGTCAAGCCCATGAACTGCCCCAACTCCATTCTGGTGTATAAGCGCAAGACCCGCAGCTATCGCGACCTGCCTCTGCGTCTGTCCGACTGCGACGTGCTGCACCGCAAGGAGAAATCCGGCCAGCTCCATGGTCTGCTCCGGGTCCAGATGTTCCGCCAGGACGATTCCCACAATTTCATCACCGAGGACCAGATCTACGATGAGATCAACTCCATCCTGGATATTGCGGACCGGTTCTACAGCATCTTTGGTCTGGAATACCGTCCCGAGCTGTCCACCCGGCCGGACGATTTCATGGGCGACGTAGCCCTCTGGGACCAGGCCGAGGCAGCCCTGAAGGAGATTCTGGACAAGCGCTACGGTGTCGTCGGTTACGACATCAACGAAGGTGACGGCGCGTTCTACGGTCCCAAGATCGACATCATGATGAAGGACGCCCTGAAGCGCCAGTGGCAGATGGGCACCATCCAGTTGGACTTCCAGCTCCCCAGAAACTTCGACATCACCTACACCGACAAGGACGGCGAGCGCAAAACCCCCGTCATGGTCCATCGCGTGATCTATGGCTCCCTGGAGCGCTTCATCGGCCTCCTCATCGAACACACCGCCGGCAAGTTCCCGTTCTGGACATCGCCGGTGCAGATCGGGATCGTTCCGGTGTGGGAGCATCACAACGATTATGCGGCGGAAATTGATACTATTTTGAGGAGTAAGCGGCTGCGGACCGAGGTCAATTATGAGGACCGGCCAATGGGCGGAAAGGTCAGCGCTTTCCGGAAGGAATTGCTGCCGTATATCGTTATTGTGGGCGATAAAGAGGTGGAAAACCGCACGGTTTCTATCCGGGTGCGGTCCGGCGTCCAAATCAACGACATCCCCCTGGACGTGTTCGTGGATGCGTGCGACCGGATGAACAAAGAGAGAACTCTGGAGCTTCTGGAGACTTTTTGATGGATAAATTGCCGAAAAAATAGCGGCGCAGCGGCGTATATCATTAAAAATATCTATAAAACAATCAAAACAAAGCCGATGCGGATTTCTCCGCATCGGCTTTGTTTTGGTCATATTTTCTGTTATTTTCAATATAACGAAAAAAATCCGGAAGCGGCGGGTCCGGTCAGGGGGCGGGGTGAATGTAGCCCGCAGCCTGGAGGGCCTCTATAAAGCGCTCAAAGGAGGGCGCAATGGTGGATTCCGGCGTTTCATACAATTCTGATGCCTGTTTTAAAATCTCATTTGTGGAAAGTCCATCGGATAGTTTTGAAAAAAAGTAAGCCCCGGTGGAATTGATCCCCTCAACATACGGGACGCGGCCGCGGGCGGGGCCAGTGGCCACCAGAAAATCTTCATCACAAATTTTCGCAAGAATTACGCCAGGAAGGACGGTATATTTCATAATAAATCACCATTTTTAGAACTATTTTTGCGTTTATGCGTGGTCAGTGGGAATCGGAGGAAGCCAGATAGGTTTTCAGAGTTTTTCGGCACAATTTGGCAGATTCGATATCGCCGCGGTTTTTCAGGAGCCAAACCGGTGTTTTCAGCATTTTTTCTGCGATACGACAGGCAGTTTTTGCTTCCTGTTCGGTATTGCAGTCAAAAAGGAACTGGGAAAAGACTTTTCCGGCGGAGTTGTGAACGGTCAGACGTTTGATTTCGTTGGAATCAGACTGTTCCAAGACAATAATTCCACCTAATTTAGCGGTCAGACGTTGAGACATGTTTTCTTTGCCTGTCCATGGAGAAGTTGTGACGAATGCTTCGTCATTTTCAATATATACAATGGGTTTATCCCCATTTATGATCTGAATTTCATCGGGACAGAGGAGTTTCCAGAGACAATAGTGGGTGGACTTGCCGGTGCCGCTGGGGGCGGTGACCAGCCAGGCCAGGTCCTTCCAAATAAAGGAAACCGCATGGAACACGATGCGGTCAAAAACCGTGATGGCAGAGGAGATTGCGGGGCAGAGTTCCATATATTCCACATAATATGCAGGGGAATCTGGCCGGTAAATCCCGGAGGCCTTTTGAAGGCGCTGGGGAGAGATTTCCACGGAGGGAATGTCCCGGTTATTTGCGGGACAGGGCGGGACGGGGCGGGATGTCCCGGCATTTTTTTCCAGATAGGGAAAAAAATACGAATAGTAATCATCGTATTGGGTGGTGACGTCCACAAGGGCGCCAGCCAGGTTCAGGCGAAATTTCATAAGCGTTATTTTGGGGGGTGGGTGGTTGGGGATGGAAGAAAGCGGGGGGATGGGACGCCATCCCCCCGCTTGGGGTTTTACTCAGCTTGGAGTTTTACTCAGCCGATGATGTTGCCGTACTGATCCACGGTGACCTTGCGGCCATCGGGAAGGGTGACGGAATAAAGATCATCGCCAACACGGCAGACCTCCCATTCGCTGGGGGTATCCCCCGTGGGGCTGACAATGGTCTCGCGCAGCTCAGGAGGAATAAATTTTTCGTTCATGGGTTTCTCCTTTCCTCACTCCCAAATGGTGCGGGTGTTGTAATGCAGGGTGTGAGTGACGCCGTGGACCTCGGTGCCGTCCAGGGTGACCCAGTAGGGGGTGACCTCCAGGTCGCCGGTGCCGGACAGGCTCTTATCAGCCAGCATGAGCTTTGCGTCACGAGCCGCTCCAAAGAGGGAGGCGGGGGTCTTGAAAATCAGGTAACGGCTGGCGTAGGAAGCGTCAAGCTTCTGGTCACCAACGATGAAGCCGGAGGCCTGATAGTTGGCGGGGTTATCCACGGCAGAGATCAGGGTGACGCCACGGAGACGGAACAGACCGGTGCGGCTGTAAGCCAGGTCCAGATAGGAGTCGCTGACGTACTTGGCGTAGATGGTGGTGTCCTCCGTGACCTGGTCCAGGTCGGCGGGGGTGGTGCAGGCCTGATCGGCGAACCAACCGGCAAAGACCTTGCCAGCGGGGGCCTGGTAGGCCACCTGGTCACGGACACCGGCACCGGCGGGAACCTGATACTGGGCGGTCTTATCGCCGTCCACCACGGTGACGGTGACGTTCTCCACAGCGGGGGTATCGGGGGTGATGGCGGCGCTGTCGGCACAATAGGTGGCCATCAGCAGCAGCTGCGTCTGGGCGGAGGTCTGGAAGGGTTCGCAGGACTTGTTCGAAGCAGCATCGGGAGTATCCATGCGCGGATGACCAGCGCCCAGATAGGTGGCGGTGCGGGTGAGATTGGAATAGACCTTTACGCCGTCCAGGGTGACCCAATAGGGCGTGTAGACGGTGTTGACAGACGTGTCATGCCACTCAATCTGGGGCAGGCCATAGCAGACAATGTAGCCAAAGCTGTAGTTCTTGACAATGTCGCCGAGCTGATAGGTGGTGGAGCCGCCATCCTTACGGATGAGGCTGATCTTCTCAAAGGCGACGGATTTGCCGCCATCCAGACGTTTAAGCTCCGTTTTGCCGTCATCGTGCTGGAGGGGCGTCTGGTTGGCCACAACGTCCTTATCGTTCTTCACAAAGCCGACCTGCTTGTAATAGCCGCGGTCGATGCCGAAGGCCATATAGAAGGCGTTGACATCCCACTGGCCAGCTTCGTTATGCTCCCGGCCGAACACCGTCTTGGGGTTCAGGTATGCAGCGGGCACTTCCCAGATATAGTAGGTCTCGCCAGCCTGGGGAACAAAGCTGAGGCCGGTTTCGCCGTCGGCGAAGGAATAGGCTTTGGTGCAGTCCTTATCGGAGAAAGCGCCGCCGTAGAGGTAGTCGCCAGCGGTGACGGCAGAATCGTCCGCCTTCTTATTGACCTTTTCGGTGAGGTCGAAGCTGGCGCTGACGGGGTAGGTGTCCGTATACACAGTCTCAGCATTGCCATCTGCGTTCATGCGGACATGAGCCACATAGAAGCTCTGGGTGTAGGCGAACCAAACCTCGCGGTTGGCGTTGGTGATGGTGACCTCAACAGGGGCTACCTCATCGTTGCTCTTGACACCGGAATCAGTCTTATCACGGCCATTGAGGGTATAGCCATAGTAGGTGTAGCCGCTGATGACCTTCCTTTCGACCTGGTAGGTGCCATAGTTCAGAGGTTTGGTGCCTTCATCATTCAGGAAGTATTCCTCCGGGGTCAGCTCTGCGGCCTTGTCGGGGGATTCCACCACAACGCCGTCACGGTTGATGGGCTGGCCCTGGTCATTGACCAGATAGAAGTGCTTGCGGATGGTGCCGCCGTTGAGGGTCACTTGCGGAATCGGGAAGTCCTTCGTGGCAGACTCATCCTGATAATCCGTGTAGGTGAAGGTGGTGGTTTTGTTGGTGGGATAGGTCTGACCCTTTCCGACGTCGCCCCTGAGGGTCACGCGGTACTTCATGACCGCCGGGGTGCCCTCGTTGATGTTGCCGACATCCCAGCTGAGGGTCTGCTCATTGCGGGTGACGGTGCCCTGGCTCAGGTAGACGTCTGCCTGGCCATTTTTGTAGACGGCCTCGTCACTGGTGACCACGGGGTTGCCAGTGAAGTCCAGGCTGACGTAATCGCTCATGGGGTCGATGACCTTGCCGTTTTTGGCGGCGATGGCGATGCTGCCGGCGATGGTGGTGAAGGCGGCGGTGAGCTTCTCCTCCACGTTGTCATCCTGGCCAATGGCATAGTAGCCCTTGGCGGGATCGGTGGCGCAGGATTTCAGGGTGTTTTCGCCATTGGTACCGGCCTGGAGGGCCACGGAGAAGATGGTGGTCCCGGCGGTCTTTGCCTGGTTGGCCTCCCAGATGGTGGCAACGCCGTTGTCGGTGCCGCTGGTCCGAGTAACCGTGCCATCCAAGGCATACACACCATAGCCAACTCGATTGAAGGTGCCATGCTTTGTGCAGGTGGTGTCTGCATACGCATTATAGTTCATGATGAACGCATTGCCTTCACCGATCACATCGTTATAGTCGGGGGTGAAGGCGCCTACGTTGGTGAACCGACCATTGCTGGGACCGAAGTTGTCACACCGGTATCTAGTCTGGCGCTCACACCCTTCATAGGTTGCGGTGGCAACAAAGGGATGGCTGTAGGTAGCCTCACCATCGGACAGGATGACGATGTTCTTCAGCTTACCGACGGAAGAAGCAGAGGCCAGCAACTCCTGGGCCTTGTGGATACCAGCCTGCTGGTTGGTACCGCCTTTGTTATTATTCCGAGAGATCTCGCCCAGTTTCTGAGTCAAATTGCTCTTATGAGCAACATCATAAAAATCAGTGGACCAATGGACATTCGTGCCATAGACCACCAGGGCGATGCGGGTGGTGCTGTTCTCCGTCAGCAGTTTGTCCGCAAAGGCCTTGGCAGCGGCAATGGTATTCTTCATGCGAGGGGCTGTGGTGGCATTCCCATAGCCATTGCTATCGTCTTTGCCGTTTTTGTAATACATGCTGTTGGAGTTGTCGATGACCAGGACCACGTCGGAGGTGGTCTTGTAGTTCATGCCCTCGATGGTGAGGGTGATCTCATAGACACCGCCCTTGCCCTGAACCGGCTTCGCCTCTTTGTTCAGCTGGATGGCGCCCTCAGCGGGCCACACGGGCTGGGTGGCCGCCGTGCCGCCGCCATCGCCTTCGCCTTCGGCGAAGGATGGCAGGGCCACCAGAGACAGGGCCATGACCAGCGCCAGCACGAGTGCCAACGCCCGTTTCCATGTTTTCATTTTCTCATTCCTCCCATTTCGTTTATTTTGGGGGCCGGGCGGCCCCAATTGACTTGGGTTTTGCAGGGATAATTTTGGATGGTATCCATTGTACACCATTCCGATATCGTTTGCAAGAGGTTTTGGGACTTGTTTGCGATATTTTTACGCTTGCTTGGCATTGTATCACAAAGAAGCGTCGAATGCAAGTGTATTCTGGGGAAACCGGGGTGGACTGTGGGGGGCGGGGGTGGTATAATGGAGAGGATAACCGACAGAAACGGAGGGGTTTGACCATGAACGAGAAGAAGCAGAGCGGGTATCCCCAGGAGGACCCCAGGGCGGAGCTGGAGCGGATGATGCAGGATAAGCCGCTGAAAAGGCCGGGGGGCAAGGACCGGAAGGAGCCGCCCATCATGGCGGTGTATGCCGCGCCGGTGGTCAAGGAAGAAAAATGAGCGGGTTCCGGCTGGAGAGCTGCGTGTGGGAGCTGACGCTGGCGTGCTGCTTCGGGTGCAGGTACTGCGGGTCCGCCGGGGGGCGGGCCAGGGCGGACGAGCTGTCCACGGCGGAGTGTATGGATGCGGCGGAGCAGCTGGCGGACCTGGGCTGCCGGAGGGTATCGCTGATCGGGGGCGAGGTGTTCCTGCGGCGGGACTGGGCGCAGATCGCCGGGCGGCTGACCGGGCTGGGCGTCCGGGTGGACGTGATCACCAACGGGTACCTGATGTCGCCGGAGGTGCTGGAACAGCTGAAGCAGGCGGGGGTGTCGTCGGTGGCGGTGTCCATCGACGGGCCGGAGGACGTGCATGACGCCGGGCGGCAGGCCGGGAGTTTTAAGCGGGCCATGGAGGCCGTCCGGGCGCTGACGGCGGCGGGGATGCCGGTGTCGGTGATCTCCACCCTGCGGCGGGACTGCATGGGGCGGCTGGAGGAGCTGTACCGGGTGCTGGAGGGGTCCGGCATCGGGGCGTGGCAGCTGCAGGCGTGCTCGCCTATGGGCAGCGCCGCCCGGGGGCTGGACTGGCGCATCGACCCGGCGGAGGTCATCGCTTTCGTGATGCGGCACCGGACGGAAGCGCCGTTTATGCTGGGAGCGGCTGACAACGTGGGGTACTTTACAGATGAGGAGCTGCGCCTGCGGGGGGCCGATGGGGCCTGCTTCCAGGGGTGCAGGGCGGGTATCTCCGCCATAGGCATCGACAGCGCGGGCAACGTGCGAGGGTGCGAGTCGCTGTACGATGAGCGGTTCAACGAGGGGAATCTGCGGCAGCGGAGGCTGCGGGATATCTGGGAGGACCCGGGGGCCTTTGCGTACAACCGGCAGTTCCGGCGGGAGATGCTGACGGGGCAATGCGCCCGGTGCCGGATGGGGCCATGGTGCGCCGGGGGATGCCGGTCGTATAACTATTTCGTGCATGGGAAGCTGTACGAAAGTCCGGCGTGTGCAGGCGGGGCCAAATAAGGGGCGGACAGAGTCGTCCGCCCCTACGGTGGGAGCGCCGGGGGATCGTCGGAAAGCAAAAGGGCCGCGGCAGAAGCCGCGGGCCTTTTGCTGGGATTACGCCGGAAAAAAGAAGGAGAAGAAGAATCAGTCCAGAATACGGTGCGCCTCCCGCAAAAGCGAATAGGCGGAGCGGAACTTTTCCAAGCGTTCATTATAAAACCGGTGGGCCTGGGGATCGGGCGTGAGCTTGTCAACGGCGCGGTTCCAGGTGGTCAGGTCACCTTGGGACAAGACGCCGGCACCCATACCGGCCAGGATCGCACAGCCGATGGTCTCCGTTTCCAGATTTTCGGGGATCACCAGCTCCTGGCCGAAGATATCGCACAGAATCCTCAGCCATATGCGGCTGCGGCTGCCGCCGCCGCCGCAGTATATCGGCGTGTCGGCGATGCCCACCTCATCCCGCAGAATCCGGAAGCTGTCGGCCAGCGTATAGCCGACGCCCTCCAGCACGGCGCGGGCGAAGTGACCGGCCTTGTGATAGGCCTCCATATGCAGGAAGGCGCCCCGGACGGTGCTGTCCCACAGCGGGCAGCTGGCACCGGTAAGATAGGGCATGAACAGCAGCCCATCTGCGCCGGGAGCCACGGAGGCGGCGGCCTGGTCCAGCTTATCATAGCAGCTCTCGCCCGGTGCGCGGCCGCTGAACAGCATATCTCTGGCCCAGCGCACAGCAATACCGGCATTGTTTACCGGCGTCATGCTGGCGCTGGCGCCGCAGTCCGGTGTGACGGTATTGAGAAAACGGCGGTCCAGATGGTCTGGCAGCAATACAAAGCGTCCCACGCTGCCCATGATGAGGGCGTTTTCCTGCCGACCGGAGCCAAGCCCCACAACGGCAGACATGGTGTCCATGGCGCCGGCCGCCACGGGGATCCCCGCAGGCAGACAGATATCCGGCTGCGCCAGCGTGACGCCCACGATGTCGCTGCTCAGCCGCAATGGCGGCATCTGCTCCATTGACAGGCCAAAATAGCGGCACAGTCCCTCGTCCCACTGCCGCTTGTGGGGATCATAGAGCATGGTGGTAGCCGCACGGGTATGATCCATGCAGTAAACGCCGGTCAAGCGCATGACCAGATAGCTGCTGGGATTGAAAAGATACCGCACCCTGCCGTAGCTGTCCGGCCGGTGCACCGCCAGCCATTTCAGCGTGGGGCCCCACACAAAGCCGTCTGTGTTGTTGTTGCCGGTGATGCGGAAGATCTCGTCGCTGCTGATGTCCTTTTCAATTATCGGCACCATGGAGGCGCCGCGCTTATCCAGCTGCATGATGGCATCGCAGACAGGCCGCAGCTGTTCGTCCGCCAGGATAATGGCGTTGGCATGGCTGATGGCGATGCCGGACAGCTGGCGCAGATCACACCGGCTCCCCAGCTCCTTCAGGCAGGAGCAAAGGCAATCCCACCAGCAGTTGGGGTCGATCACCACCCGGCCGCCGTCCAGGAAGGACAGCATATACTCGCGGTAAGCATAGTGCAGACGCTGCCCCCGCTCAGAAAAAAGGGCGACCTTCAGGCCGGTGGACCCTACATCTATTCCAGCAAGCATATATCACACCTCATTCAGTGCAAACAGCGGCCGATTCGCCTGCAGCACGCGGCGATAAAAGGCGTAGCGCTGTTCATATAAGTCACGCAGGGCGGGATTTGGGGTATAGACGGCTCCTGTATCCCCGGAGTCAACCGGGGTGATCGGCCGCCCCAGCGCACGGCTGGCAAGCCGTGCGTTGCCGATCAGTGCGGCGTCAAAGTCGGACTGCCGCACGCGGATCGTGCAGTTCATGATGTCGCTCTTTATCTGGGACCAGACGGCGCTGTTGTAGCCGCCGCCGGTGCCCAGCACGACCTTCTGGCTCATGGAGGGGTCAGCAAACTCATCCCAGATGGTACGCAGCGCATAGGCGGTGCCCTCCATAACGGCGCACCATATCCGCCTTGCTGGTATCGGTTCCCAGGCCGAAGTATACGCCCCGAAGCGTCTGATCCCACAAAGGGGCGCGCTCACCGCACAGGTATGGCAGGAACACCACGCCGCAGGCACCCGGGACAGACTGCTCCGCCAGCCGGTTATAGTCGTTAAAATCGGCGATACCGCCGTCCACATGGTCGCGGAACCATTTCAGGGAGCCGCCGGAGCAGGTCATGCTGCCCTTGAGAATCCACGCATCGTTGACGGCGTGACGCAGCAGGCAGAGATTCGGATGATACCGGGGCTTATCCAGCACCACTCCGATGCCGGAGGATTGACCGCTCATCTCGAAAATATCACCGGGGCGCACCACATCCAGCCCCAGCGGAGAGGAAGCGCCGTCAATACAGCCGGCGGCCACCGGCGTTTTGCGGGGAATCTGCCAGAGGTCGGCCATCTCGTCCAGCACCGTGCCCACCACCGCATCGCAGGGGTATACATCGGGCCACTTGGTGCGATCCAGCCCCAGCAGGGGGAAAAGCGCCTCCTCCGTCTGCATGGTATGCACGTTCAGCGTCTGCGTCAGTGCGGCGCTGGACCGGTCGATGGAAAAAACGCCGGTCAGGCGGAAGATGATCCAGCCGTTGATTTGCAGATAGCGGTACACGGCGTCATAGGCCTCGCGCTGATGGTTCTTCTGCCATATCAGCTTGGGCAGGGTGAAATAGGGATCAATTCGGTTGCAGGAGAAGCGATGGATATAGTCGGCGTGGGGCTGAAGCACCTTCTGGCAGATATCCTTGGCCCGCTGGTCCATCCAGATCATGCCGCGGCCAACCGGTCGTCCGTCAGCGGTGACGCCCAGAAGGGTGGGAGCCTGACTGCTGACGGAAATACCGCAAATGCGTTTTGCCAGATCGCGGTGAGCATCGGTCAGCTCACGCACGGCGCAGGTGGCGGCATCCCACCAATCCTGGGCAGACTGCTCGACCCAGGTGCGGCCAAGGGGGTAGGTGGGATATTCCACGGCGGATTGAAACAGCCCGCAGCCGTCCTCGTCCACCAGGCCGGCCTTGATGCTGGTGGTGCCTACATCAATCCCCAGGTAGATGTCCTTACTTGACTTCATGGATGGGCTTTCCCTGACGGAAGAAGGCGTCGATATCCTCAAGCAGGATGCGGGTCTGCTGTGCGATAATATCCCGGGAGGCGCCGCCGATATGGGGGGTAAGAATGATATTATCCAGCTTCAGGAAATCGGAATCGTGCTTCATCGGCTCGTTGATCTGCACATCCAGGGCGGCGCAGGCAAATTTTTTATCTCGCAGCGCCTCGTACAGGGCCGGTTCGTCCACCAGTGCGCCCCGGGCCGTGTTCACCAGCACGGCGGTGGGCTTCATCAGCTCAAAGGCATGGGCGCCTACCAGGCTGCGGGTCTCGTCCGTGAGCTTGCAGTGCAGACTGATCACATCGGCGGTGGAGAACAGCTCATCATAGCTGACGCCGGTAACGCCCTGCGGCCAATCGGAGATAAAGGGGTCGTAGGCGATGCACTTGACGTCGAAGCCGGACAGCAGATGCGCCACACGCCGGGCAATGGCGCCATAGCCCAGAAATCCGATGGTCTTGCCGTACAGCTCGTAGCCGTCAAAGGTCTTGAAGGAGGTGTTGCCGGCAATGTCCCAGGGGACGCGGTCCCACTGCTGGGACTCAATATAATGGAACGTCTTGGGAATGTGGCGCATTGCGCAGATCATCAGGCCCACCGCCAGCTCCGCCACGGCGTTGGCGTTGCGGCCGGGTGAATAGGACACCGGCACATTGTGGCGGCGCACAGCATCCTTGTCCACGTTCTCAATGCCGCTGCGGGAGCAGGCGATGAATTTCAGCTGCGGCATATGATCCAGCACATAGTCGTTGATCTCTTCATAGCAGATCACCAGGATCTCGCAGTCGGCGGCTTCCTTGACCAGCTCCTCCGGCGTGAGCTTTTTACCGGTGGCGCCCCAGCCGCCAAACTTGATCTCGTCGACATATTCGCCCAGCTTCGTCAGGCCTTCTTTCGTCATCTGGGCGGAAACAAAAGCCTTCATCTCTCTTTACTCCTTCCACGGATCGAGGATCGTCTTGATTCCCTTATAGTTGGCCTTCATATCAAAGGCGGTCTGCCAATCCTCCAGCTTGAATATGCCGGAGACCATCTTGCTGCAATCCACCTTTCCGGAGCTGAGCAGGCGGAACACCTCCCGCTGATTGATGGCGGAGGAGGAGGACGAGCCCGTTACCACCAGCTCTTTATAATGGATCACATTGGGATCAATGGACACCTTGCTGCCTACGGGGTTTCCGGCGAAAATCACAAAGCGGCCGCCCTTCTTGACATAATCCAGGGACTGCTCCAGCACGCTGGGGACGCCTACGTCAATGATCACGGAATCGGCGCCGCGGCCGTCGCTCTCGCGGAAAATGACATCCTTGGCAGACTCATGGTTGGGATCAATGACCACATCGGCGCCCATTTCCTTAGCCATCTTGCGCTTTTCCGCAATGGGCTCGATCACGATCAGCTTTTTGAGCTTCACGCTCTTGGACAGCTGCACATGGAACAGGCCAATGGGACCCGCCCCGACGATCACGAAAATGTCGCCGTCCTTCAGCTGCGCCTGCTGAATGCCGTGGTAAGCTGCGGCGATGGGCTCGGAGATCGCAGCTACCTCGTCGCTGACATTGTCGGGGATCTCCACCACGTTGCCGCAGGCAATGGCTTCCTTGGGGATTTTTACATACTGGGCAAAGCCGCCGTCGATCTCATAACCGATGGTCGTGCGGTTGACGCAGATGTTGGTGTGTCCCTCCAGGCAGCAGTGACACTTGCCGCAGTAGATCATGGGATACACACTGACCCGCTGGCCCAGCCGGTATCCCGTCACATTGGCGCCGATGCCGGCAATCACGCCGGAAAACTCGTGGCCGGTGATGCGGGGCGCCTGGATGACCTTGGTGCCCTGATAGATCCGGTTGTCCGTGCCGCATACGCCGCCGTAACGCACCTTTACCAGAAGCTCATCCTCGTTGTAGGAGGGGATGGGACGCTCCTCCACGTCAAAATGCTTGGGAGCTTTGAAAACAAGGGCTTTCATCATTCCGTCTTTCATTTCATTCACCTGCTTTTATTAAGATGATCCGGTGGTCAAACCGGTCGAACCGCCGGATGTTGGATTGTTTTGTCCGGAGGCTGCCGCCGCACAGCCCTTACAGAGAGACCTTCTTGTTGAGAAGTGCGACATCCTCATCACACAGGCACTTGGCGCTGCCCTGAGAGATAAAGTGGATCATCGCATTGTTTTCAATTTCGTTGGCAACGGACACCGCATCGCTCATGCTGGGGCCCACCGCCACAACACCGTGGTTGCTCAGCAGCGTGCCATTGGAGCTGCGGATACCGGCGCGGACATTTTCGCCCAGCTGCTGGGAACCGGGCAGCGCAAAGGCGGTGACCAGGATCGGGCCGACCTTGGCCGCCACGCTGGGGGTATAGATGGGCATCAGTGTGCCGTCCTCCACGGAACTGGCATACGCAGTGGCATAGGTGGAATGCGTGTGGCACACGGCGCAGACATTGGGCCGCTCATGATACACGGCCAGATGCAGGGGGACCTCCTTGGTGGGCTTTTCGCCGTCCAGAAGATTGCCGTCCATGTCGATCTTGCTGATGCATTCCTCGGTCATGTGACCCAGAAACCAGCCGGTGGGAGTCATCAGCACGGTGTTCTCATCAATGCGGATGGACAGATTCCCGCCGCTGCCTTTCACAAGGCCCTGATCGTACAGCTCTTTGCCCCAAGCCACCAGCTCCTTGCGGGCGGCGGCTTCCTGTGCGTATGTAGCTTTCTTGGTCATTTCCAAAACCCTTTCTTTGTTGCACATAATATCGTTTTCATACTATTTCGTGTGCTGATTTAAGTATAATTGAAGTGAAAAGAAAACTCTACATACAGGATGATAAATATAAGGTTTCGTTTTGTGTCGGCGGCACAAAAAAGCAGGCTCTCCCACATGGCGGGGCGGTTTCAGGAGGAAGTTATCCGGAGATAGCGGCAGAGGTTATTGGCAAATTCGCGGTTGCGGCAGTCCTGCATGGGATTGATGCCCAGCTTGTCCTTGATCTTGCCCAGCCGGAAGGAAAGGGTGTTTTTGTGGATAAAAAGCCGCTTACTGGCCGGAAGCAGACTGTAATCACAGTCCGCCAGACTGCCGATCAGCTCCACATAGGTCGACAAAAACTCCTGCGGCAGAGTGGAAGAAAAAACGTTGAACATGCCGCCGTACTCCACCAGGGGGATGCAGTATTCAAGATACTCCTTCGTATGGTCGTAAAACCAGTTGATGGGCTCCTTGCAGTGGGCAATGTTGTTGAGCCATACCGCATGATTGTAGCCGATGCGGTAATAGGACAGGGCATTTTGCAGGCTGCCGGCAAACACGGTGTAATGCAGGTTCTGCGCATCCAGCGCACGCTGCCACCATTGCAGATACTCCATGACAACGGTGCGGTAATTGTGCAGAACGTCCTCGCCGTAGCCCAGATAGATATACAGGACGATGCGGTCGCTGCGGCTGAGGGTCAGAATGTCCTGGGAGTGATAGCAGGGATTGTCGCTGCCCTGCTGGATCAGGGCAGCCACGTCGCCGGGGGGATCGGTGATGATAAACACGGGAATGCGTATGCAGTCGTATTTATAGCCCAGCGCCGTGGCCCGGGCCTCCAGCTCCCCCTGGGTGACCTGCGTGTCATACAGGAGCCGCTGCACAAACAGCTCAAACTTGGTGCCGTTCTTCTGCGTACGGATGCTGTCGCGGACATAGGAAGCCATTGCCTCCAGGGACAGCTTCAACGCCGAGGCAAAGGAGGATACGCTCTTCTCGTTCCCGGTCACCTCCAGCACACCGATGGCCGCATTGTCCTGCATCAGCGGCAGGCACACGGTCAGACGATTTTCATAGCCCTTGACCCGGTGCGTGACCACGGTGCCCTCCCCCCGCAGGATCTGGTAGGCAATGTCGTGAAAGGTGCCAAGGTTTTTCTGCTGGCCGCTGGCGATGATGAAGCCGCTGCTGTCAATGATCTGCGCCTGATAATCCGTTGTGGCGGACAAATTGGCGACAAAGGTCTGGGCGAGTTTTTCGTCGATCATGTGGATAACTCCTTTCGTTCCGAAAATATCGCAGGTGGGTCAGAGGGCCCGCCGAAATCGCTTCGGTCCCGCATGCTTCGTGCGGAGCCATCCTGCGAAAAGGGGGAGATATGCGGCGTGTACCACACATCTCCCCTTGCACGCCATTAAATTGTCCGCAGAAAGGCTGCGGTGGACGCCAGCTGCGGCGCAGAGAGAGGCAGGTCGGTCTCCAGGCTGACCGTGCCGGTGTAGCCGGCGGATCGCAGACGCCGCAGACGGGTGCGATGCAGCTCGTACCGCTGCGGATGCGGCATGCAGCGGCTGTAAGGATCGCCGGCCACGTCATCCGAAATATGCACATGGCTGATATAGGGCATCAGCTCCGCAACGGAGCGATCCGCCTCCCCCTGCCGCTCCATGCTGTACAGGTCATAGATCAGCCCAACATGCGCACCCTCCAGATGCGTGATGATCTCCAATGCCTCATCACAGGTGTTTATGCAGTTGCAGAAGCACTCGGCCAGAGGCTCCAGCGCCACGGCGATGCCCAGCGGCTCGTAGGCCTCCGCATTGTCCAGCAGGAATTCCGTCATCTGACGGATGGCCAGCTTGCGGTCAAAGTCCTTCGGAAGGATGCGGGATCTGGGAGACCCGACCCCCACCTGCCGGATGCCAAGCTCCCCGGCCCGACCGGCCGTGCGGCGAATGTATTCCAGATTCTGCCGACGGTCATATCCGGGACCGGCGATGGTGATCTCCGGCGGACAATAGGCATTGAAGCCGATGCAGGGCAGCTCCAGCTCGTCCAGCCGGCGGCGCAGGCAGCGAAAATCCTCTTCCGAAAGGGCGCTGACCGCTTTTCCTTGGAGCTCCGTAAACGCAAGGCCCGCTTCCTTGACCAAGCCGATGGTGGAAACGGACGCAACACAGCCAAAAATCATAGTAACCTCCTGCAATATTCGTCACGGTTTGAAGCGCAGCAGCCGGTTGTGGTCCTTTCGGCCCCGGCTGTCTATGGGGCAGGGCTGGTAAACGTTTACTTATCAGGCAAAAATACCCCGCTTCCTTATGGTTGTATTCTAACAAAAAGCCCAGAGTATTTCAAGCCATAATTGTAAAAACGAAAAATGTTTGTAAAAACAGTAAAACCGCAAAAAATTTGTTTTACATTCCTGGAAAAGTATGCTAAAATATGAACAATATACCAATGCGCCGCAGTGGCGGTCCGGTGAAAAGGATGGGTTTTCCCGGGTCGGGTCCCCCCTGCTTCCAGAATACGTTTTCATGCAGCGGATATGGGGCACAACAGCAGGCGCACGGTGTGATAAGATTTTTCATAGGCGCAGTCATCATGCGCCGCAGGGAGTGAACATGGAGAGACGAGCTACCATCAAGGATGTCGCACAGGAGGCTGGCGTTTCAATCGCCACCGTGTCTCGGGTGCTGAATCACAACGCTTTTGTTACAAACGACGTTAAGGCGAAGGTGCTGAAAGCGGCCGACCAGCTGAATTATATTCCCAATACCATTGCCAAAAGCCTGAAAACCAACCGCACCAACAGCATTGGCTTTGTGATCTCGGACATTTCCAGCGAATTCCTGATCACGTCGGCACGGGCCATGGAGGGAACGCTGGCGGCAAACAATTACAGCATGATCCTGTGCAGCTCGGAAAACGATCCCCAGCGGGAACACAACTATCTGCGCATGCTGCTGAGCAAGAATGTGGATGGCATCGTGCTTAACACCACAGGCAAGAACGACGATTATATCAGCGAGATTTCGTCCCAGTTGCCCATGGTGCTGTTTAACCGCAAGGTGCAGGGGAATGATTTCAGAGGCGACTTGGTGGATACGAACAACTACGACGCCAGCTATGAGCTGACCCGTCTCCTGCTGCAGATGGGCCACCGCCGGATCATGGTGGTGCGGGGTCCCGCTTGGCTGAGCAATGCCCAGGAGCGCTTTGACGGCTTTGCCGCCGCCATGCGGGGCGCCGATATCGACGTGAACAGCAGCGACTATCCCTATATTTTCGAGGGGGACTTTTCCGTGCGCACGGGGCAGAAGGCCTTGGAATTCATGCTGACCCTGCCCCACCCTCCCACGGCGATCTTCTCGCAGAACGTGGTGATGACGCTGGGCGTTATGACCTGCGCACGAGAGAACAACATCAACATCCCGGACGACGTATCACTGGTATCCTACGACGGGATCCCAAATGCGCAGCTGATGGTGATCCGGCCCACATCCGCAGTGTTCGACACGGCGGCCATGGGTCAGCGGATCGGTCGGGCGATCCTGGAAAGGATCGAAAATCCCATGATCGAAAACCGATCCTTCATTTTCCAGCAGCGGGTCATGCAGGGCAACTCCATCAACATGCCGCCCTTCCGGATGGAGGACGGTCAGTCGTTTACATGAGAGAATCCAGAAAAGCGGCGTGTCACAAGGGTGACACGCCGCTTCAGCTTGTCAAAAAAGTCTTTTTGACAAGCTGCGTGCGGTTTTTCAGAACTGAAAAGTTCTGAAAAACCTGTGATTGCAAACGAAAGACACCCCTGATGGGTTTC
>OIWQ01002565.1_pt1 | contig 18131 bp, 19 predicted proteins | sample 1587571 | NCBI WGS metagenome assembly OIWQ01 (sample SAMEA3888910, study PRJEB22519) | human gut metagenome | biome: human gut; feature: human-associated habitat; material: faeces | place: Denmark | collected 2010 | reverse complement strand
GTTGATGGCGTCGCAGACGAGGTCGGTGTTGAGGGCCTCGAGGATGGTCTTGCCGATGAGAATTTCGGAAGCCATCGCGGCGGAATGGGTCATGCCGGAGCAGCCGAGCGTCTCGACCAGAGCTTCCTCGATGACACCGTTCTTGATGTTCAGGGTCAGCTTGCAGGCACCCTGCTGCGGTGCGCACCAGCCCACGCCGTGCGTAAAGCCGGAGATGTCCTTGATTTCCTTCGCCTGGACCCACTTGCCCTCTTCGGGAATGGGAGCCGGGCCGTGATACGCGCCCTTTGCGACCGGGCACATATGCTTAACTTCCGCAGTATAAATCATAAGAGTCTTTCCTTTCAGAGAAAATTTCTCAAAACCACAGGCGTCGTATGCCCATAGTGATCGATATTACAGTTGAATTATACCCAGACTAACAATCAAAGTCAAGAAAAAGGGAGAATTTTTGAGGTTTTCCCTCATCGCGCCTCCTTCGGCACGTCGCGCATGCTCAGACTGATGCGCTTGCGCTTTTCATCGACCTCCAGCACCGTGACCTTGACCACATCTCCGACGCTGACCGCCTCGGATGGGTGCCTGATGAATTTGTCGCAGACCTTCGAAATGTGGACCAGCCCGTCCTGATGGACGCCGATGTCCACAAAAACGCCGAAATCAATCACGTTTCGCACCGTTCCGGTCAGCACCATCCCCGGCTTCAGATCCTTGATGTCCAGCACATCCGTCCGCAGGATCGGCGCGGGCAGCTCGTCGCGCGGGTCGCGTCCGGGCTTCAGCAGCTCCCTGACGATGTCGCGGAGCGTCATTTCTCCGCAGCCGCACCGCTCCGCCGCCTGCTTCCAGCCGATCTTCTCCACGCGCTTCGGAAGCTCCGCCAGCGCGCCTGTTCCGACATCCGCAAGCGAATATCCGCAGAGGCTCAAAAGCGCCTCCGCCGCCGCGTAAGACTCCGGATGCACGCCCGTATGGTCGAGCACCTGCCGGCTCTCCGGCACGCGCAGGAAGCCCGCGCACTGCTCAAACGCCTTCGGGCCGAGCTTCGGCACCTTCAAAAGCTGCTTCCGGCCGGTGAACGCACCGTTTTCCTCGCGGTAGGTGACGATGTTCTTCGCCGTCACATTCGTCAGGCCCGCGACCTGCCGCAGGAGTGACGGCGAAGCCGTATTGACGTCCACGCCGACGGCGTTGACGCAGCTTTCCACGACGCCGCCCAGCGCGGCGTCCAGCTCCTTTTCCGGCATATCGTGCTGATACTGCCCCACGCCGATGGCCTTCGGGTCGATCTTCACCAGCTCTGCCAGCGGGTCCTGAAGCCGCCGCGCAATGGAGACCGCAGAGCGGAGATTCACATCGAACTGCGGGAACTCCTCCGCAGCCAGCTTGGACGCGGAATAGACCGAGGCTCCCGCCTCGCTCACGATCATATACGACACGCCGCCTCCGACGGCGCGGATCAGCTCGACGGTCATGGCCTCCGTCTCGCGGGAGGCCGTGCCGTTGCCGATGGCGATATGCTCCACGCCGTCCTTCCGGATCAGGCGGGCCAGCGTATCGATGGCCTCCTGCTTTTTGCGTTCGCTGAACGTGGGATAGACGACAGCCGTATCGAGTACGCGGCCCGTCGCATCCACGACGGCGACCTTGCAGCCGTGCGCGTAGCCGGGATCCAGCCCCATCGTCACATGTCCCTTCACCGGCGGCTGCATCAGCAGCGGCCGGAGGTTCAGCGCGAAATTATGGATTGCGCTCTCCGCAGCGGTATCCGTCAGCGTGCCGCGCAGCTCCCGTTCCAGACTCGGCGCCAGCAGGCGGTCATAGCTGTCGGCGCAAACCGCGCCGAGAAACGCCATGGCCGGCGTTCCGGGCGTTACGACCGCGCGGCGGATCGTCTGCACGGCCAGCTCCTCGTCCATGTCCACGGAAATTCTGAGCCAGCCCTCGCGCTCACCGCGATTGAGCGCCAGCACCTGATGGCTCTGGAGCCGGGAGACCGGCTGCGTGAAGTCGTAATAGAGCCGGTAGACCGAGTCCTCCTCCTTTGCCGCCTTTGAACGGAGCACAGCCTGCTGCGCGGTCAGCTCGCGCAGGCGCTTGCGTAGCGCCGCGTCGTCCGAGATCCGCTCCGCCAGAATATCGCCCGCGCCCGCAAGCGCGTCCTCGACGCTCTCCACGCCCTTTTCCGGGTCGATGTAGTCCAGCGCCAGCTTCTCCGGCGGGAGCATATCGCGCGTCTGCGCGAGGATCGCGTCCGCCAGCGGCTCAAGTCCCTTTTCCTTTGCGATCGTCGCGCGCGTCCGGCGCTTCGGACGGAAGGGACGGTAGATGTCCTCCAGCTCCGCCAGCGTCGCTGCAGCGTCGATCTGTGCGCTGAGCGCGTCGGTAAGCTTCTCCTGCGCGGCGATCAGCTCCCTGACCTCCGCACGGCGTGCCTCCAGGCTGCGCAAATATTGCAGCCGCGTTTCCAGCGTCCGCAGCGCCGTGTCGTCCATTCCGCCGTGAGCCTCCTTGCGGTAGCGGGCGATAAACGGGATCGTATTGCCCTCGTCGAGCAAGGTGACAACATTCTGCACATATTTTTCCGCACAGCCAAGTTCTGCGGCCAGTATTTGCGTGATGGTCTGCATAGGTCTCTCCTTCGGTTCCGGCTTTGCGTCCGCAGACGCTTCAAATTCCTTTGCATTATAGCATAGCTTCCGCTATAATGGAAAAAAAGATTTTTGGGAGGCAGTCATGCGCTACGACGTTGTTCTGATCGATATTGACGATACGCTTTTTGATTTCCGGCAAAGCTCCTTTGAGGCGCTGGAACGGGCCTTTGCGCGCCGAGACGTTTCCTTCACATGGGAGAACATGCCGGCCTACGAGGTCTACAATGACCGGCTCTGGCGGGCATTCGAGCGCGGCGAGATCCCGAAGCCGCTCATTTTCACCGAGCGCTTCCGGCTCTACTTTGCCGAACGGGGACTGGACATCGATCCGGAGGCGTTCAACCATGATTATCTCCTGTATCTGGCCGAAGGATACGCCTTTATGCCGCACTGCCGTGAGCTTCTCGAGGCGCTGCACGGAAAATGCAGGGTCTACGTCGTCACCAACGGTGACACCTTTGCGCAGGAGTCGCGCATCGCGCGTTCCGGCCTTGCGCATCTGTTCGACGGCGTTTTCATCTCCGAGCAGCTCGGCTGCCGCAAGCCGGAGAAGGTTTTCTTCGACCGCGTCTTTTCCATCATCGGCGACGAGCTGCGCAGCCGCGCCATTCTGGTCGGCGACAGCCTCAGCTCCGACATGCAGGGCGGGCGCAACGCCGGGATCGCCACCTGCTACTACGGCAAGGCGGAAAACGCCGACGACCGGTGCGATTATGTGATCGGCGACCTGCTGGAGCTGCTGCCGATCGTCGAAAACGGCTGACACGCGCCTCTCTTCTTTCGCGCTCCGTTTGGTTTTGTCGAAGGCAGTCGATAAATTCTGGCATATTATGGCTAAATATCCCTTGCAGAAAATGGTTATTTGTGCTACATTATAGATGTCGCGGCGATAGTAGACGTATCGGACGGATACGCAAAACATCATTGAGGAGAGGACAGCATATGGAAAATCGCGTCAAAATTTTGATTGCCGACGGGAATGAAGAATTCTGCGGACATCTGAAAAGAGCGCTTGAACAGTCCGGCGGCTATGAGGTCGTTGGAATTGCCGGCGACGGAGAGCAGGCGCTCGCTCTGCTCTCCGCACAGGAGCCGGACGTTCTGGTCTTGGATCTTCTGCTTGCCAAGATCGATGGGGTATCCATTCTCAAGCAGGCGCATAACATGGATAAAGCGCCGGTCGCGCTCGTTTTATCCGGCTTCATGACGGAATTCGTCGGAAGCTTGGCCGTATCGCTCGGCGTACAGTATTTCATGGCCAAGCCCTGTGACTTTGAGCTCGTCGCGGAGCGCATCCGCGAGATCGTCGCCGTGGATCGTCAGTCCAAGAGCGCCGCGCAGAAGAAGGGCGAGGTCAACATCGAGGCTATGGTCACCTCCATCATCCACGAGATCGGCGTCCCGGCGCACATCAAGGGCTATCAGTATCTGCGCGAGGCCATCATGATCGCCGTGGACGATATGGACGTCATCAACGCCATCACGAAGGTTCTCTATCCGCAGGTCGCAAAGGCCTTCTCCACCACGCCCTCGCGCGTTGAGCGCGCCATCCGCCATGCCATCGAGGTCGCATGGGACCGCGGCGATCTGGAGACGCTGCAAAAATTCTTCGGCTACACCGTTTCCAACACGAAGGGCAAGCCGACCAATTCGGAATTCATCGCGCTGATCGCGGACAAGCTGCAATTGCAGCTCAAGGATATGGAGATCGGCGTTTGCTGAACACCCTGCGGTTGTCAAAAGGGTATGTTGACATCTGCACAGCCGGATAACACGATCCGCATTTTTTGCCGCACGCGGCAAAAAATGCGAGAGTTTGGACAATCTAAAGCGGCCGGAAGCAATGCTTCCGGCCGCTTTTTGTCTCTATTCTTCCGTTCGCGCCAGCGTCAAAACGCCCGCGCAGGACGATATACGCGCAAACGTGAGTCCGGGGAGCTTTTCCCGCAGCTCAGAGGCCACGAAATAAATCTCATCCTCGTCCCAATCCGCGTCTGCTGCTTCCCGGCAGGCTTCCAGCTCCGCGCGCGTTTCAAACGCCACATCGCCGATCAGAATTTTCCCGCCCTCGTTCAGCTGTTCTCTGAGGCCGCTGAGGAACACCGCCTTCGCGTCGTCCGTCAGATGGTGCAGGGAGTAGGTCGCAATTATGAAATCGTAGCGCTGCTTCCGCAGCGGCTCCGCAAGTCCAAGCGAGAAATCGCCCGGATACAGCTGCGCATCCGGCATTTTCTCCTGTGCCGTCTCGATCATTTTCGCCGAAAAATCCTGCCCGAAAATTTCACAGCCCTGCGCATACAGTCTCGCGGTCAGCGTTCCGGTTCCGAAGCCGATGTCCAGCACCTTTCTGCCCGCTCCTGCCAGAATGGTCTGATAGATGCTTTCCAGCACATCCCGGTATCCGGCGAAGGGATAGGTATCCGATTCGTCAGACGCCCGGACGGACGCATCGTAGCCGTCCGCCCAGAGGTCGAAGCCCTGTTCCTTCAGCACGGCTGCACGCTTTCGTAGCTCAGCGTCTGGATATCCTCAAAGGCCTCCTCCGTCTCGTCGAACGCGACCTGAAGATCGGCGATGGTATCCTGCATCCGGCTGAGCACCGACGAGAGATCCTGCGACAGCGCCTCCAGCTCCTCGCCGGAGTCGGTATAGCGGGTATGCGCACTCTGGCAAAGCTGGGAAAGCTTCTCCTTCAGCCGCTGCGCGCGCACGAGCGCGTTGCGCTCCATGGCCTCCGCCCGGCGATAGGCTTCCAGCTCCTCTTCGGTATAGTTCTTCTCCGGAGCGGCCTCGGCGGGCGCTTCCTCCGGTGCTTCTGCGTCGTCCGGCTCATCCTCTGGCTCGCACACCGGCGGCTGCGGCACGCCTGCCAGCGCCTCTGCGGCGGCCTGCTTTTCCGCCTCCGCCCGGGCCTCGGCATCTGCGGCGCGCTGCGCCAGCTCCGCCGCCTCCTGTGCCAGCGTCTCGACCTGCTGCTGGAGCGAGGCGTCCTCCACGGTCATCCGATCCAGCTTCGCGTTCGCGGCAGTGAGCTTCTTTTTCGTCTCGTCCAGCTCCGCCCGCAGCGCGGCCTTTTCGGCCTCCAGCTTCTCGTTGGCGTCCTTCACCTGCCGCAGCTCCTTCAGGTGCTCCACCGAGGCCGTTTCAATATAGTGGACGACATCGTCCCGGTTAAAGCCGCCGATCGAGGTGCGGAATTTCGTAAAATCAGCCATAAGAACTGCCTCCTGCCTTTTATGGGAAAATCATATCACAACAGCCTTTAAAATACAATCTGAAAACTGCTTTTTCGCGGGTTCCTGTCCGTTTTCTCCGCCGTCCGCGCGAACGCGGCTCATGCTGCCGCTCAGTTCTCCGCCGGCGCTTCGAGACCAAACTCGCTGGGCAGGAAGCGCGGACAGACATTTTCCGACGTGCAGATCACGGACGCGGCCAGACGCGTACCGATCCGGCACGACTCCTCGAGCGTCTTTCCATAGGTCAGGCCGATGGCCACGCCCGCGAAGAACGAATCGCCCGCGCCGGTCGTATCGCGCACATGCACGCGCTGCGCCGGGCATACGCCGCTCGTTCCATCGACCGAGGCATAGACGGAACCCTGCTCGCCCATCGTCACGACCATGCTCGGGATCTTCGCCTGCTGGACGCGGCGGAGCAGGATCTCGCGCATCTCCTCCGGCGTTTTGTCGTGATAATCCTCGGCAAAGAGGATGCCGGCCTCGAGCTGGTTGCAGACGAAGCAGTCGGTGTATTGCAGCAGGTCGCGGCGCTCCACCGCGATGTTCATATTGGAGACCACCGCGTAGACCCGCTTATGATATTTTTCCGCATACTGATAGACGCGCTTGACGATCTCCTTTTCCATGTCGATCTCCAGAACGATGCTGTCGCAGTCCCGGAAGATCTCGTCGCCGCACTCGTCCAGCGTGTCGCACAGCGGCAGAAGATCCGGCCGCTTGGAAATGGAGGCGTAGACGTCGCCGTCGTTGTCAAAGATCGCAAGCCATGTCCCCATGCCGTCCGGGCGGTGACGGATAAAGCGCGTATCCACCTTGTGGTTGCGCAGCTTCGTCAGCACGTCCGCGCCCACGCCGGTGTCGTCCACAAGGCTGACAAACGTCGGCCGAAGCTCCACGTTTGCAATGTCCTCCACCACGTTCCGGCTCACGCCGCCATGGACGTGCTTCACGATACCGGCGTTCCGGCCCTGCGGGATATAATTCGCCATCGGATAGCCCTTGATATCTACGAAAATTGCGCCGAGCACAACGATCCCCATGAAAAGCCCCTCCTTTTTGCATCCAGTATAGCATAAAATGTCGGATCCGGATAGAGGCAAAATGCCGCAGAGACATTCTCTGCGGCATTCTCGTTTATTTTGTTTGCGGGTGAAGCGGCGGCTCAGTCCAGCAGCTTCCGCAGAATCGGCTCCACGCTTTCAAAATGCTTGTCCTCGTCGGCAGCCAGCACGAGCAGCGCCTCCGCCAGGAACTGCGGCAGAACCGGATGGAACATGCAGTCGTATTTCTCCATGATCGGCTGGAGCATTCCGCACATCTGTGCCACGATCTGCTTATGGTGCTTGCGGAAGGTCGAGGAATCGTTCATCGTCGCCGGGTGCTTCTCCCAAATCTCATGATAGCTCTCCACGAAGCTGTCCAGCGCCTCGGCCAGTACACGAATGGCCTCCAATGCGCTCCCGGCTTCCTGCATTTTCACATCCAGCATTGCCCGCCGCGCCCTCCAGTCCTCCAGCATGACCGACTCGACCAGCTTCTCCTTGGACGGAAAATAGTTGTAGATCGTTCCAGGGACCACGCCGCACTCGGTCGCAATTGCGCGAATGGTCAGCTCTGAATATCCCCGGCCTACCAGAATCTCTCTGGCGCACATCAGGAGCTTCTCCCGCAGCGCATTGATCTTCTTTGGCATGGACGTGTTCTCCTCTCTTTCTTTATGTAAATAATACACATATTTATGGAAATTTTCAAGTCACATCCGTAATTTCCAACAATATGAACGTTTCAATTTAGATTACTCTTGTATATTTCGTTTAGTAAATGTTCGGAATCCGTTCGAATTTGTGTTTGCTTTTCAACTTTCTGAATTTTTTCTTAAGAATTTCCGCCAGCCGCCGCGCATACCCTTGACAGAAATCTGTTTCGATCCGCCGGCCCGCCCGGCACAGGAAGGAGCGATCCCATGAACGCACACGGAAGCATTCTGGCCCGCGTTTTTACCTCCAACGCCATGCTGCCCGTCATCGGCGCCGCCGTTGCCTTTGTCCGCCGACGTTCGGACGGTACGACGGAGCTTCTGGCCTACCGCACCACCAATTATGACGGCATGACGGTGCCGGTCGATGTGGATACGCCGGAGCTGGACGGCACGACGCTGGCCTCCTCCGGCAAGCAGCCCTATACGCCGGTCTCGCTGGTCGTCGATTCTCCGGGCTTCGACCGTCTGATCGTCAACGGCGCGCAGATCTTTACCGGCACCCAGACCGTGCAGGACATGATGCTCCTGCCGACGCCGTCGCTGCCGGAGAGCTACAGCCGCACCGAGACCGTCACCATCCCCGCGCAGACGCTGTAAAGGAGGTCCGCCATGCCACAGCCTGTCGTCATACCCTATGTCCCGCGCACCATCACCGTCCACCTCGGCCCGCCGGATTCCGACGCTGCCAATGTGACGGTGCCCTTCCCGGATTACGTCAAAAACGTCGTTTCCAGCGAGATCTACCCGACGTGGGAGCCTTCGGCACTCCGCGCGAACATGCTGGCGGTCATCTCCTACGCGCTCAACCGCGTCTATACGGACTATTACCGCAGCCGCCGCTATCCCTTCGATATCACAAGCTCCACCGCCTACGACCAGAAGTTCATCTCCGGGCGCAACATCTATGAGAACATCTCCGAGCTTGCCGACGAGCTGTTCAACACCTATCTGCGCCGTCAGGGCTCCGTCGAGCCGCTGGCCGCAAAATTCTGCAACGGCACGACTGTCACCTGCGAGGGCCTCAGCCAGTGGGGCAGCCAGTATCAGGCATTGGAGGGCGCAAACAGCGTGGAGATCCTGCGCTCCTATTACGGCGATGACGTGGAGCTTGTCGCGGGCGCGCCCATCGAGGACGTGCGCGAGACCTATCCCGGCACGCCGCTCCGCCTCGGCTCCACGGGTGAATATGTGACCGTCGTGCAGGTATCTCTTAACCGCATCTCTCAGAACTATCCCGCGATTCCGAAGGTCATTTCCAGCGGCGTGTTCGACGCCGCGACCGAGGCCTCCGTCATCGCCTTTCAGAGCATCTTTTCCCTCACGCCGGACGGCATCGTTGGCAGCGCAACGTGGTATCAGCTCGAACGCATCTATGTGGCCGTTCTGAAGCTTTCGGAGCTGCGCTCCGAGGGCCAGAGCTTCACCGCCGTCTCCTTCCAGTACCCGCAGGCGCTTTCCGTCGGAGACACGGGCGGCGGCGTGGAAAGGCTTCAATATATGCTCGCCGTACTGGCGGAGTTTCTGCCGGAGATCCCGGACGTCACGCAGACCGGCGTCTACGACGCGCAGACGCAGAGCGCCGTTTCGGCATTCCAGAGCTACGCCGGCCTCCCGGTCACAGGCTCCGTTGACGAGCCGACGTGGAACGCGATCTACAGCCAGTATACCGCCATCGACGGCGACGTTTTTGAAAACGGGGAGCTGTTCCCCTACACCCGGGAGGACGAGGCCACACCCGCCGGGGCCTTTGCGCCGCCCGCGCCTCGATTCGAAAGCACGACGCGGTTCGTGCAGTTTCCCGGCATGACCCTCTCGGAGGGAATGCAGGATGCGGAGGTGGTATCATGAGGGGTTCTCCGCTGAACTATCTGGGCGCGCCGATCCTGAGCCTCCAGTCCATGCTGGCTGTTCTCTCCAAGGCCGGAGGCGAGCTGCCCTCCGTGATTCCCGACGGCGTTTACGGCCCGGAGACGACGCGGGCTGTCTCCGCGTTCCAGCGGCAGAACGGCCTGCCGGAAAACGGTGAGACCGACAACCGGACGTGGAATCTCATCGTGGACGCCTTTACGCGCCTGTCGCCGCTGGTTCTGCCCGCCGCGTCGCTCTCCATCGTCTGGCAGCCCCTGCAGACCATCTCCTATGGCGAAGAAAACTTGCAGCTTCCGCTTATTCAGGGAATGCTTGTCGCCATCCGCGGAATCTTCCCGGATATGCCGGAGCTGCGCGTGACCGGCATCCATGACGCCGCCTCCGTCCGCGCCGTCCGCTGGTTCCAGCAGAAGTCCGGTCTCAAGCCGGACGGCGTTCTCACGCAGATCGACTGGCTCTATCTGACCGGGCTTTACCGGCTCGTCATCGGGGACGGCACGCTGAGCGTCTGACCGCCCGGCGATTTTCATTGCGCTTTTCCGCTTCCGCTGTTATACTGAAAGTGCAGCCCCGCACAGCCGGTCGAGCGGCCATGCGGGGATACCAATGAAAGCAAGGAGCATTTCCATGAAAATTCTGATCTGCAACGTCGGAAGCACCTCCCTGAAATATCAGCTTTTTGATCTCGACTGCGGCGAGAACGTTTTGGCCTCCGGCGGCGTGGAGCGTGTCGGCGCGCCGGTCGGACGCTTCTACGCGAAAAACCGCCTCACCGGTGAGGAGCATTCGGAGGAAGCCGTATTCCCCACGCACCGTGAGGCCATCGAACGGATGCTGCGCGCACTGCTGGACAGCGTCCTGCCGGAGCTTTCCGCGCTGGACTGCGTCGGCTTCAAGGTCGTTCACGCGCGAGGCGTCACGGGCGTGCAGTACCTGACGGAGGACGTTTTGGAAAAAATGGCGGCGTTCAACGCCGTTGCGCCCGCGCACAATCCGCCCTATATCGCTGCCATCCGCCAGTTCCGGTCGCTGCTGCCCGACACGCCGCTGATCGGCGCGTTTGAGACGGCGTTCCACGCGGATATGCCGCCCGAGGCGGCGCTGTATTCCATTCCCATCGAGCTTTCCCGGAAATACGACATCCGCCGCTACGGCTTCCACGGCGCGTCCCACGAATACCTGTCGCAGTGGGCTGCGGACGCGATGGACCGCACCGATCTGCGGCTCGTTACCTGCCATCTCGGCGGCAGCGGCAGTCTCTGCGCCGTCAAAAACGGAAAAAGCATCGACACGACCATGGGGCTTTCGCTCCAATGCGGCGTCATGCACAACAACCGCTGCGGCGATATCGACCCGTACATTCTCTTTTATCTGGCTGAGGAGACCGGGATGGGTCTGCCGGAACTGCGTGAGCTGCTGGAAAAGAAGAGCGGCTTTTACGGCATGTCCGGCGGCATTTCAAACGATCTGCGCGACATTGAGGCCGCAGCTGACGCCGGAAACGACGACGCGGCCAACGCCATCCTCTCCTATGCCTACAGCATCAAGAAATACATCGGCGCTTACGCGGCCGCCATGGGCGGGCTGGACGCCGTCGTCTTTGCCGGCGGCATCGGTACGAACAGCCCCACCGTCCGCGCGCTTTCGCTGGCCGGACTGGAATTTCTCGGCATCCGCCTCGACGGCGAGAAAAACCGCCATGCCTTCCCCGGCCGCGACATTTCCATCGACGATTCCCCCGTCCGCATCTTCGTCGTCGAGACCAACGAGGAGCTGACGGTCGCGCGCAAGGCCGCCGCGCTGCTTCGCAGCGTCGGTAAATAACCGACCATATAGAAAAATCCCGCCGGTGAATCTTCACCGGCGGGATCGTTTTGTTCCCAAAAGGATTATTTATCCTCGTCCTCTTCCTCTTCTTCCATGTCGAACTCCAGCTCCTCGCCGCAGTTCGGGCAGGTCGTCGAGCCCTCGTCGAGCATTTCCTCGTCAATGGTGATCACTTCACCGCAGGTCGGGCACTTGACCTCGTAAAGCGTCTCGTCGCCGAAATCATATTCGTCGTCCGCTTCGTCTGCGTCCTCGTAATCGTCCTCGTCGTCATAGTCCTCGTCATCCATCAGATAATCGTCGATGTTGTCGAGATCCTCTTCGATGCAGTCTAGCTCGTCGGAAATGGTGTCCACCACATCCTCAAGGTCGGAGACCGTCTCCGCCACGTCGGACAGCATGTCCACGACGGCGGCAAGCACCTTGTTCTCGTCCTTCTCGGTGTCGAGCTTCAGCCCGTCCATCAGGCCCTTGAGATATGCGGCTTTTTCGGAAAGAGTCATGTTGTTCTCCTTTCAGTTGCGTCGAACAGTCGGTTGATGATCAGCCCTTTGCACGGCCCAGATATTCGCCCGTGCGGGTGTCGATCTGGATGCGGTCGCCCTCGTTGATGAACAGCGGCACCTTGACCTCTGCGCCCGTCTCCACGGTCGCGGGCTTAGTGACGTTGGTCGCGGTATCGCCCTTGACGCCCGGATCCGCCTTGATGACGTCCAGCTCGACAAAGTTCGGGGTCTCCACGCCGAAAACGTTGCCCTTGTAGCTCAGGAGCTTGCAGGGGGTGTTTTCCTTGATGAAGCGGAAGGAGTCGTCCAGCACATCCTTGTTCAGGGGGATGGTGTCGTAGGTCTCCTGATCCATGAAGTAGTACAGATCGCCGTCGTTGTAGCTGTACTCATAGTCCTTGCGCTCGATGAACGCTTCCTCAAATTTCGCGGTCGGGTTGAAAGAAGTTTCGGTGACCGCACCGGTCACGACGTTCTTCATCTTGGTGCGGACGAAGGCCGCGCCCTTACCGGGCTTGACATGCTGGAATTCGACGACCTGCATGATCTTGCCGTCCATCTCGAAGGTCTTGCCGTTTCTGAAATCACCGGCAGTAATGGTTGCCATATTGTTTCCTCCATCTATCAGTTTCACGTTTACGCAATAGCTTTATAGATTTTACTACACTGCTGCGTAATTTTCAAGATACTCTTACAAAATAATCAAATTTTTCGGGCTCTTGGTCAGCACTTCCGCGCCGTTTTCCGTAATAACCGTCACATCCTCGATCCGGACGCCGAACTTGCCCGGGAGGTAGATGCCCGGCTCCGCCGAGCAGACCGCTCCGGCGGGCATCGGCTGATCGTTGGAGGGGTTGGCATTGGGCGCCTCATGGATCTCGAGGCCGAGGCTGTGGCCGTAGCCGTGGCCGAAGTACGCGCCGTAGCCGGCGTCGGCAATGACCTTCCGCGCAGCGCCGTCGATGTCGCGGCCCGCGACGCCCGCCTTCGTGACGGCAATGCCCGCCAGCTGGGCCTCGAGCACCGTGTGGTAGACCTTGTCCATCTCCTCGGTCACAAAGCCGAGCGCGACGGTGCGGGTCATGTCGGAGCAGTAGCCCTTGTAGAGGCAGCCGAAGTCCATCGTGACGAAATCGCCGTACTGGAGCACGCGCTCACCGGGAACGCCGTGCGGCATGCTGGTGTTCGGGCCGGAAACGACGATTGGCTGGAAGGACAGGCCCTCGCCGCCGTTCTTATACAGGCGGTAGATCAGCTCCGCCGCGACCTCTTTTTCCGTCATGCCGGGCTTGACGACCTCGCACATCTGGCTGAACGCCGCGTCGGTGATCTCCTGCGCCTTGCGCATCAGCTCCAGCTCCCACGCCTCCTTGCTCGCGCGGAAGGAGCCGATCTGCTTCTGATACGGCTTGAGCACGGCGTGCAGCTCGGAATTGTACTTCGTGAACTCGCTGTAGGTCAGATAATTCTCCTCAAAGCCGAGCGTCTTGACGGTTTCGGCCTCGATGGCGCTGTTGATGCGCAGGATATAGCTGTGATCGCGGTCAACCATCTGGACGGTAAAGTCCGGCAGATTTTTTCCTGCGGCTTCGATATAGCGGCTGTCGGTAAAGTAATAGCTCCGGTTCTTGCAGACGACGGCAACGCCCTCGGCAATGTTGTACTGCGCGGCATAGTGGCGGCTGACCTCGCTGGTCAGGAGCAATGCGTCCACCTCGCCGGATTCCAGCAGGGACTTCATTTTATCAAGGTTTTTCATGTTGAATTCTCCTTTTTCCAATGGCTATGAACGGCAGCTCGGCAACATGCCGGAGCCTCAGCCAGAAATTATGATTGTGAATGGCACGGACCAGAATGGAGGTAATGCCTCCGCAGTTCGCGCCCAGAACGTCGGTGTAGATCTGGTCGCCCACGAGCGCCATATGCTCCGGCGCAATGCCGTATTTCTCCTTTGCCGCGCGGATGCCGCGCTGGAAGGGCTTCTTCGCGCGGGTGATGCAGTCAAGGCCGTAGGCCTTGCAGAATACCTGCACGCGCGGCTTTTTGCTGTTCGATACCACGCAGAGCCGGATACCGCTTTTCTGCATTTCCCGAAGCCAGGTTTCCATCCGCTCCGTCGGCACGTCGGTCGTATACGGAACGATGGTATTGTCAAAATCCAGAAGCAGAAGCTCGATCCCGCGCGCCATAAGGGCCTGCGGCGTCACATCGGTCAGCGCTGGGAAGATCAGGTCGGGAAGCAGAGAAAAGGACATAAGCACCCTCGCAGTATCATATGATATTTTAGTATAGCACAACAGGGGGCGGTTTGTCTATTGATCGTTTATCACTTTCCACAGGAAGCCGCACAGGAGGCCTCCGCATTCACCGTCGCCGGGCAGGACTATGCCGCCGGGACGGTCTCCGGTGAGTTGATGCTCGTCCCGCAGGGCGCGCTTCCGGCCTCTGAATTTTCCGGCTGTATTTTCTATCTGGATACGCAGGCGCCCGCGCATCTCCCGATCTGCACCAGAACGCTCGTCCCGGAGACGCTTGCCGCCTCCTTTCCGGAAAATCCGGTCTATGTTTCCTCGCAGCTTTCCGGCGGAACGCTGCGGATGCGGCTGGAAAACGCTCTGGATACGTTCTCGGACAGGCTCTGGCTCGTGATCGAACCGCTTACCGATTTCTTTCCGCTTCCATGCCCCTCCGGAGTGGGGCTGCGCGCGCCTCTCGCGGAAATGCAGCCGCTCTGCGGCGCGGCTCCCTTCCGAAGCGAAGCGTTTCTCTGCTCCTGCCTTCCGGCGGAATATGAAGCGCAGCGCGGCCTGTTCCTTTTCGATACTGGCGAGACGATCCATGAGAAGCTCGCGCTTGCGGCCGAAATTGGCATTCAGAATGTTCTTGTTTTGACCAGAGCTGCCTCCAGCAGTTTTTTTGAACGGAATGCTTCCGTTGGAGCGTTTTCAACCCCGCCTTCTTTCCCGCATGGGAAAGAAAGCGCCGTTGACGGTCGAAAGAAAGAATCGTCAAGGGGGATTTGCGTTGGAGCCCTGTCCCCTTTGCAATCCCCTTAAAACGACCAAGGAAGAGGCGATCCCTCTTCCTTGGAACCATCCCCCCTCCGAATATCGGAGATGGTGGAATCTTTGTTCAGTGTTTGTAATTTTGCCTTTGTAGGGGTCGATGCCCACATCGACCCGATAAAAATTGCGAATTCGCCGGAAATTCCGGTATAATAACACATCCTGCCGGGACGATGTGGGCATCGTCCCCTACGACTCTCAATAGAACAAACATTGTCCGAATTTCATACGTCAAATATTCATCGGGCGCAAATGAAACGACTCACACTGTGTACCGTGCGCTCAGGAAACCCGATCAGACGGCCGCCCGAAGGGCGTTCCTTACGGGAAGCGCCATCGGTGAATGGCATACAGAAACAAAATGCCTTTTCAGGCGCGTAAGCGCTATTTCGTACCCCAGCGCCTCTTTTCTCCCCGTTCTTTTCTGGCAAGACAGAAAAGAATGGGCCGTCGGAGACAACTTGCGCCTTCGGCGCATATGAAATGCACCACCATCGTGGTACAAAAAACCCAGCCGGCGCCGCCGGCTGGGTTTCGTTTATCCAAAATCAAAGGCCAGATAGATATTCTCCCATCCGGCGGGCGGCTCCGTCAGCCATTTGCACATGGCATACGGCTCCTGCGGCAGGAGGTACGTCCCCGAGCCGAACGCCTGCGCCAGCGCGGGCAGGAACCGCGCATCGGGCAGCAGCTCGTCCACCCGGATCGTCCCGTCGTCCTGACGGACGGCGGCTGCGCAGCCGGGCATGGCTCCGAGCCGGAGCGCGTAAAGCTGCGCCTCTCCGGCCTCATATTCGAGCAGCTGCTTTCCGTAGCGGACGTGCGGCACGTCCCAGAGAAGCGTCTCGCGCAGACCGGCGTATTCGACCGGGCGGACGCTTTCCGCCGTGCCGAGGGCCTCCTTTGCCTCCGACGGCTTCCGAATGCGCGCGGGGCCGTGATAGCCGAGCCGTTCATACATCGCGGCAAGCCCTTCGTCTGCCGGAACGAGCAGTACGGCGTCTGCGCCGCGCTTTTTCAGCTCCTTTTCTGCAAAGGCCAGCAGCGCGCGGCAAAGACCCTGTCCGCGATAGCCTTCATCGGTCGCCACGGCGTAGAGATACGCTGCCGAAAGCACCGTATCCCCGCAGCTCAGCTGCTGCGGAAGGGCAAAGCACATCGCGGCGAGCCTTTCGCCGTCGCGTGCGGCAAAGCCCGTCGCCGCCGGGAACAGGTCGCGGAAAAAGCGGGCGATGTCCTCGTCCGAGTCTCCGAACGCCTGCTTCCAGAGCCGCGTCAGCTCCGGGATATCGTCCGAATGCGTTTTCTGATAGCGCATCAAAGCTCCTCCGTCAGATCGGCGTTGAATTTCTCCAGCAGAACGGTCGGCTGGTACGATTCCTTGGCCTTGCGCAGGCCCGGTTCGCCCATGTCATCCTCGCGGTTGAGAAATTCCAGCTCGGGATATTTCTGTGAGATCCAGCGCGAAAATTCGCGGTTGATCATGGCGTATGCGCCGTTGATGGCCGAATAAGCCTTTTCAAAGCACACGTCATAGTATTTTTCGTTCATCCGCGCGCCCATCGAGAAGGCGATGACCTCGTCGTTTTCGATCAGCATGAGGCCGTCCATGGAGGCGGTCTCAAAGCAGTCGAACGCACGCGCGATGGCGGTCTTTTCCTGCTCGATCTGCTCGTTCCATTCGTGGATCTCGTACCATTTGCTTACCATCTCGCGGCAGCGGCAGAGATTTTCCGGTGTGACCGGCTCCGTGCGGAAGTCCGGATGGTCGATCTCAAAGCGGTTGCAGTGGTTGCGCTTGGCCTGAAGCTTTTTGCCGTGCAGCTCCGTCAGCTCCTCGACAGTATAGATATAGTCGAACGAATCGCGGTAGGGCGTGAAGGAAAATTTGCCCGGATAGAGCCGCTCCAGCTCCTCGCGTCTGTCCTGTGTGACGCCGCGCAGGCGGAGCTTCCCGCCGCGTTCCTTCGCGTCGGCGAAAATCGCCTCCAGCGCCGGATGGACATCGCCCTCACCGGCGGGATAGAGATAAATTTCAAAGCCGTCCTGCGTCAGGTGCTGGGTGACGAAGCCCTCGGCCAGGCCGACCTCGCCGTAGTAGCACTCCCAGAAATACATGCTCTGGAAGGTGTAGTCCGCGCCGGGCAGGCCCGCGCGGTACAAAATCGGATGGATCCACTCATAGTCCTTTGCGGATGGTGCGTGAAAGTTCAGCATAAAAACCTCTCGTTTCTGTTTTTCATACATCTTCAGTATACCATAGCTGTCAATCTTTCAAACCCCGGCGGCATCCAGCCGGAAGAGCGTCACGGCGTTCCGGAAGGTCGCCTGCGCGACGGCCTCCGGCGCGAGGCCCTTGATCTCCGCGATCTTTTTCGCCATCTGCGGCACCATCGACGGATCGCACCGCCGCCCGCGGTAGGGCTCCGGCGCCATATACGGGCAGTCGGTCTCGATGAGCGTCCGGCTCAGCGGGAGCCATTCGGCCACCTCGACGGCCTTCCGGGCGTTTTTGAACGTGATGACGCCGGTAAAGCCGATGTACCAGCCGCGCTTGACCAGCTCCTTCGCCATTTCCAGACTCCCGGAATAGCAGTGGAACACGCCCTTTACCTCCGGGAATTCATCGATGATCCGCATACCGTCCTCGTGCGCTTCACGCTCGTGGACGACGACCGGCATGGAAAGCTCCCGCGCCAGCGCCAGCTGCATCCGGAAGGCGTTTTTCTGGATCTCGCGCGGGATATCCTCGTAGTGATAGTCCAGCCCGATCTCGCCGATGGCGCGCACGCGGGGATTTTGGCAGAGCGCGCGGTAGCGCGCGATGCGCACCGCGTCCACGAGGTCTGCGTCGTCCGGGTGGCTTCCGACGGCGGCCCAGATCCAGTCATAGCGCTCCGCCAGCGCGACGGAGCGCTCGGACGAGGGCAGGTCGCAGCCGATGTTCATCATGCCCGTGACGCCATTTTCCCGCATCCGGGCGAGAATGTCGTCAAAATCGGGCTGAAAGCGGGCGTCGTCCAGATGGGCGTGGGAATCGAAATACATAGAAACCTCCTGATTTTTGCACCGATGGTGCGGGATGCCTCCGGCAGCATACTTTTTTCTGGCTTGTCAGAAAAAAGGCGTTTTCAACCCCGCTTTCTTTCCCGCATGGGAAAGAAAGCGCCGTTGACGGTCGAAAGAAAGCATAGTCAAGGGGGAGTTTCGAT
>OIWQ01002561.1_pt1 | contig 18180 bp, 14 predicted proteins | sample 1587571 | NCBI WGS metagenome assembly OIWQ01 (sample SAMEA3888910, study PRJEB22519) | human gut metagenome | biome: human gut; feature: human-associated habitat; material: faeces | place: Denmark | collected 2010 | reverse complement strand
TGGCCATTATGCCCGGATTGAGCGGGAAAACGGTCGGTATCTGCTGAAAAAGGCGCTGGACAGCAGCAAGGATCAGAGCTATGTACTCTATATGCTGACCCAGAAGCAGTTGGCCCACACCCAATTTCCATTGGGTGCCCTCCATAAAGCGGAGACCCGGCAATTGGCGGACAGTCTGGGCTTTTTTAACGCCAGAAAGCCGGACAGTCAGGACATCTGTTTCGTCCCGGATGGAGACTATGCCGCTTTCATCCGTCGGCACTCCGGAAAAGCGGACGCCCCCGGTGATTTCGTAGACGAATCCGGCCGGATACTGGGACGTCACAAGGGCATCGCCCACTATACCATCGGCCAGCGGAAAGGATTGGGTATCCCTTCCAATCGACCGCTGTACGTAAAAGCCATTGATCCAAAGAGCAATCAGGTGGTCCTCAGCGGAAATGACGCTCTATTCTCCCAGCAGCTCACCGGTGAGAATTTCAACTGGATCGCCTGGGAAGCGCCGCCCCGCCAGTTCCGGTGCAGTGCCAAGATCCGCTACCGCCAGACGGAGCAGCCCTGTGAGGTGACGGTGGAGGAGGACGGCTCCGTGCAGGTGCTGTTCGACCGTCCCCAGCGGGCCATCACTCCGGGACAGGCGGTGGTACTCTATGACGGAGACACCGTTCTGGGCGGCGGTACGATTTTATAGCCCATGGCCGCAGCACAAAAAACCAGCGGAAAGGACAAGCCTTTCCGCTGGTTTTTCAGTTTCTATCAGGTTTCCGCTGTTTCATCGGCGGAGGCCATACGCTTCCGGGCATGGTCACAGATGGCCTTGAAGGTCTGGTCGCTGATGTCATGCTCCATTTTGCAGGCATCCTCCTCCGCGGTCTCCGGCTCCACGCCCAAACTCACCAGAAAACGGGTCAGGGTCCGGTGCCGCTGGAGCATTTTGGACGCGATCTGCATACCGGCATCCGTCAATGTGATGAGGCCGTCCTTATCCATCTCAATATATCCGTTTTCCCGCAGACGCTTGGTGGCGTAAGTCACGCTGGGCTTCGTCACCCCCAAGTGCTCCGCTACGTCCACAGAGCGCACATATCCATGCTTGGTCTGCATCATCAGCATGGTTTCCAGATAATCCTCAGATGCTTTCAGGATCTGCACGGCCATCACCGGTCCTTTCTTCCTATCACGATTCAGGGCATCGCCGTCCGCCCAAAAGCCTTGGCGAAAGCGACAGCCCGCATGAAGCTGTTTTGGGCATTTTACCATATTTTCTTCACAAATGCAAGGTGTCTTCTCCCCTGAGATTTTGACAATATTTTTAAAAATCCCGGTTGACAGAAGAGATTAGAGATGTTAAACTGAGTTGTGGTTAGAGAAGGCTAACGCCTTACAAAGCGTGACAGCTGTACTCCGACTATTCTTTTTCCATAATAGTTAGTTCAATTTAACTAACAGATTCGGAGGGATCGTTATGATGCCGCTTGCACTGGCAAATATCGGTGAAGAATACATGATCCGCAGGGTCAGCGGAAATCCCGAGGTAAAAAAGCACCTGGAGGACCTGGGGTTCACCGCCGGCGGGTCCATCACGGTGGTGTCCGCTCTGGGAGGCAACATCATCGTCAAGGTGAAGGAGTCCCGGGTGGCCATCAGTGAGGAGATGGCCCGCAAGATCATGATCTGATTCATTTGAATTTGAAATCTGATAGAAACAGTAGGAGGAAATAAGTATGAAAACGCTGCGTGACGTCAAAATCGGTGAGACCGTAAAGGTCGTCAAGCTCCACGGAGAGGGCCCCATCAAGCGCCGCATTATGGACATGGGTATCACCAAGGGCGTGGAGATCTATGTCCGTAAGGTCGCCCCTCTGGGCGATCCCATGGAGGTCACCGTCCGGGGCTATGAGCTGAGCCTGCGGAAGGCCGACACCGAAATGATCGAGGTCGAGTAAACACAAAAATTTTTCAAATACGGTTTGAGCACTCAAACCAAAAGGAGCATGTATGGAAAAGCAGATCAAAATTGCCCTGGCGGGCAACCCGAACTGCGGTAAGACCACCCTGTTCAACGCCCTCACCGGCTCCAACCAGTTCGTGGGCAACTGGCCCGGCGTCACCGTGGAGAAGAAGGAGGGCAAGCTGAAGAAGCACGATGACGTGGTCATCATGGACCTGCCCGGCATCTACTCCCTGTCCCCCTACACCCTGGAGGAGGTGGTGGCCCGGAATTACCTGATCGGTGAGCGCCCCGACGCCATCCTGAACATCATCGACGGCACCAACCTGGAGCGCAACCTGTACCTGACCACCCAGCTGACCGAGCTGGGCATTCCCGTGGTCATCGCCGTGAACATGATGGACGTGGTCCGCAAGAACGGCGACCAGATCAACGTCAAGGAGCTGTCCCGCCAGCTGGGCTGCGAGATCGTGGAGATCTCCGCTCTGAAGGGCGACGGCGTTATGGACGCCGCCGAGGCTGCCGTGAAGGCCGCCAAGGGCCAGACCAAGACCATCCCCATGCACACCTTCTCCGGCCCCGTGGAGCACGCCATTGCCCACATTGAGGAGGCCGCCGTCCACACCCTGCCCGAGGAGCAGCAGCGCTGGTATGCCATCAAGATCTTCGAGCGGGACGACAAGGTGCTGCAGAAGCTCAGCATCCCCGCCGACGTGATGCAGCACATTGAGCAGGACATCCAGGCCGCCGAAAAGGAGCTGGACGACGACGCCGAGAGCATCATCACCAACGAGCGCTACGTTTACATCGCCGAGATCATCAAGAGCTGCTACAAGCAGAAGAACAAGGGCCAGCTGTCCACCTCCGACAAGATCGACAAGGTGGTCACCAACCGCTGGCTGGGCCTGCCCATCTTCGCCGTGGTGATGTTCCTGGTTTACTGGATCGCCATGGTAGCCGTGGGCGCTCCCGCCACCGACTGGGCCAACGACGGCGTGTTCGGCGACGGCTGGCACCTGCTGGGCATCGGCAGCAAGGAGTATAACGCCGTCAACGACGATTACACCGCCGCCATCCAGGCTGTGGACGCCTTCCTGGGCACGGAGATCGACCCCGAGGCCGAGGACTTTGACGCCCAGGCCCTGCTGGCAGAAATGCGGAGCTTCCAGCCCGGCTCCTCCACCGCCACCGTGGACGTGGAGGACGAGGAGACCCTGGCCATCAACACCATGACCGCCTACTATGACGCCCTGCCCGAGGGCGCGGACAAGCTGGACAACGTGGTGCAGATGACCTTTGTGGACGCCGTGAAGTATCTCACTGAAAACGGATTTGACGCCCCCGACCCCGCCGACTACGGCGTGTGGGTCCCCGGTATCCCCGTGCTGGTCAGCAATGGTCTGGAGTCTGCCGGCGCCGCCGACTGGCTCAGCGGCCTGATCAATGACGGTATCGTGGCCGGTGTGGGCGCGGTGCTGGGCTTCGTGCCCCAGATGCTGGTTCTGTTCCTGATGCTGGCCTTCCTGGAGGCCTGCGGCTACATGGCCCGTATCGCCTTCGTGCTGGACCGCGTGTTCCGCAAGTTCGGCCTGTCCGGCAAGTCCTTCATCCCCATGCTCATCGGCGTGGGCTGCGGCGTGCCCGGTATCATGGCTTCCCGTACCATCGAAAATGAACGCGACCGCCGGATGACCGTTATGACCACCACCTTCATCCCCTGCGGCGCCAAGGTCCCCTTCATCGCCATGATCGCAGGCGCCATCTTCGGCGGCAGCGCATGGGTCTCCACCTCCGCTTACTTCATCGGCATGGCCGCCATCATCGTCTCCGGCATCATGCTGAAAAAGACCAAGATGTTCGCCGGTGATCCCGCTCCCTTCGTGATGGAGCTGCCCGCCTATCACTGGCCCACTCTGGGCAACGTCCTGCGCAGCATGTGGGAGCGCGGCTGGAGCTTCATCAAGAAGGCCGGCACCATCATCCTGCTTTCCACCATCTTCGTGTGGTTCACCACCTACTTCGGCTGGGTGGACGGCACCTTCCGTATGCTGGACGAGAGCGAGATCCAGAGCTCCATCCTGGCTGCCATCGGCGGCGTCATCGCCTGGATCTTCAAGCCCCTGGGCTGGGGCAACTGGCAGGCTGCCGTGGCCTCCATCACCGGCCTTGTGGCCAAGGAGAACATCGTGGGCACCCTGGGCATCCTGTATGGCGGCGGCGACGGCACCGTGTATCAGAACATCGGCGCGGCCTTCACCGGCATCAGCGGCTTCAGCTTCCTGGTGTTCAACCTGCTGTGCGCTCCCTGCTTCGCCGCCATCGGCGCCATCAAGCGGGAGATGAACAACCGCAAGTGGACCTGGTTCGCCATCGGCTATCAGTGCGGCTTTGCCTATCTCATCAGCCTGATGATCAACCAGTTCGGCGGCCTGTTCACCGGCAGCGTCAATGTCATCGGCCTGATCTTCGCCCTGGCGGCCCTGGCCCTGATGGTCTATATGCTGGTGCGCCCCTATAAAGAGGCCACCAAGCTCAACGCCACCGTCTGATCTGTTCCATCCCATCTTACGACATTTTCCGAAAAGGAGTGAAATTCCATGCTGCATTGGATCAGCGCCAATCTCTCCACCATTCTCATCACCCTGGTCCTTATTGCCATTGTAGTCCTTATCATCCGCAGTCTGATCCGCCAGAAAAAGCAGGGAAAGTCCTCCTGCGGCGCAGGGTGCGCCCACTGCGCCATGCATGGCCAGTGCCACCGCAGCCAGCCGTGACCTGATCCCCGGGGGAGACGTGGGCAGCTCCGCGTCTCCCCCGCCCTTTCACCCAGGAGGTTAGATATGTCTAATTGCCCACAGGCCATGACCCCGGCCTCCATCCGATATCTGCTGGTGCTGGACGATCTGTGCCGGGAGGGCAGGGGCGTCCGCTCGGTGGAAATCGCCGCCCGGATGAACGTGTCCAAGCCCAGCGCCCACTCCATGCTCCAGAATCTCTGTCAGGCGGGCCTGGTGGAAAAGGAGCGCTATGGCACGGTGTTCCTGACGCCGGAGGGCCGCCGGGCCGCCGCGGAATACGCCGCGTGCTTCGGCCCCCTGTGCCGCCGGATGCAGCAGGCCCTGGGCCTGGAGGAGGACGCCTGTCAGACGGCGGTCTGCGCCATCCTGGCCCAGTCCCAGGACCGGCTGCCCCAGCTCCGGGACCGGCTGACGGCGGCGGAGCAATAGCCCCGCCGGAAAAACAACCCATTTCCTCAAGGAGGTATAACGCTATGATCGAAACCATTGTCCAGGTGGACGGCATGATGTGCGGCATGTGCGAGGGGCACATCAACGACGCCGTCCGCAGCCATTTCCAGGTGAAGAAGGTCTCCTCCTCCCACACCAAGGGCCGGACCGTGATTCAGTCCCAGGAGCCCCTGGACCGGGAGCAGCTGGTCCGGGTCATCAACGACACCGGCTATCAGGCCGGGGAGGTGGTGTCCCGTCCTCTGGAAAAGCGGGGCCTGTTGGGCCGCCTGAAAAAGTGACCATGGAGTCCTGTCTGCATGAACCCTTGCCGCTGCCGGAGCACACCATCCGCCGGGAAATCCCGGACGGGGGCCAGGCGGCGGTGACGCTTTATCCGGTGTTTCCCGGCATCGACATCCGCTATCACGATGTCCATGCCGCCTCCTGTCCCTTAGAACCCGCCGCCCCGGGGGTGCTGGAGATCAGCCACTGCCGGGAGGGGCGCATGGAGTACCGCCTGGGGAGCCGGTATTTCTATCTGGCCCCGGGGGACCTGTCCGTGGCCCGGCAGGACGTGCTGCCCACCCTGGCCGCCTTTCCCACCGGCCATTACCACGGCATCACCGTTACCGTGGACCCGGGGCTGGCGCCCCGGTGCCTGTCCTGCTTTCTGGAGGACGTGGAGGTGCAGCCCGCCGCCCTGGCGGAGAAATTCTGCGCCGCCGGGGGGTATTTTGCCGCCCGGTCCTCCCGGCGGGTGGAGCACGTGTTTTCGGAGCTGTATCAGGTGCCGGAGGACCTGCGCCGGGGGTATCTGAAGGTGAAGATCCTGGAGCTGCTGCTGTTTCTCAGCGCTCTGGAGGTGCCCGCCCAGCCCCAGGCGGCTGCGCCGGGCCTTTCCCGGGGACAGGTGTCCCTGGCCAGAAAGACGGCGGACTATCTGCTGGCCAACACCGAGAGCAAGGTGACGGTGCAGGAGCTGTCCCGGCATTTCGGGGCCTCCGCCGCCCAGATCCAGGCCAGCTTTCGGGGAGTCTACGGCCGCAGTCCCGCCGCCTGGCTGCGTCTGCAGAAGATGCACGGCGCGGCGGAGCTGCTGCGGTCCACGGACCGGACGGTGCTGGACATCGCCGGGCAGTTCGGCTATGACAACGCCAGCAAATTCGCCCGGGCCTTCCGGGACGTCATCGGCGTGTCCCCCAACGAGTACCGCAGCGGCCTGGATCAGGATTCCTGCGCGCCCTGATCGCCGCAGACCAACAATCGAAAAGGACAGTACGTCTGCGGAGCTTAGGGGCTCCGCAGACGCTTATTAAACGCCCCGGATGGCGATCCGGGGCGAAGCATACGGGTTTACCAATGTGTTCTCTATTGACTTTCGTGCAGATTACGGTATAATAATATCAAATTCTGACGAAAATGCGAGGGGTGTAATGGCCGTATGATGGATTATCACACAAGGGAATCCGAGCAGCGCTGCTTTTCACTGATAAAAACGGATCTTCAGGATATCTGGGAGGACATTGGGGCAATGCCTGACGACACAGACGCTGACAAATGGAAAAAGAAGCTCCTTAAAATGGCGGAGGAGTATGTATTTCCAGCCGTTTTGCCCTGATGCGCATTTTTCTCGCCGCACCCGGCGCTCAGCTGCTGGACAGCAGGGACCCCTCCCGCGGATTCATGACCGTGTTATCCGATGGCTTTGTGTGCCGCATCGAAGATATCACGGCTGAGCACGCCCAGCAGATGACGAAGGAGGAGCTGGACGCCTTTGAGCGTCTCCTGGAGGACCGTGCGGCCTCGCAAGGCGGATACGACCGGGCCAGGGATTCTCTGCTCATCAAAAAGGCGCTTTACCCCGTTCAGAAGCGGACAAATCAACTGACACGCCAGGAGGCCTTTCAGCTTGGCCATGCGCTCCAATTTTCCCTGCAGGAAATGGAATGGTTCCTTCTCCGGGTCTTTGACACCGACGACGGATTCAGATACACCGCATCCAACGACCTGATCGAGGCGTATGGATTTCTGATGGGGATCGGCAGCGGCGAAGTCGATGAAATAAAGGCTGCGTATCAAGAAAGATACGGAGCGGTCGAGAAGCATGCCTGCGATGACAAGGAGATCGACTGGACCCGGGATACCAGCAATTCTCTGGAAGGTAAAGCGCAGGAATGGCTGGTGTATCATGCGGATGACCGGAACGAGGCATTCCTTGCGTGGCTGGGGCAGCGTGCCGCATATCTTGATCTGCCGTCCCAAACGGCTTTGCGTGTGTATCGGAATCTGGCGGTGTATACGCACAATCTGGCCATTCAGGAGGAGCTTCCTCCTGATGTCGACAAGCGAGCCGGTCAAAAGGAGACGGATTTCATTCGCTGCGTAAGGGAAGTCGTCCGAATGAAGGGCTATGCCGACGAAACCATGGAAAAATTGTTTGAAAATGCGACCATATCTCCCCAAAAATGCGGAGATGTTGCAGGTGCCCTGCTGCTGGAGAATCAACGCTTCTCCTTCTCAAATCAAACGGACAAGGCGTATGCCTGGCATGTGATCCAGGTCATGACCAATGGGCGAATGACCGTAAAAAGCGGCGTCAACAAAAGCAGAACGAGGGTCCGGGATATTCTCTCCGGAACGATCGAGCACATTGAGAAAAGCGATATGCTTTACCTCCTGTGGTTTATGGCGAACCTCTGCTGGTTTGACGGCAAGAGCTGCCTGGAGCCGGAGGATATCACCGCAAGGCTGAAGGACTTTATTGACGCATCGAATCTGTGCTTGTGTGCGGCGGGGCTTCCCCAATTCTACCCGCCCCACCTGATCGAGCAGAGCATGATGCTGTCGGTGGTCTCCGGCTTTGGCGGGCCGGAGAAATGCGATCCGGCCGAGGTCTATGAGTTCATATGCTCCTCGCTGGCCACTCCCAAGGTGAAAAAAATATGAAGAAAGAAACGGAGGAACCACACGATGAACCGACAGGCTCTGCCCAGCGGGCACACAATAAAAATGCCCAACGGCGCCGAATACACGATCAATCGTCTGATCGGTGAGGGTGGATTCGCTCTGGTCTATTCAGCCGACACGGTTGGGGAGGTAACGCCCGTTGTTATCAAGGAGTTTTTCCCTGCCGAGGGGGCCTTTCGCAATGAGGCAGGGACCGTCTGCCCGGAATCCGGCTGTGAAGAATGGTTTCAGCGTAAGCGGAAGCAATTTGAAAGCGAGGGCTTCATCGGGGGAAGGGTTTCGGAGGCCTGCTTCCAGACGGTCGCATTTCTGACCAGCGGCAACGGCTACGCTGTGATGAAGCTGGAAAGTCAGGATATGCGCTCCGTTTTTGATTTGGTAGAGAGCTGGGAATCTCATCCGCCGGTGCCGTTTACCGGGGATCAGGCGGATCGCGATCCGGTCTTTCCGGATATGGTCCGTGTCCGCTATGCGCTTCAGGTCGTCGAAAGCGTACTGGTTGCGCTTTCGGCGGTTCATAACAGCGGCTATCTTCATTTGGATATCAGCCGCCACAATGTGATCTGGGCCGGTCATGATGTTGAGACCGGCGAGCACTGCGAAGCCTTTCTTGCGGATTTCGGCTGCTCCGTCGAGATGGACGACGGTGCATATCAATCGGAATACAGGCTCTCGTACAGTCCGGGATTTGCGGCGCCGGAGGTCGATCAAATCGGCAGCCGTCTCACACCGGCTACCGACCTATACGCCGTGGGCGTCCTCCTATTCTATCTTTGCGTTGGAGAATGCGCACTTGAGAACACCTGCGATAAAACGAATCACATCCGGCGGGAATTAAAGCATTTGTCCATCCCCCAGCGGATCCTGGCGGAGCTGCAGCGGATCCTTATCACTGCGACTGCCAAAATGCCTGACCGCTATCAGGATGTCGGCAGCATGCGCGAGGATATTCGCACCCTGAAGCATGCCATCCCCATTCATCCGTTAAACGCCGACAACTCAAATGCGTTTACGTTATACTCCTTAAAGTCGATGTTGGTGGGCAGCGAAGATACCCACTACAGTTGGGCCGATGAGCTGCAGGACAGGCGGGGGACGGGACCGGTGTGCTTCCCTCCAAGCGTATATTCGGGCATCTCGTGGAAGGAATTCCGCAATGACGAGCATTTCTTAAGCTTCCTTCTGCCGGGGGAGATATACAACGCCTTGATGACCAGAATTGTCCAACAGCCCGACAGAAAAGCCGCCGTAAGAGGGGTCCTTTCGTGTAACTATGATTTTTCCTGGAAGAGGGATATCTGCAGGAAAATACGTAAATACGGCACAAGGCGCTTGCTTGAGATCAGCCGCTCCCTGCTAAATGACAAGAACGCCTTCTTTGTCGATCAAGGGCTGCTTTTTCAGCTGCTGGGCGAAGAAGGAGAACGGCTCAGAGAGTGTTATTATGACTGCGGTGCCGATATGAGAAGGGCGCCTTATGTCGGCCTGGCGATGTTTATTCTGTTTGCGCTGCTGGGGCCAGATGGGTTCAAGGCGCTTGTTCCGAGTCCGCAGAGGGCATGCGACCTGTTTTTCGCTCTCTGACAAGAACGGCGGCGCAGAGGTGTAGTCGATGTGTGATGATAAAGCTTATTCCGTCCCGGGCATTCCGATAAATGGCGATCATAAGGACCCGATAGATTCTGTCGAGTCCGCTATCTACCGGGTGATAGAAGACCCTCGTCAGCTCAATATGATTGTCGATTGCGTTATAAGCGAAAAACTACACGGAAGCGCCGATTCATTTCACGCATTGATAGTGAAGTGTGAGGAAAAAGGAGATTATAGGCGTGCTCTCAAGCTCTGCAGATTTGCGCTGAGACGAGTGAAGCATTCTCCTATGTTGTATGCCGATATTGTTGAAATCAGTATACATTTCGAAAATCCAGTCCGATATTGCGATAAATACTTGAGCAAGCTGCTTTGTTCGAACAAGGCGTACTGGGACCTGCGGATTTTTGAGGTAGTATATAAATACTTTTATAATCTTGTAGCAATTAATCTGATTGACGGAATCAATTCTGAATATTACGAAAACGCAAAAGAAACTGCAATTGGAATGCAGGACATCTTTCATGGCAGAGAGGACGGTCACCTTGCAGAGGTAAAGCTGCTCATACTTGTTGGTAAAAGAAATGAAGCCAGACTGCGTCTAGAAAACCTTATTTTCAACCCTTATGATCCGGAAAAAGATTCTGATAGGGATTTGCGGTGCCCCAAATGCTGTAGGCTATGGATCAAAGAGTTCAAAGACTTTTCCGGTAATGAAGGAAAGGTTTATCGGGTAATTGCCAGGGGACTTCAAGGGGCTGAGGACAAAGATGATATAAGGTTCTTTGTCCTGCAGAAAGATTTGCTGAGACAACGACTGAACTGGTCTGAGCAGCATAGCAAGTCAGACTCAATGCTCAGCGACAATTCGATTGATGATTACAATTATTTAGATCGTTTTGAGAAAGGAGTACAGTAAAATGGATGACGAAATGATAAAAAAAATGGCACTTTTGGAGGCGCTCCGCAGGCAGACGGAACCGGACGAATCGGATGATTCCGATATCTATGTTTCGTCCGTTCGTGACGCAAGCGTTCTTCTTCAGCAGCACATGATCCCCAGCGGCGCCCGTTATCGCAAGCGGCTGGTGGAGTTCATCACCGATCCGCAGAATCGGGTGCTGAGTGAGGGCACCATTTACCACAACTTCATTATGGACCTTTTCAGGGTCGGCGACTATGACCTTGCGATCCAGGTCTGTGATTACGCACTGGAGCGCGCCCCGTATGACCGCGATATTCTTGGCGATGCCATCAGAGCCTGCGGGGAAAGCAGCCAATTTGAACGGGGCGATGCATATCTTGACCGGGCTATGCAGATCCCTCGTGAACGTTGGAGCTTCAGACTGTTTCTCTATAGCGTCGGCTTTTTGAAAACGAAGCTCAGTGCGTATCCCATGGACGAAGCGCTCTTCCAGCGGGCCATCTCCCTGGCTGATGATTACATCCGGTATATGCCGTTCGATGAGCATGGATACGATCAAAAGGCTGAGCTGCTGCTCCTTATGAATCAAACCGAGCAGGCGGTCTCCGTGTTGAAGCAGTCCATCTTTGATGTGCAGCCGGATGAAAACGATGCCCATTCCGAGCTGGTCACTGCGCAATGCTGCGTTACGCTTCTGAATATTCTGGATGACAGCAACAATTACGACTTCATCATTCAGATCTGTGAAAAGGGACTTCGCAACACGACCCAGGAGCAGCCCTCCGCATCAATCGGCTACTTCATGTATCGCAAGGCCCTTGCGCTTGACGCCAAGGCCCACACGGAAAACTTCATGGTACCCGCTACGGTAGACAGTGCTCTGAAATTCTATCAGGCTGCGTATGATCTGAATCAGGACCGGCAGTACAGCAAAACGATCGAGCAAAGATACGCCGCTCTCAGGCCCCATGCGATACATTTTGAGCCGCTTGTAAAGCGGGACTTGTATGTCACAGAATCAACTGCCGAATAAAGTCAGATATTCCCGCAAAAAGCAGGGTCAGGCGACGAGCCTGACCCTGCGCAGCTTGTCAAAAAAGATTTTTTTGACAAGCTGAAAAGCCCGCTGACTCCGGTCAGCGGGCTTTTGGTTTATAATCGGATCAATACAGCTTTGCGCCGGCGGGAATGTGAGGATCAACCATCAGCAAATGCAACTTTTCTTCGCCGTTTTCGTGGTGCACGGCGGAAATGAGCATACCGCAGGACTCGATGCCCATCATGGGCCGGGGCGGGAGGTTCGTGATGGCGATGCAGGTCTTGCCCACCAGCTCCTCCGGCTCGTAATACTCGTGGATGCCGGAGAGGATCACCCGGTCCGTACCGGTGCCGTCGTCCAAAACGAACTTTAAGAGCTTCTTGGACTTCTTCACGGCCTCGCATTCCTTGACCTTCACGGCCCGGAAATCGGACTTGCTGAAGGTGTCGAAATCCACCAGGTCGGTGAACAGCGGCTCGATCTGCACATTGGAGAAGTCGATCTTCTCCTCCACGACAGGGGCGGTGGGAGCGGCCTCGGCGGGCTTTGCGGGCTTCTTGTCGGTATCCAACGGCTTCATGGTGGGGATTTTCGTGACCAGCCTTAGATAAGCTCCGCTTAGCGTCTATAAGTCCCGACCGGCATCTACTCATTTGAAGCTGGGGTAAGCTCAGTTACGCCTAATTCAGATGGTGGAAAATCCAATGGCGTAAGCCGTGGAGTAAGCTGGCGTAAGTTGGCTTCATTTTTTTGAAAACAAGCCGTGTGCTATACTGAAACTAATCGCTAAAACAGTATAACACACGGCTTATCAGGAGAGTGCGGGATATCAGTTTTCCTTCTTGCGCCGCAGCATCAAGCCAGCGCCCAGAGCGCACACCAGCATACCACTCACCCACAGCACCAGAGTGCTGCTGTCGCCGGTGGCGGGCGTGGTGGGCTGAGACGGCTCATCGGGCTTCTCCGGCGTGGTCGGCTTGCCGGAATCACCGGGCTTGCCGGGCTCCACAGGCGTGGTAGGCTCCTCAGCGCCGCAGCGGCTGCACTTGCCATCCTTGTAGTCGTGACCCAGAGCGGGCAGCACCTCGCCCTGCTTCACCGTGACGCCGCAGACCTTGCAGACCTCGTCGCCGGTGCAGCCGTCCTGGGTGCAGGTAGCATCCTTGGCGCCCACAACCTGGGTATCGTGGCCGGTAGCGGGGATGACCTCGCCCTTCTTCACGGTCTCGCCGCAGGTCTTGCACACCTCATCGCCAGTATAGCCGTCCTGGGTGCAGGTAGCAACCACAGCGCCCACAACCTGGGTATCGTGGCCGGTAGCGGGGATGGTCTCACCCTTCTTCACGGTCTCGCCGCAGGTCTTGCACACCTCATCGCCGGTATAGCCGTTCTGGGTGCAGGTGGCATCCACAGCGCCCACAACCTGGGTATCGTGGCCGGTAGCGGGGATCACCTCCGTCTTGACGGCGGTATAGGTCTTTTGCTCAAAGGTCACGGCAGCCGTGTAGGTGCGGACACCGTCCGTGGTGCAGGTGGCAGGCGTGGCGATCTCGTTGGTGATCACGGCGTTCTCCACCTCAACGTGAGAGGAATCATTGGTGCAGATGAAGGTCGCAGTGGCGCTCTCCGTTCCGTTCCAGGTCCAGGCAGGCTGGCCCCAGGCGTGGCCGGTGGCGGGGATGATCTCCGTCTTCTGGTCGCCGCACATGGTGCAGGTGTAGGTCATCTCGCCGTCCTCGGTGCAGGCAGCCGCCTTGGTGACCTCGCCGTCATTCCAGATGTGATGTCCGTCGGCGGTGGGGCAGGCCACATAGTACAGACGGATCACATCGTCCTTCTTCACATAGTAGCTGTCCAGAGTGGCATAGATGGGTTCGCCGTTTTCATAGCGCAGAATGGGCATCTCCCCGTTTACGGTGAACAGCCACCCGGACCAGCTGCCGAAGCGCTTGTCGCCGGAGGACAGGGTCACGCCGTTGGGATCGGTGATGCCGGTAACATAATAGCCGCTGCCCTGATAGTCGTACTTATTCTGGCTCAGCAGCGCAAACAGAACGTCCGCCGCAGTGCGGTTGTCGGTCTTGGCGCAGCGATAGCTGGCCCCGGTCAGATTCTGGAACGCAGGCTCTATACCGCTGCCCTCCACATTCAGCGTCACGTTGAAGGGCAGGAGATCGGGGTCCTCGCCGTCCCGTCCGGCAACGGTGACAGTGGTGGAGATAGGCTGCTGATAGAACCTGGCAAACGCCGCATAGGCGGGGTCATTCCGGAACTTTTCGTAATACTTGGCGTATTCCGTGTAGGTCAGGACGCTGTCGACGGTGACGCGGGTGTTGTACTGGGGCTGGGTCACCAGCAGGGTCTCGTGGGCCACCACGGAGCTGTTGCTGGAGCGGAAGCAGCGGTACTTCTGGGCCGCGTACCAGCCGGGGATATCGTCGGCCTTGACGCCGCACATGTTGTAGTCGTTCATGTTCCGGATGAACCGGTAGCCGTCGCCGTCGGGGATGATCTCGATGAAGGACTGCATATCGCCGGTGACATTGCCGCGGTCCGTGTTGGCGCTGCGGATGCCCTCCCAGTACACGTCCTCGGTGCACACCTTCTTCATAAAGGCAAAGGCGGCGTCCAGATCGCTCTGCTGCATGGGCTGGACGGTGAGGACGATGTCCTTGCTGGCCAGCACCGGCATAGAGCCGTAATCCTTGCCGGAGCCGCTGGGGCGGTCCAGAATCTTCACCGTAACGGTGACGGTCTTGGCTCCCTGGCCGGGCAGCGGCTGATACGTCAGCATCCGGGCCACATTGACCATGGCGGGATCGGCGGACACCACCACATTCTCATCGCTGGTGCACAGCAGAATGGGGGTATACTTGCCATCGAAGTCCTGGTGATAGTCCCTGGCTGCATAGGTGCGGAAATCAGTGGTGGTGGGGAACTGGATATCCGAGGTGACGCTGCCGGTATTGATGACCGCGCCGTTGCGGGGATTGGTCAGGCCGGTCTCCCGCAGGGTAGTCTCCAGCAGGGCCTGATAATCCACGGGCCGGGGGCTGTCGGTGCCCTTAAAGAGGATGGTATAGACCTTGGTAACGGTCAGGTCCTCCCGGCCGTTGTACACCAGCTTCAGGGTCAGCGTGACGGTGGTGTCATTCCTGGGCATGGTGACGGTGGCCTTGTAGGGGGCAAAGATGGCGGAGTTGGACTCCTTAACAGACAGGATGGCCCTGTTGCCGGAGGTCCAGGAGGCGGTGGTCCACAGCTCCTGGCTGCCGCCGTCATTGTAGTCCACGGTGCCCTCGTCCACGCCGGCCTTCAGGGGATACTTGGGCAGGCTGGTCAGGTCGGAGGCGCTCTCCACCGTCTCGGGCGGGGTGATGCGGTCCGCCACGGTGTTCAGAGCGGCCATGGCCTTCTCCTCGTCCAGAGGAATGTTGAACAGGCACTGGTCACTGTCCTTGGTATAGGCGGTGTCCTTGTATGTCAGCACCAGGGTGGGGCGCACGGTGCCGGAGGCGGCAGGGGTAGAGCCCTTCTCATTCCACTTATACTGGATGGTGCCGTCGGCAGCGATGCCCACATAGTTCCAGCTGCTGTAGGCGGCCTCCTTCATGGCGACGGTGATGTCCGTGATGCCGGCTGCCGTCAGCTTGGCCCGGATCATGGTCAGAGCGTTGGTATCGGTGCCGTACTTGGGGTTATAGGTGCCGGAGATGGCTTCCTCGGCGGCGGCCAGCTTTTCCTCGGCCTCCTTCTGCTCGGGGGACTTGTTCTCCGTCCAGATGGCATAGAGGCTATACGTCTCGCCGTCCTCGCTGCCGTCGTCCCAGTAGTCGCCCTCCTCAAAGGGGCGGTTGATGACGGCGCCGTCCAGGTACTTCACCTCGGTGCCGTAGGAGCTCTCAGCCCAGCCGGCGAACTCATAGCCCTCCCGGCTGAAGCCGCAGCGGGTCAGGGTCACATCCTGGCCGAAGGGCGCGGTCTGATCGGCCATGGAGCCGGTAGTGGTGCTCTTGTCGGAATACTTGACGTTGTACTTAATGATGTACTGATAGTCCCGCCACTTGGCGATCAGGGTCACCTGGTCGCCGGTGAATACGGTGTCTTTGGTAACGGCCTCGCCGAAGGAGCCGTCGGCGTTTTTCACATACCAGCCGTCCAGGGCCTTGTTGTCGGGATAGTAGCTCTTGCTGAGATAGGGCAGGCTGGAATAGACCTTGTCCGGGGTGACGGTCTTGTCCGCCAGAGACTGCTTGTAGCCGTTGCCGTCGAAGTGGACGGTGATGCCCTTGGTCCAGTGGGCGTACATATGGAAGCCGTTTTCGGCGTCCTCCGCTGTGAGCTTATAGGACAGGGCGATCTCGCTGCCGCCCTCCGCCGCATCGTACCAGCCGTCGAAGATATAGCCGGTGCGCTGGGGGTCCTCCACGGTGCTGAACTTTACCCGGCCGTCGGCGTCCAGAATATAGTTATAGTTGCTGCCCACCACGCCGGTGCGGGTGATGTCCTCCGCGCCGTCATAGTTCAGGTGCAGGGTCACCTTCACCGGCAGGCCGCGCCACACGGCGTACAGGGTGACGGTCTCGTCCTGCCGGTCGGCCAGGTTCTTCACCGTCTCCCCGTCGGCATAACTGGCAGAGGAGGAGCTGTTGTACTTGCCCCAGCCCAGGAAGCTGTATCCCGCGTAGGTGAAGGTGCTCTTGGGCAGGGTCAGCTCCTGGTCATAGGCAGCCGTCACGGCGTCCATCTGCCCCTGGCCGCCGTTGGTGGCGAAGGCAATGGTATAGGTGATGGGCGTCCACCGGGCCTCATAGGTCACGTCCCCGGTGATGACGGTCTCCGCCGTCAGCTGCGTCTCGCCGCTGAACCAGCCGCCGAAGGTATAGCCCTTCTTGGCGGGATCTGCGGGCAGACGGCCGCCAATGGCCGTGTTCTGGGGCACCAGGATGGTTGCATAGACGTCCTGTCCGTTTTTCAGGGTCACGGTATAGGCGTCAGCCCACACGGCGTACAGGTCCAGAGCCTTGTCCAGGGTGATGGCCGCGCCGTCCTCATACTGCACGGCTCCGTCGGGGGCGGCGGCCCAGCCGGCAAAGATCTTGCCGGCGCAGGTGAAGAGGTTTGCCATCAGGGTTCCCTGGCCGCCGAAGATCTTCTGGGTGGCGGTGTCCTCCGTGCCGTTGTTGGCGTGGAAGGTTACCACCAGGGCCTCACCGGCGGAGAAGCCCCGCAGATAGACGCAGTCGTCATTTTGGTCGCCGCTGCTGTCCTTCTTGTATTCCACGGTGAGCTTGTCGCCCTTTTTGGCGTCCACCTCCAGGCCCTTCCAGTCCTGTTCACCGCTCTCGCCGTCGACGAGAATCGTGCTGCCCAGCTTGATGGTGCACTTGTCGTACCTGGCCTCGGAGGAGACCTTGTACGCAAAGGACAGGTGGCTGTCCTCCGTAAAGGTCAGGGTCAGGGTGCTGGTGGAATAGCTCTTTCCGGCGCTGCCGGAAAGCAGGACCTCCTGGCCGTCCTTGGTGCCGACCTTCCAGGCCGTGGTGCCGGTGCCGGGATCAGCGGCGATGGGGAGCCCGTCGAAATAGTCGTCAACGGACTTCGTGGCCGCAAAAACCGACATGGGGATCAGGCTCATCAGCATGATCACCGCCAGCACCATGGAGAGCAGTCTCTTTTTCATGTTGCTTTCTTCCTTTCTCTGATACTCTCGTTGTCTCCCGCACGGGAGCCCTTCCACCGGAGGAGAAGAATCTCAAACGGAACGGATGCAATAAATGGGTCCGCACCGGCGCACCGGTGCAGACCCACTTATATTTCCAAGCGGCTCGGCAGGATGTCCCAGTGTCGGCAGGCATCCGATCCAGCGGTCAGCGTATCTGGCTTATCCGGCTCAGCCGGCTTCACAGTGACCCACTCGCAGGGATTTGCACCCTATTCCGCCTGCCCCGCAGCACGGGGCAGACCGCTCGATCTTCTATTCTCTTTTCGGCGGGGCTTGTCCCCATTCAGGATGTTTCAACACTTGTCAGTGTACCACAGAAATCTCCCTCCTGCAAGAGAAATTTCCCCCGTCCCGCCCCCGTTTCAGCCCCCTCCCTCCGCATTTTTGACCCGTTCGCTTCATGCTCCGCCGCATCTTCCCCCTTACTCCTTGCACCTCCCGTCCTGCTTGCCGCTTTCGCTTCTCCGTTTCAGTCCCGCACCTACACTTTAGCGGTATTTTAGCCGTCCATGCAAAAGTTCCCTGCGCCGGAGCCTTCACCCCAGTGCAGGGAGCCTTCTTGACTTTACCGGTGCAGCGTTCATCGCTTTCACCGTATGTATTCTCGTGATTCTGCTCTACCCTGTGCTATTTACCTTCACCCCCCTTATCCGCCAGGTGGCCAAAAACACAGGAAGCGAGTCCTGTGCTTTGGTGGCCGCATTTAACTCGATCTCATCCCCCAAATGCGTAAAAGGAAATCAACAGGCGTTC
>OIWQ01002560.1_pt1 | contig 18182 bp, 25 predicted proteins | sample 1587571 | NCBI WGS metagenome assembly OIWQ01 (sample SAMEA3888910, study PRJEB22519) | human gut metagenome | biome: human gut; feature: human-associated habitat; material: faeces | place: Denmark | collected 2010 | reverse complement strand
TACATAAGTCATTAAGGAACCTCTAAAAATCCTGAATTTAAATCATCAACAACAGTATTCAAAAGATACGCACCATTTTGTTGTTCTTGGTTAGCGTTTTGCTCTTTATCAATTTCCATCTTCTTAATCATATATTTCAAAGGTGGTTCTTTAGGAGCTACGAAGTCTCTTGGAATACCAAACATATCATACAATGGAGCAGCGTTGTAGTAAACCCATTCATGAAGAAGTTTTGTATTCAAGCCTACAACAGCACGTCCTTCAGAGAAGATATAATAAGACCATTTCTCTTCACTTTCAACTACTTCATCCAGAATTACTTTAATCTCTGGGAGTACTTGACGGAAAGCTTCTTGCCACTCTTCATCTTTCAAAGTTTCTTTTAATGCTTCGATATCAATCTTTGTGTGAATGATTTCGTCAAGCATAATTTTCTGTACTGCTTGTGCAATCCCTTGGAACTTATCTTGTGCATCAAGTGCAAAGGTACATGCAAAGGATGCCATGAAGGAAATACCCTCAAGTGCTGTTACTGCAAAGAGACCTTTTAAGATTACTTTGTGGAAGTGTAAAGGGTCTTTCTCCATTAGCTCTTGACGAACATAGCTTAAACGATAGTTAATACCTTCGTCAAGAAGTTCTGCCAGTGCTCTGTTCACAGTCTTCAATCTGTCCTGAACAGCAGCGTTCTGGTTAATCTCATCAAGGATTGTTTCAGGGTTCTTGATACACTGACGAACAATCTCTGAATAAGTTAGTGCATGAAGGTTCTCAATTTCTGATTGCTTCATGATAGCAGTTGCATAGATATCATCAGAGATGAATGGTGCAAATGCAAAAGCTAAACTCTTAGCAACCTGTGTATCTGCTTCCCATTGCCATTTCAGAATCTCAAGCATTACACCAGACATTGATTGAGGGACACTCTCAAAGTCTAAACGTGACTGTTCAAATGGGAACTCATCTTCAGACCAGTCTTGAGCTTTCTGCTGCTTATACAGTTCAAAGATTTTTGGATAGTGTTTATTAAGTGAATCAAAAGTCTTACGTTCTTCACCTAAGAAGATTGGATGTGAATTAATCATTCTGGTAATTTTCCTGTTCTGAACATATCTCTCGCAGCTTGTCTTGTAAGGACTAGCCAGTTTTCCATATTAAATAACTCAGGTGCTCTAACATATTCTTTGCCGCCATTAAAGCAGTCAATATATCTCACACATTTCTTCCAAGAATCATCATCCTGCTTTACCATTACCTCTGTACTGGCAACATAGTAAAGTGTATTTCTTGGCTTATACATCAGATAAATAGATTTACCTTCTGCTTTATTTCTTGCGGATTCTATTAAGTCTATCATAGACTCTCCAAAGTTAATTTTAGAGGGTCTTTTACGACCCTCATAGTTATTGAAACTAAACACCACAACCTTCGCAGTAAGCATCTTGAAGTGCTGATTTACCAACACCAATACGACTGTTTAGGTAGTACATGGTTTTCAAACCAACAAGGTTTGCATAAATCATGTACTTCAAAGCTTGCTCTAATGATACCTTCTTAGACTTCGAGTAGTCAACATAGAAATCTGAAGAGATAGCTTGACCAGTGAATTTTTGAACAATTGCATAGCAATCAATCATATCAAATGTGTCAATATCCCAAGCAATTTCATATACATACTTCAACTCTTCATAATCAGGTACAATAAACAGAACGTTACCAGTTGCAGACTTCTTAGTTAAGATGAAGTCACGAATAGGGTACAGACCGTTTGTCGTGTTAGTTGCCAGAGAAGAACTCTCATTAGGCATGTAAGCCTCTAACACAGAGTTACGGATTCCTCCATTTTCTTTGATTCGCTGTGACAGGTCGTCCCAATCATAACGAAGTTTTGCATCGTGCTTTTCATCAATTTTCTTGTTAGCAGTCTTAGGTGGAACCCAACCATCAGGGTACTTAGTAAACTGCATGTACTCTGGTACACCACGCTCTTTTGCGAGTCTTAAAGATGCTTCATGCAAGAAGTAAGAGTGCATCTCAGCCAACTCATGAAGTTTAGTTTTACCAGCCCTTGATGAGTAGTTCACATAGTTCTTCGCAAGGTAATGGGCCACATTAGTAAGACCAATACCAACAGAACGACGTTTCTGAACATGGTTACGCATTGACGGATACGGATAATCCATAAGGTCAATAACGGAGTCAACCATTGCAAGAGCATAATAAGCAACGTCAGCGTATTCATCTTCTGTGATTCTCCCTGCAACCAAACTAGCTAGGAAGCAAAGAGCAACTTCACCGTCTTCTTTCTTGGCTGTGTAGCTATACAGGTCTCTTTCATCCTCAAAACCGTGAACTGGTAAGACAATCTCCATACACAGGTTTGACATTTTCAAAGGCTCTTTGAAAGGTGTATGATAGTTTGCGTTGTTAGTAAAGAACGGGTAAACACGTCCTGTAGCATAACGTTGCTGAATAAACAACTTGGCAACTTCACGAGCCTTTACACGTTTATGTTTAACACCTGTATGAACTGCGTGACCTACTGCCATAGCAAATTCATCAGCACTTGCTGTGTAGAACATGTCATACAGTCTTGGTGCATCTTTGTAAGAGAATAGCAACCAATCTGTATCGTACTGTACACATTGCCAGAAGTAATCATTTGCACCAAATGAGTAATCCATTTCATTAATACGCTTTGCAGGAACCGTTGTAGGGTGCTTCAAGCGTAGCAAATCCTCAATCTGTGGGTCTAATGCAGTGAAGAAGTTATTAGCTGAACCACCACGACTCTTCTGCTTATTAGCCTCTACAGCAGCACGTACAAGCTTATAATAAGGGAGTTTTCCCATATGCTCAATAGTGTTTTGTCGGATTCCATCACCAATTGTTCTGGTCTCCATCAGCATACCAATACCTGCTTGCTTAGTGGTCATGTCATAAGCTACTTTTGTAGCAATGCCAAGAGATTCAGCAGTATCGTTTGCTTTAATTAGGCAACATGAAGCATAGCCAGATTTTGTAGCTCTCAGACCATTCAGATAAGGTGTAGGGGCATTAATCTTCAGGTCAGATAGATATGTGTAGAGCTTAATAACATCATCTAAACGCCGCTGTTTAGGCTGTCTTTCAAAGGCTTTCATAGCCATACCCATGAACATAAACTGAGGAGACTCAAACAGCTTACCACTTTTAATGTCACGGATTCCATACTTATCACGGAACTGCTTCAGCACTGCATACCCATAAGAGATATCTTTCGAATGTACGATGTGACCTTGTAAGTAGTCAATCTCTTCAGGTGTGTAATCCATGTGTTCCCAAAGTCCCATCTGCTCCATCTTCATCACAAATGGAAGTAACTGAGGAACCTTTGTAAATCCACCAAAAGCTTCTTTGTAGATAATGCCAAGAAGTAGTCTCCCAGCCATATCAGAGTACTCTTGAGTTTGCTTATCAATACAAACATCAATCATAGCTTGGTGCATTTCTTTTGTTGTGCAACCTTCATAGACACGCTTCATAGCTTCCATGACAACCTCTGACCAGATAATTCCTCTCTTGTCAGCCCATGAAGCCCATTTATTTAAACGTTCTGGTTCGAATGGTACGATTGTACCGTCTGATTTGCGAATAGTAGTAATCATTATATTAAATCCTACAGGTGAAAAAGGGTCTCCGAAGAGACCCCTTAGAGATTAAATGCTAAAAATCTTTTTACTTTCCCAGAGTTCAATGAACTTCTGTGACACTTTTGTTAGTGAACCTTTAGACATTGTATTCATATACCAGTAACGTTTACCTTCATCGAATGCCATGTCAAGTTTCTCACTAATATCTTCTTCAAGTCTTGCAATTGAAAAGTTACCACGTACTTTGCAGACAACTCGTCCAAATTTGATATCGCTGCGACCTTTGCAATCTTCAGTGTACATTACAAAGTCACCATGATGTAATGTCTCACCAAACTTATCATTGCCTAGTTCTTCACCAGCTTTGATTTCTTCTTTAGTTAACTTTTTAATTTTAGACATGATATCTATCCAAGTTCCGTTTCAAGTAAATCCACTGGTCATCTGTGCGCTCTACACCCATGAACAGGGGGGCTACAACAACTTTACCAAAAGTATTTCTGTGCTGGCAAATCTCGTAAGAGTACGGTTTATCAATATTTAAGCCATACTTATACAACACTGCTGCTAATACTTGTTCATTATCCAGAATCGTTTCTGGCTTCTCTCCGTACTTGTCTAACAGTGAATCATTCATAAACACTGTCATAGAGAGGTTGTAGTTGGAGAAGTGGCTTTTTGCCACCACTTCTTCACCTTTATTAATGTTCTGTGAATCCATTATAACCGACTCCTTTCAACCACTGCTTGAGGTTGATTGCATCATAATTCAATTTCGGATATGAGGTTACATGGAACTTCTCACCATCATAGTACACAATATCCGCAAGCCATAATCCATTCTCACGGCAGAAATCTTTATCTGCTTTTGAAGAGATTGGTTCAACTTTAGAAAAGTTTTTAATGCCAAGACTACCAAGACTTCCAATCAGTCCTTGGCAGATAACGCATGTGTCAGATGTTACCACAAATAATTCTTTTGCGTCAACTTCTGCAATAAAACTTTCAAGTTGAACTTTTGGAAGATTAGACTGTTTCATAATCTTACCATCAGACTTGCGAATAATTGCAAACCACTCTTTACCTTCAATAATTGATTGACGCAGGTAACATTCATCACCAGTACGTTTTTCAATATCAAACATTCGCTGTACAGCTTCTTGATAGTCGTCTGTGTATTTGAGGTTGTTGTTTTCACAAACAGCCTTAATAGCACCATCATGGTCATGCTGTGTCAGGAAAATTAAACCGTCAAGTACATACTGCAAATCAGCTTGAGCATCAAGGGTCTCAACAGGGTCTTTGGCTTCTACTGCTGCGACTAACTCTCTAGCTTCTTCAAGCATACACAGGGATTGGCTTTTCAGTGATTCCCAATACTCTGTACTGTATGGCTCTTTTGGATTATTGCCACAACGTAGATTCCAATTTCTTACGGATTCTCTGGAATTAAACATTAAGCCTCCTTATCTTCAAACAACTTTTGTTGAGACTCAATATAGTCCATTCGTTCTTTGAGTTCAACACGTTTGCTTAACAGATGTTGAATTTGTGATTCCAGAGCATCCATCTCAGCTTCTGTAGCTGACTTAGCTTTATTGATAGTCTCCTTCAGTGCTGCTACGCCGCTCTGGATTTTAGAAACATGGTCATTTTTGATTTTATTAAACATTTTAAACTCTCTCATTAAGTTTCATGATTTTAGTGATTCTCTTCTCAGCTTCATCATAAGTCTCTTTTGTAAGAAACTTGATTGCTGCAATGTTTGCATTGTAGAAGAGTCGAAGCTTAGAGTCAATCCTTTTTGTCATGACGTCAAACTTATGTTGTAGGTTAGCTTCGCCATAAACTAAGCCACCTCGCGTATAGTAAGTCTGGATGATGTAGAAGTCAAACTCTTTTTCACCAAAAGATTCAATATCCTTCTTAATGTATTCAGAAGATGTTTGATAAGTCATCCAATCACTTTCTTTTGTCACGACTTTACGTCTGGTCTTTCCAGCAACCTTTCTCTTAGTGACGTTATTAAATTGTTTCTTTCCAATATAATATTGTCCAGTTTTCTTACAGTATACTAAATAGACAAAACCAAAATAGTTAGCGGGGTCAATTTCCCCGCACAGTGAAATCCAATGTCCATAAACAGGGCAATTTCCAAATCCTTTAATCTTCATTCATAACTGGCTCCCAATTGTATTTTTTAAACGTAAAATCATCTTTAGGATTTCGTTCTTGATAAGCAATCCAGAAGTGCTGCTCCATTAGTTCTAGTGGAGTTCTTGTCACAATCTGACCATCCCACGATTCATAAGTATATGACTCTTTCTTAGCATAAAGTTCATAGATTGCGTCTAAGCACTCTTTGTAGGTAGTTTTACCTTCCAGTGCATTCATCACTGCAACCTTACCAGCACCTTTTAAACCGAAGTAGTTATCTGCATTATCACCTGCTACAGCTTGATAGCAGAGGAATTTAAAACCTACTCCAACTGTCTTCTTAGCTTTCGGTTTAGATTTGATAGGGCAATCCCAAATCTCACCAACGTTATTATCTGCAATGAAAATTAATGGAGCTTTCTCATAAGTCATATCAATACAGTAAGTTCCTTCAGCTTGACGAAGGTCTTTATCAATACTCATCAGAGCAGCTTTTTTACCCATCTTCTCAGCTTTTGCAATAACGATAGAATCTGCTTCGAAGCCCCCCTTTAGGAGCTTAAACTCTGGTCGTGACAGAAGATACTCACGACAAGCAACTAGGTGTGTAGGTGTTACAGCTTCTTTTCTGTTACCTTGGTATTGGTGTTCAAGACCTTTGATATCCTTGTGTTTGTGAACACCTTTCTCAGTAAGGTAACCCATCCATTTGCGTTCTTTACCAACGACTTTCAACCACTCCTGAAGAACTTGCTGTGTAGCCATAATTGCTTCAGCTTCACTCTTAGCCTCCTTCCAAGTCTGTCTTTCCCATTCATCTTCATCAAAGTCAAGTCCTAACTCTTCAGTTAAAACTCTTTGGTCAGACAGCCATTGTGCTGCCAGTTTTGCACTATCAAAAGCGTCGGATTCTTCAGCAGTGATTTTATTCACATACTTGTACTTTGCTTTTTCAACTACACAAGCACCTTTGTAAGCAATGCTATCAGAGTCAATAAAGACGTGTGTAACGCTCTCTGGGAGCTTTGTTAAGGTGTATTGTTCCATTGTACTCTCCATACGAAAAAGCCCCATACGTCTGTACAGGGCTTTGTAGTAGTTACTGACTATTACTCGTCGTCAGTTTCGAAATCATCTTCGTCGTCATCATCATCTGGGTTTGGCAGGTCGTCGTCATCGTCATCACCATCACCACCTTTACCTTCATCACCAGAATCTTTTGCATCTTCTTCAGTGATTTCACCGTTGTCTTCAACACCTGCAAGGCCAAGCATTGCCAGTTCATCTTCATCCAGTTCAGTTTCAGTAGCACCACCAGTACCACCAGTGTAAGGAACCAGAGTATCAATGATGAATTGTTCCTGAATTGGCTTAGTCAGAACGTTACCTTCAAAAGTGTAGAAGTGAGTCGCCAGAATCACACTACCAAATGAACCGTTACCGACTGCAATATCTGGATGAATTACATCGTAAGTCTTGTCATCATCATGTTTGTCAGATTTTGCTGCCTTGATTTTCTTCATAGGCTGCTTAACTGCAACACGTTTACCGTTGATTTCTTCAACCAGCATTACAGGGAAACTCTGTTTTGCTGACCAAACAGCACCGTCTTTGTATGCTGCTGAACGGCTAACCTTCAGGATGTGATAGGTTTCAGCTTCGAATGGAGGCTCACAACCAAACTTCTCTTCGAAGTCATCTGCATCAACAGCCTCTGTAGTAACTTTATCCCAACCTTCAGGATTCTTCTTAGTCTTGGTGAACTCTTTAAAGAGTTTGTTACCATCTTTTGCCAGAATTGAAACACTGTAGTTACAGTCTTTCCCCGGAAAATGTTTATCCACTGATTTACCCTTTTGAGGGCGTGGAATAGTATTCAGGTAATAGAACCAAACATCTTTCAGCAGGTAACGCAGAGTTTCTCGTTCTTGACCATTGTACTTCTCTACCGGAGCTTTCATTTTAACAACTTTAGACATTTTAATACCTCTTTCTCAAATTAACTTTCAACTCAACTATCAAGGAGTACAATCTTACAGACTTCGTACTCCATTGTCAAACACTTTAAGCAGATTTCTTAGCTGCTTTACGAGCCGTCTTACCTGTACGAACACGCTTCTGTACATAGTGTTCAGCAGACTTACCAGCAGTTGCTTTCATGGAATCGCCAAATACTTTCTCGAATGCTTTAGAATGTTTCATGAATCTCTCCGATATATTTCATATTCAAAATGTTTATTAGTCAAGGTAAAGATGTAAACTGTAGATAAACCATCAATCGCTAATGCAAACTGCTCAACATTATCTTTTGATAAGTGCTCAAACTTTACTTCATGTCCCTTGTTGATGAGTACTTTACCGAACTGCTCTATCTTAGTCAAGCACTCTTTTACAAATTTTTTTCTACTTTCTTCTGAATAGAAGGGTTCAAAACCCTCCTTCAGATAACTATCAATCAGTTTCGAACGGACAGTCATCATTATCCTCGTTAATCACAGGTGGAATGGTAGAACTTTCACGTTGCTCTTGTGTGTAAATCTCTCCAGATTCACGGTCAAAATCAACATCTTCATAGTGTGGCATAGAGTCGTCATAATGGTCTTCAGCCTCACCAATACCAAACTGCTGACGAATATTCTGCATGGAAGAGATACTGGAAAATCTGGGGGCTGTTACCTGGTGGGAGAATCATGACCTGTATCTGGATTGTACCAAGTGTGACCAGCAATACCAGTTGATTTACCATGACGACGACATTTCGTTAACTTGATTTTTGTCAAGTTCTTTTTAACAGGGTCTGGGTCAACCTTGTTACGCATAAGCAAAATGTTGTTCATGGAAATCTGGAAGTATGCACCAGAACCCTTGATATCTTCTTCAGAAATATCACCACCTTCAGAGTTGGCCTTTTGACCACCTGCACTCTTACGAACGTGACATACGTTTACCTGAGCATACTGATAACGCTTACAGCGACGAAGTAACTCAGACAGAACTTCTTCTTCATCTGTATCAGAGCGTGACAGCGCCAATGTAATAGGGTCAAGGATGATAATCTTACAATCGAGACTGTTAACAAGATAGTCAACAAACTCCAGCAGGTTATCTTGGTCAATTGCCCCTTGGTGGTCTACGATGTGAATACGACGACCTTTTGACAACTCAGCATGTGCAACCTTAATCTCATCCCAATTACGCTCATCGTAAGGAATCTCTGAAATCTGCTTACTAAGATGGATTGCACAGAGCATTTCCATAAGTTCTTCGTAAGTATCTTCTACAGGAATTACACCGATGTTGTACTCAGTATCTTTCCATGCTTTATAAATCATTTCACGAGTATACGCAGATTTACCTACAGATGAAGGTGCAGCAAGGGTTGTAATCTCACCTAAACCATACCCGCCATAAGTCAGCTTATTCAAATCCCCGAAAGAATCTGGGAAAGGAATTAAAGGAATCTGACCACGATTCTTCATAGCATCGAAACCATCTGCAAAGTTCTTGATACCAGCAGGACAGTAACGAGGTGCATTGTAGATTCGTTGTTTAAATCCTTCTAAGACTGTATCTTTGTCTTTGAAGAACTTAGTCCACCACTCACTAAGGTCTTTAATACCTTCAGGATACTGGAACAGTCTTACTTTCTCAATAGGTAAGATACCAGCAGCTTCCTTAGTTGCTTTAGCCCCTGCTTCATCATTATCAAAGCATAGGTAAATCTCATCAAAGGAAGTAATATACTGATAGTTCTCTTTGATAGACTTAACATTAGCACCAGATGGTACAGAAACGTGGCAGTAATTCTTACGTCTAGATTTATCTTTAATTGCTAAAGAAGTCATGTAGATTGCTGTAGCACATTCCATCTCACCTTCCCAGATGAAAAGACGGTTACCACCTTCTGGAGCAATCCATGAACCGAACATAGCCAGTTCACCTTTAATATCTCCAACACCACCAGAAAAGTCTTTCAACTTACCACGTAAGTGCTCTTTGTGATAATCATCTGGATATTTGTGACGAACACGATAACCTACATGTTGCAACTTACCATCTTCATCTTTTTTGTATGTTGGATAGAAGTGGGCATCAATGTCACCATTATCATCAATATCAACTTTAATACCAAGACGCTCAAGGACTTTTGCAGGAATCTTCCTGTCTTTTAAATCCATTGCTTCTAGGTTTTCTTTCACATCATCCAAATCCATACCACGAAATGTACGGTTTTTATTCTCTGAACCTGAAGTATGAGTACTCACAATCTGCCCTTTATCAAAATCCCACTCTGGAAAACCTTTTCCACAACTGAAACATGTCATTGAATATGAACCGTCATCATGACGATATATAGAACCTGCATCTGAAGATAAACATTGAGGGCGTGGACATGCACAGTGACCTACAAATGTTCCAGCATCTTTCAGTTTTCTCGGTTTAGCCATTCACACCTCTTCGTTGTAGTTCTGCCTTAAGACCGTTTTCAATCTTATCAAGCTCATGGATTTCTTCTGCAATCTCTTTCCTTCTTGAAGCGACCCTTTCAAGTCGCTCCATCATAACTTCTTTGGAAAGAGATGAGAGTTCCACTGTACGGTGGTCAATTACTTTAAAGTTATTCTCTCTCATCTTCAACACCTTTTACAGATTGATAATGGTTTTAAGTTTACTCTCTAATTCTTCCATCGTTCCATTATTCTGGATAATATCACGAGAGAAGTTAGTGGAAATACCACGTTCAGAGCTATGGGAAGCCACCTGAATAGCATCTTTTCTTGTAATCTCAATTATCTGGCTATCATAGCTTTGAAGGAACTCAGCTTCAATATCAAACCTTAAATCACATATCAGTGCAATACCTATGTGACTTTTCTTAACACAATCACCATAGAATTTTTCAATACGTTCTGCTAAGTCTGTAATCCAGAAACGCTCTCCAAGAATTTTACGGATAACCTCACTACCCCAGACTTGCTGTATTTGTCTTGAGGAAATCATATATTCATTTTTCAAACCAAGCTTTGTAAGCAATGTTGGCTTACCAACTTTCTTTAACTCTTTGATAAGTCTGTCTGTGATTTCCCCACAAAGTTTTGCATCATCTTGTATACCCTTGCTTTTCATGTTTATATTGAAAGCCCATGCCACACGAGAGTTAAGGTTGTCAAAATCTAAGCTAAACTTTTTAGGCGTTTCTTTCGTATCACCATATAGGTCGTGCCAGTTTAAGTCAAAGATAAACCCAGCAGTTGCTTTTAAGTTATCGGCAAACGCAAACACTTTAACAGTGTATCCAGCCTCATTCAATAGATTTTTTACAATGCTGCAAGACGTATCCTTTCCAGAACGAGCTTTTCCAGTAAATGCAATAACACTTTTCATATCTTTCACTCCATAATAAAAAGCCCCCAATTAAGGAGGCTTAAGGGTATGCCACAATTATTGTAGTTTAGAACCAGTGAGTTCACGCTCAGACATTGCTTCTAACTGCTGAACAAACTCTTCACCGAAGTTGATTGCAATCTTGGTGCTAAGGACTGCTGCACCAGTTTGGCTAAATACATCCCCTAGTGCTGCTGTATGAGCACCTTGTGAAATGCTCTCTACAAAGCTTGGGTCAGACTCTAACATTTTTGACACTTCAAGTAAAGCATGAATACCCATGATACTAAAGATAGCGTTTAACAGTGAAGTTACCTTCACCTGAATAGGGTCTAATGCGAGACCATTAGTAATCTCTGACAGCTTATTCATTGTCTCATCAGCATACTGAATTGCCTTGTCAGATACTTCATCAAAGCCCCAATCCAGTTTTACATAACGTGGTGACTTATCATTCATACGCTTCTCTAGTGATGCCATTACAGCAGCAACTGGCGTACAAATAGCTTTCAGAATGTCTTCATCACTCATGTTATCAAGCTCTTTAATACCCTGCTCAGTAATCTGGATGTATCCACCTGAATACATTTCATCAAAGATATATGTTGCAAAAGCATCAACACCAATGAGGATGGTTTTCAGAGCATCAGTCTTATTAGACAGCAGGTATTCAACCTCTTTACGGAAATCTTCGTCATTCTCTACAGCGTTTTTTACAACACGCAGAGATTCAGGGATAAATTTTCCTGACAGTGAGTTACTACGCATGATGATAGCAAGAGTCTCAACAGTGTTCAGCATGAATGCTTCGTCGATACCTTTTTCTTCCAGAATCTCATTTACAGTTTTCATCTTTAATCTCTCTCATTTTGTTAATAGTAAGTCGTGACAATCTTAAGCTTTCTTGTGAAGAGAAGTCAAGTCCTTTTTCAGACCGTGGGAAGTAATTTCTGTCCCATGTATTCTCTGCATCCTGAAGCAGTTGGGATAGACTATCTAAGTCCGTTCCATTTTGCAACTTATTTTTTAAGGTATCTATCAAAAAGATTGTGTCTTTCGCTTTACGTCTTTCTGAAGATATCTCTTTCATGTGCTCAAATACAGAACACTTTAAACCTTCGTCGTATCCACTTGATAGTTCTATCTCATGCTGAACATCAACCATTCGACGATGTTGGTAAGCATACTCCTTCTGAGCCTCGATGTAAAGTGCTTCAACTCTTTCTAAAGCTTGGACAAGGTTATTGATATCTGGGTGAACGTACATCCTCTGCATGATTGCCTCTGTTAAGTATCTATAAAGATTTTAATCTCTTATCTTTATGTATGTTATACATATAACTTTAAAGCTTTTTAAAAGCTATTAAAAATCTTTTAAGACTTTTAAAGAAACTGTATAGTTAATCTATAAAGGGAGTCTATTAAGATAAAACCCACTTCGAAAAGACTAACACCTTGTCAAGCAGTTTGTCAACTTGCTTTTTGCAGAAAATTGCTGTAGGGTATTATCCAGAATGATTTGAGAGGGAGTAAAAATGGACAATGTAGATTTCGAAAAATTGCATTTGGTTGGTGATACAGAAACTGATGGGTTGCTCCTTGAGTTTACAAAAGCACACGTAATGGCTTTTGCAGATTATAAAGATGACAGTGATGAACCTGCTGTGTGGGTTTTCACTGATGAGCCTATTCTTGGTCACAAGTATACAAAATACATCAAAGGTGGCCTGCGTGAAGGGGTTGAATTTGCACTGAAAGCTAAACGTCTTTGCATACATAATGGTTTAGGTTATGACTGGTGGGTGTTTAATCACATTGCACCTGACCTATGGAACTTTGAGAATCCCAAGTGCAAGCCTTGGAGTGACTTCTTTCAGGATTCACTTATCCAATCTCGCGTACAGTGGATGGATAGACCTACACCAAAAGGTTACAAAGGTGCTCATGGTTTGGCTGCATGGGGTGCTCGTGTTGGTGTTCGTAAACCAGAGATTGAAGAGTGGGGTGTCTGGAATGCAGAGATTCTTACTCGTGTTGTAGAAGATATTAAGATTAACGCCAAAACTAAACGTGCTCTTGATAATGAGTACCTCAAGCTTAAGAAGTGTGGTGTTGACACTTATGAAACCTACATGCGAGCTAAAGAAACATCTTTCTGGATGAGCCAGCAAGCTATCAACGGTTGGAAAGCTGATGTAGAACTTATGCAGTTCCACGTTAAAGAGCTTGACAAGTTAACTAATGAGTTGGCTGCTGAGGTTGAACCACACCTTCCACCAACTATTAAGACAAAAGGTAAAGTTACAGGTGAAGAATTTGCCAAGTCTTGGAACGAGTATGTAGATACATTTGGTCACGTTGACGGTTTAAAAAGGATTACCAAGTACCCTAAGACAAAGTATCGTGAACAGATGCGTGAAGGTGAGTTGAAGCAGTACCCTATCAAGCCGTATGGAAAGCCAACTACAAAGATTTTTAATGTTGAGAAACGCAACTGCTACACTCCAACTAACACGGTAACAAAAGAAGAGTACCCTGAAGGTTTTGTAGCAATGAAAGATGCTCGTGCAGTTTGTAATGAACTGAATGAGAAGATTGGCAAGAAGTGTAAAGATTGGAAGCCAGTTAAGACTGTGAAAACTGTGAAGTACTACAATGTTCACGTTGTTAACCACTTCGAGTTAGAGTCTAGTCGCTACACTGGTTTGATTGATGCACCATTTACACCAATTGAGTTTGAAGTTTCACGAATGACTCAGGTAGCTGTGGTGAAGGATTACTTAAAGTCTGTTGGTTGGATTCCTGATGATTGGAACTATAAAAAAGATTCTGATGGTCGTCCTATCAAGGTTTGCAGATTCAAAGACAATAAAAAGATGATTCGCAAACATCCTAAGTGGGATGAGATGGTTGAACGTTGTGGGTTGAGCTATATTGAGCATGAAGGCGTCTATTACATCGAGCATAACTGGTCTGTTAAGAAGTACACAGATGTGCTTGAGCCTTGCTTGATTAGGACTTCACCAAAGCTTACAGAATCTTCTTATGATACAATCGAAGGTGAGCTTGGACAGAAAATTGCAAAGTACTATACTTTGATGCACCGACGCAGGACTATTGAGAACTCAAAGGATGATGAGAAAGGTTGGCTGAACCAGATTCGTCCAGATGGTCGTTTGAGTGCAGGTGCAATGGTGTTTGGCACTTCTACTGGACGTATGACTCAGTATGGTATTGTGAACGTACCTTCCGGTGCTGCCGTGTACGGTGAACCAATGAGGGCAGTGTGGATTTGTGAAGAGGGAACCAACGTAGTATCTGTTGATATGAACTCTGCACAGCTTGTACTACTCTGTAACTTCATGGGTGATAAAGACTTCACCAAAGCGGTAACAGAGGGTAAAGAAGAGATTGAGTTTGTTCGTCAAGAGGATGGAAGATACTACTGCAAACACTTTGACCAGTATCTGAATCCAGAGATTGACAAGTATCTGCGTTACGACTCTGAAAACGATTTGTACGTAGTTTACTCAGGGACTGATGCTCATACCCTGAATAGTATCTACTTCAGCCTTAATGATGAGCAAGATATCTTGACTTGTCGTGCTACTCAGGATGAGAATCTTCTTCATGAGATTAGCAAGGGACGTAAGAAAGCTAAGAATGGTATCTATGCCCTGTTGTTCGGTGCAGGTGATGAGAAGTTTGCTAAAACAATTAAAGCAGCAACTACTCAGGAAGGTGCATTGACTAAGCAGACTTACTTTGTGCGTTTACCGAAGATTAAGAAACTGTTAGACAACTTGGAAGCTGATTTCAAAGCAACTAAGAAAGCACTTGAAGAGGTGTTTGGTAAGACTGCTGCAATAGCTAAAGGTGGATTTGTTCAGGTTGCTGGGGCGTGGTTGTGGTGTAAATCTCCACACAAACTCTTGAACTATCTGTTGATGGGTTCAGAAGCACAAGTTCAGAATGAAGCAATCAACCTTGCTTGTCGTCGTATGATTGATGAAGGTTTGATGAAACTAAATGGTCGTAAGCCAGCTATCGGTGCTCGTTTACTTTGTGCTTACCACGACGAAACAAGCTGGGAATGTCCAGAAAGCATGACAGCAGAAGTTAAGGCAGTAACTGACTGGTATTATGGTCAAGCTTCTAAAAACTTGGGACTGAAGAAGGATACTTTGGTAACGGGTACTGGTAAGGTTGGTAAATCGTGGCTTGAAGTCCACTAATAGTGTTGACAAGGTGCTCATGGAAGAGTACCTTATACTCTATATTGTATAGGAGACTTGTATGACTATTTCAGAAATTGAAGTTCAACTGCAATGTGCTGGATATTCTCAAAGTGAGATTGAGGCTATGTGCATTATCATTTGCAGTAGCCATAAGCACCTCAAGCTTTCTAATGAAAATCTTTTCAAGGTTGATATTTTTATCGCTGGGGGCAAGATTATCAAGGATAAGACAGGCTACCTTAAAGGTGAACGTCTATGAGCCACCGTGGAAGAACCCATCTCGCCATGATGCAAGGTGCTTCAAAAGATACTATCAAGAATCGGAAGAAAACTCTTTTTGACAGAATGAATAGACTCATTGATAATGCGAGCCTACCTAACTCTGAAAAGGTTTTCTTGAAAGGGAATCTGAAGAGTATTGCACAGGAACTTATTGACATTGAATTTTGGAGACACCAAAAATGAGCAATAAAGAGCATGAAGCTTTAGCAATCTTCAAGAGCGAAGATAAATCAATAGCTTTTGTCTCAGAGGCTTGGTGCAGAGATTTGGGGTACGATTGGTATCTCTTCTTATGCGCTAAGAAAGATGTTAAACCAGTTGATGAAACCCGATTCAAAGAACTGTATAATATCTGCCAAGAGGGTTATGAAGAACATTACGAAGGTTCTTTGAATCCTGTAAATTCAAAAGCTTCAGATTTATTTTATTGAGAGGTTTAAAATGTTAAAATTATTGATACCAGCTTTAGTAGTCTTACTGGTGGGGTGCAACCCTTCTTATGAGAATAAGGATGCTTCTTACAGACTTCCTCCAGAAATGCAAGACTGCAAGATTTATAAACTTAATGGTGATGCCATTAGCAGGGATGTTATTGTAGTTCGCTGCCCAAATTCTCAGACTACAACTTCTTACAAGTATGGAAAGAATAGTCAGTCACACACTACAGTTTTTGATGGAGGATATTGATATGCAGGTTCTGGTAAACTTTATCTATAAGTATGAAAACATCTTCAGCACTATGACTGAAGGTCAACGCAATCCAGTTATCCCACGAGAAGGGGAGACTGTTGAGATTAATGATTGGAACCACAGAGTTGCAGAGGTCAAGCATAAACTTAAAGATGATTATGACCACCAAGTTGTAAATGTGTATTTAGAAGGTAAGTGGCAATGAGAATCTTACATATCATCTCTGAAGATTTTGGAGGGTGCTCTTGGCACTCATTTTTCACAAAAGGTTGTCTAGCTTGTGAGGCACGTAATAAATGACAATTCTGTACAAACAAAACAAAGATGGTTCTTTCAACGTCTGGTCATGTGTTGCTGTAGGTGATAAAGTCGTCACAACTTATGGTAAAGAAAATGGCAAGATGCTGTTTGAAGAGTACACAGCAGAACCTAAGAACATCGGTAAAAAGAATGAGCGTAATGCTGAACAGCAAGCTCTCTTTGAAGTTGCTGCTAAGTACAAGAAGCAGGTTGACCGTAAAGGATATGCTTACACAAAATCTGAAGCAGAGAATGTTGAGAAGGTTGGTGTACAGCTTGCTCAGGATGCTTCCAAGATAAGTCACAAGAAGTATCTGGTATTCCCTGCCGATGCTCAACCTAAACTTGATGGTGTTCGTTGCAGGATTTCAAGAGATGCTGACTCAGAAAGTTTTACGGCATATTCTCGTGAGAACACGGTATACAACATTCCTGTAGAGTTGATTCCTGATGTTCTTCTTATGCTGAAACTGCACAAAGATGTTGAGGATTTCGACGGGGAGATTTATGCTCATGGTTGGGACTTGGAAGATATTGTATCTATGATTAAGAATGCTGACAATCCAGACCGTCACCTTCTTAAATTCTACTGGTATGATATCTGTGACAAGACTAAATCTTGGCCTGAGCGTCGTGAAGTTATTGATAATTCACCAATCGTTGAACTCGGTGATGCTTGCAGGGTTGTACCTGTTCAGACAATCCGTGTTAACTCTTGGGAAGAATTTGATAATACTCATGACAACTGGGTTAAACTCAAGTTTGAAGGGGCAATGTATCGGTCAATCTCACCAGATTCGTTCTATGAGTGTGGTCATCGCTCTTACTTCCTGATTAAGCACAAGAAGATGCACACACAGGAATTTAAAGTAACTGGTGTAAAGACTGATAAACGTGGTCATGGTAAGTTCGTTGTAGAGACTCTTCCTAACGTCTTTGTAGATGTTTCATGGAAAACTACACACGAGAAGAAAAAGTATCTTTCTGAACATCCTGAAGAGTTTATCGGGAAGCCTTTAACGGTTCAGTTCCAGAAGATGACTCGTAAGGGTTCTTTACAGTTCCCTGTTGGGCTAGTAATTCGAGATTATGAATAGAGGTTAGTATGTTTAGCACAATTATCCTGTTTGTTTTTGTTGTTTTATCATTATCTTACTTCATAAGTAAACTTTTAAGCATAACATACAAAGCAGCCTTAGCCCTTACTCTGTTGTCATTTGCAGTAAATGCAGCAGTTAGAATGTATTTAGTATAAAATTGTTGACATGAGTAACCTGACGGGTATACTACCTATATAGAAAATTATATAGGAACCCGTCAGAAACCTCGGAGGTGTTTATGAAAAAGTTACTTGTTGGTGTCATTGCTATTGGTATGAGTTTTAGTGCAGCAGCTATGAAGATGCCTGAAGCAAACTTTAATGGTGTCGCTTTAGAATCTTGTAAGATTGTACAGAAAATCGCTTCAAATGCTGGAGAGTTGACTAAACCGTTGTCTG
>OIWQ01002557.1_pt1 | contig 18193 bp, 22 predicted proteins | sample 1587571 | NCBI WGS metagenome assembly OIWQ01 (sample SAMEA3888910, study PRJEB22519) | human gut metagenome | biome: human gut; feature: human-associated habitat; material: faeces | place: Denmark | collected 2010 | reverse complement strand
ATCATTGTGATGATTCAAGAAGCGTTAGGTTCGGAATATCCACCTTTGGCAATGGGTATAGTGCTAGAGGGAGAACACTTGTGTAAGTCAATGCGTGGTGTAAAGAAAGAAGGTAAAATGCGCTCTTCTTTCTATTTAGATAATGGAAGTTTACCTGAGTTGAAGGCGGAATTGTTCCGATTCGTTAGTTTTGGTTAGGTATGTCAGAGAAGAATGAAGTAAAAAAGAAAAGTAGGGGGCGTAAGTCTGAATATAGAGAAGAATATGCAGAGCAGGCTCTAAAACTTTGTCTGTTAGGTGCAACAGATAAGGAGATTGCTGAATTCTTCTCTGTTTCGGAACAAACGTTGAATAGTTGGAAGAAGAAGTTTCCTCAATTTCTTGAGTCCTTAAAAAAGGGAAAAGCTGTAGCAGATGCAAATGTAGCATCGAGACTTTATAGCCGTGCGATTGGTTACGATGCCAGAGCGACGAAGTTTGCTACCAATGAGGGTAAGATTACGGACAAGGTGGAATATATCGAACATTACCCTCCGGACACAACTGCCGCCATTTTCTGGCTGAAGAACCGGCAACCTGGCAAGTGGCGTGATAAGAAAGAAGTGGAGAACCAAGTCAAACTGGGTGATGAATTGGAATCGATGTCAGATGAAGAACTAGCAGCAATTATCCGTGGCGAAAAGGAGTAAGAGAGAAATATTGATCAGGCAGGCGAAGGCTGCGACCATATTGCGCAAACGGGAGGCTCGGAATGATTTCTGGGCCTATTGTTTATATCATGATCCTAAGTTCTTCGCTAAGCGTTTGTTTTTGAAGAAGGTGGCGGACGCATTTACGCGGGTGTACGAATCGTATTTGTCGGGTGTGATTCGTCGGCTGGCCGTCTCCATGCCGCCACGTGCCGGGAAGTCCTATATATCATCCTTGTTCATTTCGTGGATGCTTGGCCATTTCCCGGAAGAGTCGGTCATGCGCAATTGTTGTTCCGATACATTGTATAATAAATTATCTTATGATACACGCGACATTGTCCGCTCTTCCCGGTTCAAAGAGATATTCCCGGATGTGCAATTGCGAGGGGATAAACAGAACGTGCATGGCTGGAGCTTGGAAGCTGCCCGGCAGGTGAGTTACTTCGGGGCTGGTGTAGGCGGTACGGTAATCGGTTTCGGTGCGTCTATGTTGGCCATGACCGACGACTTGTATAAGAGTTTGGAAGATGCACTATCTGACACCAATAACGAAAAGGTCTGGTCTTGGAAGCAGGGAACACATGATTCTCGTATCGAGGGAAACTGTTGTTCAATCGACATCGGTACCCGCTGGTCGGCTACGGACGTTCTTGGTCGTATGGAGGAAATGGGGAAGTATGACGAGATTATCCGTATCGCAGCCCTGGATGAGAACGACCGCTCTTTTTGTGAGGATGTACATACGACAGAGTATTACCATGAACTACGAGAGGAAACGGACGATTCCATCTGGTGTGCCGAGTATATGCAGGAACCGATCGAGGCTATTGGGTTGTTGTTCCCAAAATCAGAATTGAACCGCTTCAAGCTGGCAGATATCGAAGGTAAACAGCCGGATGGCGTGATCGGTGCTACCGATGTGGCCGACGAAGGAGACGACGATTTTTGTGCACCGATTGCCAAAGTATTCGGTACAAAGTATTTCATTACCGATGTCCTGTTTACGAAAGATAATGTCGAGATTACCGAACCGAAGTTAGTTTCCTTGATTCTTAACACCCGCTGCGACAATATGCGTATCGAAAGCAATAACGGCGGCCGTCTGTTTGCTCTGAATGTCCGTAAGGCTGTAAAGGCAAAGAATGAGAAATGTATCATTCAGGCGAAACCGACAACAGCCAATAAGGATACACGTATCTTGTTGAAGTCTGGTTGGATTAAGAAGCACTGCTATTTTTTGGAAGAGGGCGAGTATAAGAAAGGTTCGGATTACGATCGGTTTATGAAAGCGCTTACCGGATATAAGAAAGAAGGTGGCAATAAACATGATGATGCTCCGGATGGTATGACGATCCTTGCCGAGAATGTAGAGTTCATCGGGTTGTGCAAAAATAATCGGGTACGGCAGGTGGCAAAAGGAAGGTAAATATTATCTTTGTTCTCAAAATAGTTAGTTATGAATGGAAATACTCTATATAAGTATAGAAGTTTGTATAAAGAAGATGGTTCATTGAATAAGTTTACATGGAAACTATTATTTAATGGAGAAATTTATTTGTCTGATTTTGAAAGTTTAAATGATCCTTGTGAAGGTCAAATTATTCCTAGATATAGGGATATTACAAAGGAGAAAATATTGAAAATCCATCCATGGATGGATACTATGCCATATTTCAATGATATTGATTGGAAAAGTGAGGAAGTTGTAACAAGGATACAAGATATATTGACTCCTTCTATTAAAGAAAAGTTAAAGAAGTATGGCGTTTTTTGTGTATCATCTGATTGTGAAAACGATTTGTTATGGGCTCATTATGCGGATTCTCATAAAGGTATTTGTGTTGGATTTGATATAGACAAATTGGAGAAAATATCAGGATATAAAATATATCCAGTTAAGCCAGAACAGAAGAGGCCTGAAGTAGAATTTTCGGATGATGAATCTCATTATAAAAATTTTCTGATAAAAATGTTGACAACCAAACCTATGTGCTGGAAATATGAGAAAGAATACAGGATGGTGGCACTTAGTCCACAGAAACGAAATATATGTTGTTTTGGGGCTATAAAAGAAATTTATTTAGGTTGTCGAATTGAAAAAAACAAAAACTTTAATAGAGAAGATTTTATAAGGCGTTTAAAAAAAGTTCATCCTCTTTGTGTGATAAAAGAGATGAGAGTGAATATTGATACTTTAAAAATTGAAAGTCATCATATTTTAAGTAAATAATTATTTGGCATATATTTTATGAGAAAAAGTATATGCCAAGTATAAACGACATTCTTGCAAATGAAGATTTCGGGCAGGTAGTCAGTTCGTTATGTGTCGATACGATTGAATATCGGGAACCAAGAGAATATTACAAAGAATACCACGGTGAGCGCCGTCGGCGTAAGACTTCTGTCGGTTGGCGTGAACCGAAACGGTTGGCTGTCTATTCGGAAACCTTGAAAGATAAGAATGGTGAGCCGTTACGACTGGAAGATAAGATCGTAGATGTAGCACGTATCGTTACCAACTTCCCGAAAAAGGAAGTGCGTACCTCTGTCGCCTTCTTGTTTGGCGGGCAAATGACGATTACGGGAACTGATCAGAACGATGGTTTTCAAGAATTCAAACGTGTATGGGAACGCCGATTGAAAATGCAATCCGTCTTGAAGTCGTTCGCTCGTAAGGTGCTTTCTGAAAGTAAGGCTGCCCTTGTGTTCTATCCGTATACATCCAAAGGATTAGACGGTAAATTGATTACGGAGTTGAAGGTGAAAACGCTTTCCGTTCCCCATAATGAAAATACTTTCTCTGAATTTTATCCCCACTTCGATGATAACGACGATATGGATGCCTTTATTCATCGTTACCAAGTGAACTCTAATGGTATGATCCGGAACAGTTGTACAATCTGGACGGCAGATAAGATTATTACGGCTATCGATGAAATGGGTGGCTGGGTAATAAAAGAGGTTCCCAATCTATTCGGAAAGATTCCGGTCGTGTATGCAGATGTTTTCCAACCGGAATGGGACGAGGTTGCCGGTATCATGGATGCGCGGGAAATGCGTTTGTCCCGTATGGCCGACACTAACGACTACTTTGCGGAACCAATCTTGAAAACGTATGGCGATTCCGATTTACCTTCTAAGGAAACAACCGGGAAAGACCTTAATTTCCCCATTAAGGTCGATGAAGTATCTGGCAAGGAATATCATGGCGATGCCGATTATTTGACATGGACTGGCTCCCAGCCATCAGTAGATAAAGAATTGGAAGAAACGAAAAACGAACAATTTGCTGGTACATCTACGCCGGATCTTTCTTTTGATAACTTGAAAGGCATTGGCAACCTGTCCGGTGTCGCTCGTAAATTCATGCTGATGGATGCAACTATCAAGGCGAGTGAGAACATGGAAACGTTCGGTCCGGTGGTTCAGCGTTGCGTGTCGGTCGTGTTGGCTGGGATATGCAATATTACCAACATCAAGTACCGTCCTCAATTGGTGAACAACCTGATCGATGTGGAATTTGGTTCCATTTTGCCGGAAGATTTGGCTGAAACCCTGCAAACCTTATCTATTGCCAATGGAGGCAAACCGATTAACGCTCAGCGCACGGTTACGGCTCATTCTCCGCTAACAGAAGACTTGGACGAAGAAATGAAGCTGATGAAGGAAGAGGAGGATACGGCTGCGCAACGTAATAACATGGTTGGTCTGACAATGGGATATGGAGAATGAAAGAACTATCATTTCATGAGCGACAATTCCTGCAACGTCTGTTCCGACAACAAGGCAGCATAAAGTATTCGTTTGACGAGTTTGTTCGTAGGGTAGGATCTCTTCTGGCTAAATGGTCGGATCATGGCGGCGACCGTGTATGGATAGGTAATGCTACTATTGAAAAGCAAATAGAACGTCTGTTGGATGATTTACACACGCAGCTCGTAAGCAATATATCCAATACAGTTACCGATGTATGGAATTTAGGCAATAGGAAAGCGGATGAACTGGTAACGGGCTATATTAAGGATATGGCTATCTCCACTACGCTAAGGGAAAAATTGTTTTCCCGGAATGCCGATGCGCTGAATACTTTATTGAAACGTAAAGATGAATTTGGTAAAACCATATCCTCCCGTGTTTGGGATATAACGGACGGGGCTATGGATAATCTGGAATATTATCTTTCTTCGGGTTTATCTTCCGGCCGTCCAGCCGCGTTGATCAGCCAAGATATACGGCAATTGCTAAACGAACCCAACCGTCGTTTCCGCCGTGTAAGGGACGCGAATGGGAAGCTGGTTCTATCCCAGCCAATGAAAGACTATCATCCGGGGCAGGGTGTTTACCGTTCGTCTTACAAAAACGCTCTACGTTTAGCTGCAACGGAGACCAATAAGGCTTTTCGAACTGCCGATTACGAACGTTGGCAGAAAATGGACTTCGTGACTGGTTATGAGGTGGAACGTTCACCATCGAATCACGGTCCGTGTCCTGTATGTGATGCAAAGGCTGGCCAATACTCGAAGGATTTTAAGTTTACGGGCTGGCATCCGTTCTGCATCTGTATAGCTACGCCGGTCATGATGGATCATGAGGAGTTTGCGGAATGGTTGCTGGGGGATGGAAAGATTGAAAGAGATAGTATTTCAATCCAATATTCAAAAGATAGAACGAAAGAGCTGCAAAATTGGGCAAAGCAGTCTTTATTGAATGGCTCATTCTCTCATAAAGATTTTCCGGTACGAGTTAAAATGACAGGAAAGTCTATCAAAGAGTTCTTGAATCAGCCTCATAAGTTCAAGAAAGAGAAGAACGAATTGATAAAAAATATAGGAGCGATATTTGCCGGTTCGGATTACAAGGGGTATACTGAATACCATAAGGATAATCCTATGATTAAATATTCTCATGTTTTTGAAATTGAGTTGAACGGAGAGAAAAGTTGGATTATTGTTAGAGAAGATATAACCGGGAATGCCGTCCTTTATAGTATATCGGATAGTGATAAGGTCTTGACTGGCATAAAAAAGAAGTAGCCCGATAGACCATCACCGTAGAACTACAATCCACGGCTGAATCTATCAGACTACTTTATGTTTTTAGAAGAATGATTTTCAAATAGCCCCCTTGGAACTGCAATCCAAGGACTTGTTTGTAAACCACTTCTTTCTGCAAAAATATAAATTATCTCCTAATTGTCTAACGATTTCGGATTTTTAATTGTCAAAGTCGAGAATAAGCTGTTTCCCGTTGGCCTTCCATTGCTCAAATGAGTAGTCTACCGTCATGTTCATTTGCTTTGTAGCTTTGGCTAGTTTGTTCTTCGCTTCATGGAACTCCTTTTTGAGGATTTGGATACGGGCCCAGTCTTCTGCTTGTCGTTTCTGCTTTTGATTGACGAAGCTGGCGTAAGAGGCGAAGTATTCGTATAGGACATGATAACATTGCATCCGATACGTTCGGACAGCCTCTTGTGCTTCCGGTTTTACATTTTTAGGATTGATAGTAAATAACCAACCAAAGATAAATTCCATCGGTAAGCATACCATTTCTCTTTCTTTTCCGTCTGTAGCAACTATTGTGCTCAGCACAACGGTTGAAGATAAATCTTCATCATTTTTTATTTTGGTAAATTGTGAAGCATAATCAATTCCCAGTGCTTCACAAATAGGTTTGATGGGAACCAACTTCTTTGCATCATTACCGGCCATGATAGCCACATTGTTTACTTTCGCGATTTCTCTTGCATTTAGTGATAACTTTTTCATATATCCGAAAAAAGCGAGGGCAAAGGGGATTCTGTAGTAAAGTGGCAGTTTACAGAATACACCCAATGCCCTCTAAATTTCCTACTGACGCAACTGCCACGTAACGTCTTTCTGAGATAATATATAAATCAGAAAAACTTTTTCCGGAAGCAGATGGCGATACCTTCTATCCTTTCGCTTTTTGCGTCTGCAATTTCGAATTTAATTTCTCAGCTTCCTTTTGCATATTTTCGGAAGCATGTTTGATGTAGTACAGCATCCCTTCGGTTCTTCCGATTTCTCGGCCGGTATTGAATGCGGCTTGTAGTTCAGGAGTGGGGTACTTACCCGTTTCGTGGGTGAACGTTGGTTGTTGGGTACTATTATTTCCCGACAAACAATTTTCTCTGAGTTTGGACATGATTGAATATTGTTTGTTGTAAGTGGATAGACAAAAGAACGGTTTCGCCTGTCCCTTTGTCCTACACCTCAGATGGCAGTTATGGCCATTAAGCCATATCAAGGGGGTACGAAACCGTTATGTTATATGTTCATGTATGGGTACAAGAGTACCAATACAAAAATATGTTCAGCGGTTACCCGCCATCTGAGAATTTAGGACACCACAAAGATGGACACTTATTCTGAATCCTGCAAGAAAAAACTTTCCCTCCCTTATATTTTAAACAGAAAACTCTTATGACAATTTTAGATTTAATCAAGGCGGCATGTAAGACGAAAGGCGTGCCGGAGAAGTATGCGGAACGTATTCAGAAGACGTTCAAAATCGAAAAAGCTGAAGGAATGGAGGCTTTTGTGGACCTGTTCAAAGAAAATATCCTTCCTGCTATCCAGGAAGCGGAGAATGAAGCTAAGACTACGGCTGAAACGGCTGCGGTCGCTGCATACGAAGCAAAACATGGATTAAAAGACGGTAAACCGGTGGAAGATCCGGATAAGAACAAGAAAACTGAAGAAGAACTGTTGAAGGATCTTAGCCCGGAAGTAAAAGCTTATCTGGAAAGCATGAAAAAGAGCGTCGATGATATGGCTAAGAAGGTAGGCGATTCTATTACTAACTCGGCAAACGAAGCCAAGAAAGAAACAGTCCGTAAGCAGTTGAAGGATGCCGGTCTTCCGGATAGCTGGCTGGGACGTGTGGATTTGGCTTCTGAAACGTCCATCGAAGATCAGATCAAGACACTATCCGAAGAATATACCGGAATCCAGCAAAAGGCGATCGATGATGCTGTGGCCCGTGGTGATTACGCTCCCGGTTCCGTAAATCTTCAGGATCGTTCCGAAGCGGATTGGGCGAAGCTGATGGATCAGGATGCCGATAATAGTGCGAATAATCCCGGTGTGGTAAACCTGGGTATTGAATAATCCAAGTAAAGTGTAACGTTATGTACAGAAAAAGAGAAAGAGAATTCCAGTATCCTCCCGGAATTGAAAAGATTATTGAGGATGTGATCGGTGGCGGGACGATTGACCGCAGAGACTTGCAGAACGCTTTGTTCAATGGCAAGGCGTTGGATGAACTGCCTCCGATTGTAATAGTAGTAAAAGATCCGGAAACAGGGCTGTATCATGTATTGAAGACGGCAATGGCTTCCGATGCTGGTAGTGAAACAACTTATAAGGTGGCCAAGAATCATCTGTTCGGTGTGGGTGACTTCGTGACGATTGGTGGCGCTTTGACTGGCGCTTCCGATAAGATCACAGCTATCGATAAGAGTAATGCGGATTTCGATACGATTACGTTGGCAGCAACGATCGGGGCTGCAACAAAAGGTCAAGTATTGGTTCAGGCTAAAGACAAGCAGGCTGCGAAAGCCGCCAAGTTACCTTATGATGGCGAATTGGTCGTCACGATGAATAAAGTCGACTTGACTGTAGCTAACCAGCAGTCCGGGTTATTGGTAAGAGGTACGGTAAACGAATCCTGTATGCCGTTCCCGGTAGATAAGGACTTAAAGGCATTAATGTCGTTTATCCGTTTTGTGTAATCCATTAAAATCTGATATATGGAAAGAAGTTTAATTAAACAGGTGAATAAAAAGAACATGGCAGCTCGTTTGAATACCCGCCATGTGAAACCAGTCGTTTTCCCGAACTTCTTCGGGGTGAAAAGAAAGACTTCGTTGAAGTGGGAGACACTGACCGGCGAGAAGGGTGCTCCGGTAATGGCAGATGTGATCTCTTTTGACGCTTCCGCTCCGCAGAAGACGCGCGAGGTAATCAGCAAGTTGTCCGGTGATATTCCAAAGACAGCCGTTAAGCGTGGTATGAACGAAAGTGATTACAACGAGTACAAACAGTTGGAACGTGACGCACAGGGTGACGCAGACCAATTGGCATTGCTGAACCTGGCTTTCAAGGATCAGGATTTCGTGTATAACTCCGTCCGTGCCCGTTTCGAATGGTGGTGTATGCAGCTCATGAGCCGTGCGGGTTTCCATTTGTCGGCAAAGAATAATGGCGGTGTCGTTACGGCTGAGTTTGTTGGTTGCGGTATGCCGAAGAAGAACCAGCGTAAATCTTCTGTAGATTGGAGCAACGCTTCAACGGCTAACGGCTTGCAGGATATCGAAGATACGGTTGTTGCTGCTTCTGCCGAGGGAGTAACGATTCGCTATGTAGTGATGCACGTGGCTGACTTCTCTTTGTTGAAGAAGCAGAAATCAACATTCGACACATTGAAGGCATGGGTTAATTCGTCTTCAAAAATATTGGTGACGAAAAATCTTATCAACGAGTATTTGGCCGAACAGGAAATTCCGGTGAAGATCATTACTGTGAATCCGTCTGTCCGTATCGAGGATAAGGCTCATCGTCGTAAGACGATCAATCCATGGGAGCGTAAACGTGTATGTTTCTTGGAAGATTTGAAGGTTGGTGATATCCAGCACGGACCGATTGCAGCCGAATCTTCCGCTACCTTGCAGAAGATTGCCCTCATGGTAAAACAGGATTGGGTATTGGTTACCAAATGGTCTGAACTGGAACCGTTCAAGGAATGGACGAAAGCAGAGGCAAATGCTATCCCTGTCGTAAACGATCCGGATGCCATGTTCATCATGAAGGTGGATGGCCAGGATTGGAACGCATCTGAAGATACTGAAGGTACGGATGATATCCCGGCAACATTCTTAGGTGAAACTGTTGAACCGGAAGATCAGACGATTCAGGATACTGAAAACGGAGAATAACAATCATGGCTAAGACGATTCGAGATACAATACTAGCTTATCCCGGTCTCGCGGATTGTGAAAATTTTTTGGATAACGTCGTTTTGCCGGGACGCGGTTTTGAAGGTACAGAAGATAGTAAGACGATTGATATTCAAAAACAAAAGCTGGTAGCTGCCGACCTGTATTCAATGGTCGGTGGTCTACCGGATTTCACAGAAAACAAACTCTCTATCACTTATCCTCGTTCCTGGTATGACGCTACGGCAAAACGGCTGTATAGGGAAGGTGGGGAACCGGAGAAAGCAGAACTGATCGGGAATAAGATTGAAGTTCCAAAAGGAAGGGCGCAAAACAGATGGTAAGACGGTATTCACATAAAGCGATAGTAACAATCCAATCCGGACAATTGGTAAAAGGGGAATGGGTTGCCGGAGAACCGACGGAAATAGAGGTCACAGGGCAATACTTTCCATCCAATAGCGGACAGCAATTGAAGCGGAATGTCGATGGGAAGGAATTTATCGTACACGGTGAGTTCTCTACAAAGATACGTCCCGTGGAAAATGCAAAACGGATTCGGATTGATAGTATCGCTCTCGATGTGGATATTATCTGTTGGGAGCCGTTTCAGACTCACTCTGTAATTTATGTATAGCGATGGCAAGGAAAGGTGGTTTGACTCCGATGTGGAGCGATAGAGAAGTAGAACGTTGGTTTGATTATTTTGTGGATCGGGCGGAAGAACGGATATACCGGCTGCTGCAACGAGCTGGGGAAGAGTTCGTGAAAATCGCTCGAAAAAAAGGAAACTATCAGGATCATACTGGTAACCTTCGTAGCTCTATCGGTTATGTGATCGTCAAAGATGGCGATATATTGACCGAAAATTACGAACAATCCACATCAGGAACAGATAAGCAAACAGGTATGCGTGAAGCGAAACGGTTGGTTTCCGAGCTGATACCTCTTTATAAGAGAGGTTGGGTATTGGTTGGCGTTGCAGCCATGCCATACGCAGTTTATGTGGAAGCAATCGACAACCTGGATGTTATCTCTGTTGCTACGGATCATACCGAAGAATGGATCAAGAAGCAGAGTAAAACTTTGTTTGATAAACTGGCGGAGAAAGGATATTGAACATGGCAGATCAGTTTGATATAGTAGATATCGTGTATGATGCGATTGAACCGGTCAGTACTGGCTTTATCCTGTACAAGGATCGCTCCGGTGATGGGGAAACGAAGAACCACATCACAGTCCGGATGCTCACGCTAAATGAAACAGAGGTTGTGAATAAAGGTTTGGTTAATATCAACGTATTTGTGAAAAAGCAAGTTAACGGTATGCCTGACCGTCAGTTAATGAAAGGAACGGTACGAAATATAAAGTCTGCGCTACGAAACATCAGACCTCCTTTCGGCATGTATTGGAAATCTCGGATCGTATGGTCCGAGCCTCTTGGCGAAGCAAAAGAAGGCTTCGATTGTACGAATATTAGATTTGAAGTAATAACAGAAATAGATTAAGAATATGGCTAATGAAAGAAGTTTGGCGGTAGGCGTATCTTTCTTAGGATATGGAACCCCCGGAGACGGGGTTGCCGCGACAGAATTTACACAATGTCCGATTGTTGAAGAAGGAACAGTTGTATTTAACTTCAATGATCCTACATCTGTCGATTTCCGTGCAGAAGGAATGAAAGATCCGTGGGAGTCGTTTGATAAGGCTGGGGATGCCGATTCATTCGAATTTGGTATTCCGTCTCCTACACCGGAAGAAATGAAGGAGTTTATGGGGGGAGAAGTCAAAGATGGCAAATGGAATGCCCCTGTGGATATTCCTATTATCCGAAAGTCGATGAAGATTACAACTCTCCCATATAAGGATAAACAGACGGAATATATTTTCGCGCTTTGTAAGATCAGTGCCAAAATCAGCCGTGCTCCGTCTTCGGAACAAACGGATTTGATGTTGGTTCGTTGTACGAAATTAACGCCAGTATCAGCGGCGGGCGAACAGGGTTCTCCTTTTTCTAGGGCAGTGAAAGATGTTACGGCAGAATCTTAAACCGTTTCTGGAACAGGAAAAGAATAAATGTTTAGGTTATCGAAAGCCTCGGAACTATCTGGGGCTTTTATATTTTAATCGAAAACGATTATGGATGCAGGAGCCGTAGAAACGATTGCTAAGATGCAATGTAAAATTGATAACTATGAGTATTTTCTTCAGAATTTGTTTATCAAATTAACAAAACCAAATTCTGAAGTACTATGTATTTCATCTGGAAGGGATATTAGTAATGCTATATGGAGAGAAGTTGAGAAATTACAAAATCAAGTGAAAAGCCATGAGTGTAAAGCAAGTACTTCAACTGGAGAGTGAATCCGTTTCTTACCAGCCGGTAGCTATTCCGTTTGAATTTATCCGGCTTGAATCATTACCAAAAGGAAAGGCGGTTGGGGATAGTATCGTTATAACCCCTATTACCGTCCGTACCTGGTTCCGGATAAAGCCCCTATTGCTTTATATTGATAAAGAAGACAGGGCGATTTTGATTGCTGATAAGGATAAAAGGTTTTCCAACCGAGTTGCCGAACTGATAGCTAAATATGATGAGATTATTTTTGAAATCGTATGTCTTGGCATTCATAATAAGAAAGGTGATATGCCGGCCTGGTTCCGGGAAGTTCTGAAAGACAACTGTACATGGGAGGATATTTACATTCTTCTGAATACCATCTTATACCGGATCGGTTGCAACCCTTTTTCTCGTACTATCATAGCGCTGGAAGCTGTGAGCCCGTTAAGCGAAGTGGAGATAATAGCCCTTCAGAAAAACAGCGAGACATGGAAGAAGAAGGCCCTCAAAGCAGCTTCATGTTCTTAGTGACCTGCAACGAGGCTTTCGGCTATTCTCATGAACAAATATTGGATAGCAGCTTTGTTTTGTTGGTCGGCATGCTTCGTGAACGCGGTTATTTGATGAACCGAAGGGCCAAAGATTTTCATTCGGAAGATACACAGCCCAAAGAGGAAGGATGGGTAGAAATTGTAGATTTTGATACAGGCAAGTTGAAACGTGTAAAGAAAGTTTCATCGATGTAGTTATATATTACATTGAGAGTAGAGAAAAGTTTTTGTCATAGTGATAAATTTTGATTTGTTTGGTAGTAAGAAAGCCCTGCGGACTGTGAAGTTAGCAGGGCTTTGTTCGTTAAAAAGATATCGGGTAACGTTCCGGATGAATTATGCTGTCGATCTCAAGATCCACATCGATTGCATCCCAACGCAACGATTCTTCATCCGGCATGGTTACATCCAATACATCCGAAACTTTTGCATTTCTAAACCAAGGATATCTGTCATACGATAGATAATATTCCTTTCCTCCTACGAAAAGGAGGATACCGCGTGCATTAATCATTGTTACTTCCGCGGTGGTTGTTCCATTTTTCTCTAATAATGCGCTCATGTTTTTGTACCTCCTTTAGTATGTTTGAAATTTCAGTTGAAGAAAAACCTTTATTCTCAGCCAAAGAAATAGAAGGTTCTATCCAAATTTTAGCCTTTTTTTCTGCCTGTCTGATATGTATATGCATTCTGTTTTCTTCTAAAGAGAAGAAAAAGAAACGCATTCCATTTTTATAAAAAACCGTTGGACTCATACAGCAAATATACAAAAGATTCCTGAATACAAATGCTTTTAGTTTATATTTTACCATAAACGGATTATGGGAATCAAAAATAGGGATGGAGCTTTATTTATGGCTACTGGTATCGACAACTCCGGTTTATACGAAGGGAAACGCGAGGCTATGGGAATTATCAAGACTCTGGCAAGCGAGGTGACCTCTTTTGATATATTCAGTGGCATTGGTATTAGTGCGGCAACTGCTTTTGCACAGGCAGCAAAAAGCTCATACGACTTTGAAAAAGAGTTCCGGAAGAACATGCTGGAAGTGGCGACTATTTCCACACAGGTGACGGATGATATGACCGGTTTTATAAACCAGGTTATGTCCATAACCCAAGAGATACCGATTAAGGCTCCGGAGGCCGCCAAAGCACTCTATAGTATCGTTTCTGCCGGTCATGATGGGGCAGATGGTATGAAGATTCTAGAAGTTTCGGCTAAAGCAGCCGTGGGAGGGCTTACAGAAACCGAGACGGCGGCCGATGCTGTTACAACGATCCTGAATGCTTATAAGATGTCAGCAGAGGAGGCTGGTACAGTCTCGGATCAGCTTTTTACAACTGTCCGATTGGGTAAGACTACATTTGGCGAATTAGGAGCCTCCATAGCCCAGGTTGCGCCTATTGCGGCCGCATATGGGATCAGTATTGATCAGGTGTTGGGTGCAGTCGCTTCATTGACCAAACAGGGTACGCCGACAGCGCAGGCAATGACTCAAATCCGGGCTGCTATCCAGGGTACTGCCGGGGAACTTGGGGATGCCGCTTTCCAAGGGCGTACTTTCCAGGAAGCATTGCAGTTGATTAACGAGAAGGCTGGCGGTTCTGCTTCTAAGATGAAGGAAATGCTCGGTACGGATGAAGGATTGGCTGCAACACTGGCTTTGACCGGAAAGAATGCAAAGTCGGCAGCGAGTGATCTCGGAGAGTTACAGAGCTCTTTAGGGGCTACGGAAGCTGCATTTGAGAAGATGGCGGATGAAGCCGGCAATCAAATGACGCTTCTGTCGAATAACATCCAGGCGGCTTTGCGTCCGATGGGAGAAGCCATATTGCAAGAAGTTTCAGAGATAGCAAAGTCATTTAATGAGGCTTTTGAAAGCGGAGATTTAAAACGTTCGCTTATGACATTGAAATCCTTGTTAGAGGTTTCGGCTGTAGCTTGGGGAACGTATAAAGTCGCTGTAGCAGGAACGGCAACAGTACATAACCTATATGTAAAATCACTTGCTTTGAGTCGTTTGGCAACAATACAGCATACAACGGTTACGAATATGCTTACAAAAGCATTCAATGCCCAAACAGCAGCGATGTTAAAAAATCCATATGCCATTATGGCGGCTGCTATTGCAACGTTGGGCGTAGCGATGTATAAACTTTGGACTTATCAGACAAATGCTCAGAAACAACAAGAGAAACTGAACAAGACGTTTAATGAATTTACTGTAGAAGCAGCCAAAGAGGAACGTTCTCTAAGCTGTTTGTTTGATGCCTTGAAACGTACTAATTTCGGAACAGACGAACGAAAGAAAATGATCAAAGCCGTGAATGAGCAATACGGACAGTATCTTCCGAAGTTGTTGACCGAGAAGAGCAGTTTGGATGAAATAAACAAAGCTTATTCAATAATCAATACTTCCATAAAAGAACAGATCGCATTGAAAATAAAAAATTCAGCGACGGATGAGATTGTTACATCCGGTTTGAAAGAACAGGTTTCGGCGGTGTCTAATCTTCGCAAATCATTAGCAGATAAAGTTAAGAATGTTGGTTTGGTAGATTCGATTGTGGAAGAAATCAAGCAGACGACCGACGAGTTCCAAAAAGCCGGTTCTACTTGGGAAAAAGCATGGCAACAATCTTATTTCAATATCCAACGTAAATATACTGGTAAAATAAAATTAGGTAACGATTTTGCTTCATCGATGGAAGATTATATCAAGAGCGTTTTCAATACAGAGCAAGCTATTGTTATGATAGAAAAACAGTATGCTCCCTTTATTTCTAAGGTTAAGGATTTGAATGAAAATGTAAGAGAATCGGTATCGACAGCAGAGACAAAAAATGTTGTAAGTGAAGATGAAAAAGCATTGAAATTACGCAAAAAACTGACAGAACAATTATTGGACCTTCGCCGTCAAAACCAGCAATCAGAGATTAACCTGATGAAAGAAGGTTCTGAAAAGAAGATAGCCCAGATCAACCTTGATTATGACAATGAGATTGCAGCCATTCTCGCCAAGGAGAAAGAGTGGAGATCCGTTCAAGGCGGCAAACTGACTAAAGAGCAGACCGTGGAGATCCGTACCGCTTTGGTCAACTCATACGTTAAACGAGAACAATCGACCTCCAATGTAAATAAGGAACAGCTGGAGGAAGAGAAACGCACCATGAACGAGTATCTGAAAGAATATGGCTCATATCTGGAAAAGCGTCAGGCTATCACGGAGCTTTATAATGAGAAGATAGCAAAGGCCACAACGGAAGGTGAACGGCTTTCCCTTGCAGAAGGTATGAAGAAAGAGCTGGCGGACGTGGATAATGAAGCCCAAAAGAGCACCTCCATCATCACCCGGTTGTTTGATGATATGAGTAAAAAGAATATCACCTCTATTCGTGCCATTGCGGATGAAGCGGAAAAATTCTTGTCTTTTCTTGAAAGAGGGGAATATTCATCTGATAATTCATTCGGTATTACCGAAGAACAGTTTGATGTGCTCCGTAAGTCACCGGATCAGTTGAAGGCCATCAAGGATGAAATAGCCAATGTTCGCCGTGAAGCTGACCAAATGGAAACCTCTTTTAATAAAGTTTCAAATGGCCTAAAAAAAGTCTTTACCTCTGAAAGTGATGCCAGGAAGTTAAAAGAAGGTTTGGCAGAAATAGAAGAGGGCATGAGTGAAATTATGCAGACCGGACAGTTCCTCTCTGACACGTTTTCGAAGCTCGGAGATTCGTTCGGTGGTGTATTCGGCGGGATAGCCGAAGGCTTCAGTGTGGCAATGGACACTGTAAGTTCTGCAATGAACGGTGCGAAAGCCGGTTCCATGTTCGGTCCGATCGGTGCGTCTGCCGGTGCTGCCATTGGCGTTGTTACATCTTTGGCCGGTGCCATCGCCAAGATCCATGACAAGAAGAACGAGAAACGTATCCAGCGGTTGCAGGATCAGATTGATACATTGGATAAATCATACGGAAAACTGGATAAATCCATTCAGAAGGCTTATTCGAATGATGCTTCCCGATTGATCGATCAGCAGAACAAACTGTTGGAACAACAGAAAGTTTTAATCCAACAACAAATCCGTGAAGAACAGGATAAAAAGAATACCGATAAGGATAGGATAAAAGAATGGCAAAGCCAGATTGACGAGATTAACGAAGCCATAGCAGAAAACAAGGAGAAGGCCAAAGATGCCATCTTCGGGGAAGACTTGAAATCCGCCATTGACAACTTCGCTAACGCACAAGCCGAAGCGTGGGCTTCCGGTGAGGACCGGGCAGAATCGGCGAAAGACACGGTCAAGAAGATGATGCGCCAGATGGTTACAGAATCCATCAAAGCTGCAACGGAATCTTCCGGTGCGATGGAGAAGATTCGTGACAAACTGAAGGAGTTCTATGCCGACAATGTTCTTTCCGGCTGGGAGCAGGATTACATCTATAACATGGCGGAAGAACTGCAAAAGGAGATTGACAGGCAGTTCGGTTGGGCTGATAGCCTGATGAAAGATAAGGTGGAAGAGCCGGAGAAAGAAGAAGATATATCCGAAAATACCCTGAAAGGTGCGTATGCCAAAGCTTCCCAGGAAAGCATCGACCTATTGGCCGGTCAGACCGGGGCCGTCCGTGTCCTGTTGGAAGATATCCGTGGCGGTATGCAACCGATCCGTGAACAAATGAGGCTGATCTATGATATGCAATCCAGAGGTTGGGAAGATGTGAAGGCCATCCGCGAACTATCAGATAAAGTGGAAAAGAATACCGATCGGATCGCCGAGAATACGAGAGAGATCAAAGAGGTTGCCGGTAAGATATCGGAAAACACTAGAGGCACGGTTGATGCCCTGGAAGGTACTATTAACGTAAAAGTAAAAATGTAACATGATGGACAAAGAGTTTTTTGAGATAGCAAACCGGTTAGGTGCCTGCCGGTTGTTGCATGGCACGGAAAACAAAGAAGAGCTTATGCGCCTTCTGCTGACACCGCAGGGTACGGAGTTCTGCACGAAGAATAATTTCCCGTCTATGGAACAATTACGAGAGTTCCGGGGCAAGAAGGCCGAAAGCATGGGAATCTATATCGAGACGGACGTGAAACTGACGAATCCGGTGAAGGTATTCCTGGCTGGTTCCAAGGCAATCCTTCATTTTGATACGATCGGCCGCTACAACGTGATCCTGATGCACGGGGCGGAAGCCGAGATCCATGCGAGTAACTATGCCGTGGTGTTCGTAAAGAACGCTGGCGGTAAGGTAATAACTCATAAAGACCATACAGCACGTGTATTATGACAATAGACGGAAAAGACGTATATACTGAATGGGGATGTAAATTATTGGAAGGTTCTTTTGATGATCTTCTGAAATACCCCAAACGTAAGGCAGTCAAATATAACAACTGGGCGGAAGCCGACGGAATCGATCCCGATCTCTCGGTTGTGGAGTTCGAACCTAAGACCGTCAAGTTGAAATTCCTCATGAAGGCAGAAACGCTTGAGCAGTTCTGGTCTGGGTATAGAAAGTTTGTTGCTGATCTGTCCGCACCGGGCTATCGGGAATTCAATCTTATTGCCGGTATGACCAACCGCTTACGCTTCAATGTCTGCTCTTCTCACGAACAGCCTGTGCCATTTAATGCAGGGGAGAA
>OIWQ01002544.1_pt1 | contig 18251 bp, 14 predicted proteins | sample 1587571 | NCBI WGS metagenome assembly OIWQ01 (sample SAMEA3888910, study PRJEB22519) | human gut metagenome | biome: human gut; feature: human-associated habitat; material: faeces | place: Denmark | collected 2010 | reverse complement strand
CGCAACACAAGTAAAAAAGAGCAAAGAACGGCATAGCCGTTAAGCTACACCGTTCCTTGCTTCAATGTTTTCCTAAGTCACCGCCGCATCGGGCCGCAGCGCTTTTTTGATGGAAACGAAGTATCAGAACCAGGCGGCCCAGGCCAGGAAGCCCAGGCAGGCCACCACGCCCACAAACAGGGTGACGATGACCAGGTAGCCCATGATGTCCCGGGCGGACAGCTTGGCGATACCCAGGGCAGGCAGGGCCCAGAAGGGCTGGATCATGTTGGTCCACTGGTCGCCCCAGGCGATGGCCATGGCGGTGCGGCCGTGCTCGATGCCCATAGCCGCGCCGGCGGGCATCATGATGGGACCCTGCACGGCCCACTGGCCGCCGCCGGAGGGAACGAAGAAGTTCACCACACCGGCTGCCAGGAAGGACAGCATGGGGAAGGTGACGTTGTTGGAGACGCTCACGAAGAACTGGGAGATGACGCCCGCCAGGGACACGCCCTCGGCATTGGCGGCCACCATCATGCCCATGATACCGGCGTAGAAGGGGAACTGCAGCAGCACACCGGCAGCGCCGCCGGCGGCATCGGAAATGGCGTCCACATAGCGGCGCAGGTCACCGTGGAGCAGGATGCCCAGGAACAGGAAGATCATGTTCACGATGTTCAGGCCCAGAGTGAAGCCGTTCTGAACGAAGTAATAGACGATGTACACAAAGCCGCCCACCAGGGTGATGGCCCACAGGAGCTTGGAGTGCTCCATCTTGTCGGCGGGAGTCTTGACCTCATAGGTGCGCTCGGCCTCATCCTCCAGCAGAGTGGGGTCGATGCAGACGGTGTGGTCCTTGTCAGGGTGCATGGCGTAGTTCACAAGGGGCATGACAAACAGAATGACGCCCACCATGATCAGGTTCATGGGGTGGAACACCGTGTCGGTGATGGGGGCCTGATACAGGACCTCGCCGAATTTCTTGCCCGCCACCAGGTCCAGGGGGATGGAGCCGGACAGGCCCGCGTGCCAGATGACGAAGCCCGAATAGGCGGAGGCAATCAGCAGGGGATAGTCCACGGTGGGGACCCGGCGCACCACTTCCTTGGCCAGCAGGGTGCCGGCGATCAGGCCGAAGCCCCAGTTCAGCCAGCAGCAGATGGTGGAGATGAAGGTGGTGACCACGATGGCCTGCATATTGTTGTGGCACAGACCGGCGGCGGCCCGCAGGGCCTTTTTGCAGGGCTTGGCGGCGGCCATGGCGGAGCCGAACACCAGCACCAGGGCCATCTGCATGGAGAAGCTCAGCAGACCCCAGAAGCCCTTGGAATCGCCCCAGGCGTTGAGCACCTGCAGCGGGCCCATCTTTGTGGCGCACATGGAGCCGATGAAAACGATGATGCTCAGGATGATGGCAAACAGGAAGGCATCCGGCAGCCATCGGTTGACCACGCGAACGCAGCCGTTGGTGAATTTCTTGAACACAGACTCACTCTCCTTTAATTTGTCCGGAGGGGATCTCCCGCCTCCGCAGTCCTGGCCGGGCTTCTGTGCGGGGCCGGACCGTCTCTGACACTATTGTATAATAGTCAGGGCTTGTTTACAATTAATATTTCGCCGAATTTTTAACAATCATTTTGGTAAAGTACAACAATTATGCGTTTTTCAAGTTTTTCTCCATAAAATTGCCGTTAAAAATCAGAAAAATGCATAAAGACACTTTAACGGAGGCGGAAGAACTGCCGAAGCCGTTTTACACGGTCTATACAAAAGTGGGAAAATGTGTATAGACATATGCCAAAATTTTAAAAAAAAAACAGTTGCATTTCGCAATTTAAGGTGTTACAATACCCCCGATATTTGATGGGAGATATTACAGTAGATGATAATCCTTACATAATTATGGGATATTCTCCTATAAATGTATAAGTCTGCCAGCGAGAGCAGCGCATACAGAAAGACCCTATACCCGTGGATTCGGAACCGCCCCCGCGCCGGAATGTCCGGCGGACACCGCAGTATGCGGCGGCCGAATCTGCGGTTTTTGCATAGTTTCAGAGAAAGGCGTGGAGACCTATGACGGATAAGGAACTCAGACGGCTGGGCCGTCCGGAGCTGATCGAGATCATATACCAGCTGGAAAAGAGCCAGGAGGAGAGCCGACAGGAGATCGCCCGGCTGCAGGTCCGGCTGCAGGACCGGACCCTGCGCCTGTCGGAGGCCGGGTCCATCGCCCAGGCGGCCCTGCAGGTCAACGGCGTGATGGAGGCCGCCCAGGCGGCGGCGGACCAGTATGTCCAGGCGGCGGAGGCCGACCGGCAGCAGGCCCGGACGGAGCTGTCCGACGCCCAGGCCCGGGCGGAGCGCCTGGTGGCCGATGCCCAGACCCAGGCCGACGCCATCCTGTCCGACGCCCAGGCCCAGGCCCGGACCGTTACGGACCAGGCGGAGCAGCACGCCCGGAACCACTGGGACCTGTTCCGGGAAAAGGCGGAGCAGCTGATCCGGGATCATCATGAGCTTTCGGCCCTGCTGAACGGAGAGGACCCGCAATGAAAGGAACCGGCCGCGCGCCGGAGGATCTGCCCACCATCCAGCAGCTGGAGGCGGAGCGGAACCGCCTGCGCAGCAAAAACCGATACAACCGCACCCTGCGCAGCACCGTGGCCATCCTGGTGGTGGTGGCGGCGCTGGCGGTACTGGTGGCGACGCTGTGGATGCCGGTGCTGCGGATCTACGGCACGTCCATGTCCCCCACCCTGACCGACGGCCAGGTGGTCATCACTGTCAAAACCGGGCGCTTCCGGTCAGGAGATATTGCCGCGTTTTACCACGGCAATAAGCTGCTGATCAAGCGCTATATCGCAGGCCCCGGGCAGTGGGTTGGTATTGACCGGCTCGGGAACGTTTCCATAGACGGAAAAGCCTTGGATGAGCCGTATCTGACGGATAAAGCATACGGCGAAACCAACATTGACCTGCCGTATCAGGTGCCGGATGACCGGTACTTTCTCATGGGAGACAACCGGGAGGTTTCCGTGGACTCCCGCAACACCACCGTGGGCTGTGTGGCCCGGGACCAGATCGTGGGCAAGGTCGTGTTCCGCATCTGGCCCTTGAAGGACTTCGGCCCGGTGGGATAACTTATTGGAGGTGAGGATGTGCAGAGCATGATGCCGAATCCCGCAGACGGCTATAATGAGCGGCATATTCGCAAAATGAAATGGCGCAGGATCGTGACGATCCTGTCATGTATCGTGGTGTTCTGCACCACCTACGCACTGATCATGCCGGCAGTGACCATGTCCCGGGACACGGCCTGCGGCAAGGAGGAGCACACCCATACGGAGGCGTGCTATGACGAGAATGGCGCGCTGATCTGCGGCAGGGAGGAGCATACCCACACGGACGCGTGCCTGCTGGCGGTGCGGGAGCTGACCTATGAGGACGGCCAGCTGACCATCTGCCTGCGGGTGGAGAGCATGGCCCCCCTGCCGGAGGACCTGACCCTGTCCGTGGAGGAACCGCAGGCGGCGGTGCAGTCCGCCGCAGACGGCAGCGGGCAGACCTTCACCCGGCGGCTGACTCTTCTGTCCCAGGGACAGCAGGTGGACACCTCGTCCTATGACATGACGGCCACGGTGCAGATGAAGCCCCAGGCCCTGGAGCCGCTGGAGGCGGCTCTGGAACAGCTGCGGCAGGAGGCCCCGGAGTCGGACACCGGCATTTCCCTGACTCTGAGCCAGACCACCGGCCGGCAGGACAGGCAGCTGGCGGAGGAGCTGATGCTCCCCGGCGGCGAGATCCCCGCCGTCACCGCCGATGTGCGCAGCGGCGTGATCAGCGTCCAGGCCGATCCGACGGCCAATCCCCACTATACGGTGCAGTATTACGCTAACATCCCCCGGTTCAACACCAGCGGCAGCAACCCGCTGACGGTGATCGACACCAGCGGCGGAAAGTTGCCGAAAAACAGGCAGACTCTTACAACAAAGGAAATCTACCTGACGCCGGCCGACGGAAACACCAACAAAAACAACGGCAATGCGACCCAGCAGTACCGGGTGGCCGAGTCCAAGAAGCTGACTCAGATGTATACCGACAACCAGTTTGAGTACATCAAGTCCCCCAACCCCTCCTATATCAACAAGCTCATGGACAGCCCCAGCTACACGCTGAAGCAGCTGTGGGTGCTGAAGGAGGGGAAAAGCTCTGACAGTGAAAACCAGGCAGACTGGGACGTCTACGACAATCCCGGCAGTGTCCACTTCACCAACCGGCAGGGGGCGGCCGCCGACAACGTGGTCTACATCCACAAAGGCACCGTGATTCGCCTGGTGTACAACACCAAGGAGGCCCAGCAGAACTTCCCCGCCAACTTCTATGACTATGATATCTCCAGCGGGCAGAACGACAATGGAACGTGGCGGACCGGCATTGCGGGCATCAACCAGGAAAGCAACTACGAGACCAGCCGGAATGGGAATAGGACCTGGAGGTCCTATTGCGATGTGCTGGCCTTCGGCAACGACAACTGCGGCACCGGCATGTCCCGGTACAGGTTTGACGAACTGTTCCTGAACAAATACAGCACCAAATGGACAGACAGCAATAAGGAGACGCACACAATAGGCACCGACCAGTATGGCTGCACCTTTGGGCTTGCGGACAGCCTCAAGGATGAAAAGATCGTCTACGATGAGTGGCTTGTTGCGCCCAACCTGTTCAACGAGGGCACTGCCAACGGAAAAACCATCTACACAAACGACAGTAGCCTGACCTTCTCCCGGGTGGGGGATACCTATACCCTGTCTGCGGCCACGGTGGGCGGAGTAGGGACCATCAATGACCTGCAATACCTGTTCAATCCCTCGCCCAATGGCACAACAACATACAGGAGCATTTTCACCAACGACTTCTGGCCTCTGGACGGAGCAACCAATGGAACCGACCCGCTGTTTGGCAAGGATACGCCTGATTTTTACGGTTACGATGCCGATGCGCAGGGGGGGGACACGAGCAAAACGAACGTCTGGAAGGAGACAGCCGGACGTCTCCCCGCCAGCGACGACGGCAACAACCACAACTGCTTCTTCGGGATGCAGTACGCCGTGAAGTTCACCCTGACGGCGGACTATGTGGGGCCGCTGGAATACTACTTCTTCGGCGACGATGATATGTGGGTGTTCCTGGATGACACGCTGGTGTGCGACATCGGCGGCGTCCACTCCTCCGTGGGCGAGTATGTGAATCTGTGGGACTATCTGCGGAAGGACGGACGCACCGAATCCGAGACCCATACCCTGACCTTCTTCTATACCGAGCGCGGCGCCTCCGGCTCCACCTGCTACATGAACTTCACCCTGCCCTCCGTGTCCGGGGTGAACATTGAGCAGAAAACCAGCGACCTGGAGGTCCGCAAGCAGGTGGTGGGCCAGGATGAGTCCAACCGGAACTTCGAGTTCAACATCCGGTTTTATGACCAGAACGGAAACCCGGTGCTGGACGACTACGCCTACACCAAGTATGACAAGGACGGCAAGGAGCTGAACGGCAACCTGGTGGTTCACGACGGCGACAAATTCACCCTGGAGGACGGCCAGTACGTCCGCATCCGGTATCTGCCCTTCGGCCTGCGGTATACCATCACGGAGGTCCCGCAAGATGGCTACACCGTCAGCAGCACCATCAACGGCGTTGTCGGCCAGGGGAACACGGCCACAGGTTCCATCCTGAACACCGGCCAGATGAACACCGTCCTGTTTACCAACACCATGACCTATAAGGGAGCCATCACCCTGCAGAAGCAGGACCTGGACGGCCACATCCTCACCGGCGCGGCGTTCCGGCTGGTGGACAGCAAGGGCAATACCGTCAATGTGGTAGACAACGGCAGCGGTAGCTATACCGTCCCTTCCACCGCCGATGATCTGATCAAAGACGGGGAGCTGTATTACATCGCCAGCGCCGCTGGTGACAGCTATGTCATTGCCTACACGACTGAAGCGGATTACTCAAATGTAACCGGCTCGAAACAGAAAGTTTCATACGCGGCCAAGTTGCAGAAAAAGGATGGCTCCAAAGCCCAGCAGTACCGGGTCTACCGGCAGGAGGATGGGTCATACAGCTTCCGGAGCATGGCCGACGAGAGGTATTGGCTGGATCTGGACGCGGAGAATCTGGAAAATACCCACATTGTCCACTTCTGGGACAACGCCAGTGTACCCACCGACCACGACAACCAGAAATGGTACATCACGGTGACGGAAACCGGGCTGAAAATCAAGCCCCGGCAGGCGGTTTTGAAAAAATCCACGGCGGTGCTGGACCTGTACGCCAGCAAACTGGAGCAGGGCGGAAGAATTGAGGTGTATGAGGACAACGGCACTGCCGCCCAGCGGTGGAAGCTGGTGCCGGTGAACCCGGCGGCGGCAGTGACCACCACGGACACCCTGAAGGTGGACGAAAACGGCCTCCTGACCATCCAGGGCCTGCTGCCCGGAACCTATACCCTGAAAGAAGTCACCACGCCCGTCGGCTATCAGACCATGGCGGACGCGACCATCAAGGTGGACGCCAATGGCCATGTAACGGTCAGCGGCAGTCCGCTGGTCAGCGCCGATCAGTCCCAGATAACGGTGAAAAACCGGCCCACCGACAAGACCCTGACCCTGACAAAGCAGGTGGATGGGCCGGACACCGGGAAGCAGGAGTTCGGGTTTACCGTGACATATGTGGATAAGATCACCGGGGAATCCATCAGCCAGCCGTTGAAGTTGGCCAAAGGCAAAAGCGATAAAGTGACGATCCCCTACGGGGCCACGGTGACCATTTCGGAGCCCAGCCACCCGGGCTACAGTCTGTCCTTCCGGCAGGGGGACAAGCTGGTGACAAACCTGGACAAAAATTCCTATCAATTCGTCATAAAGGATGACGTGACCATCATCGCCGTGAACACGGCGGGCTACGAGCTGCCGGACACCGGCGGCCCGGGAGCCGTCTGGTATACTACCGGGGGCCTGCTGCTGATGGCAGCGGCAGGGGGTCTCCTGCTGTATAAAAACCGCAATCGAAGGAAAGGGGGCCGCTTACTTTCCTGAGAACCGGAAATTTAGCAGAAGATGAAAGAAAAAGAAAGGATCCGAAACATGAAACGCACAAAGAGAATCGCCAGCGTCCTGCTGGCACTGGTCATGGCCCTGAGCCTGATCACCACCGCCTTCGCCGCGGGGGATTACAGCATCACGGTCAAGAACCCCAACCAGAACATTTCCATCGACGGCAAGATATACAGCGCCTATAAGATCTTCGACGCTACCTATGACAGCAGCGATCACGTCGCCTATACGGTGGACAAGGATTTCGCGGAGTTCACTTACACTGTGGGTGATCAATCCTACAGCGGTGAGGCCCTGATCAACTATCTGTCCGAGCAGCAGGACAACAGCGAGGCTATGGACGCCTTTGCCAAGGCCGCCCTGAAGCATATTCAGGAGAAGGATATTCAGGCGGACGGCAAAGCCACGGCAACAAGCGAACAGGCTGTTATTTCCCTGAGCGCTCCTGGCTATTATCTGGTTTCCGGCACGGCTGCCGCTCCCGAAAACCAGACCGTCACGGCCGCCTGCGCCCTGACCACCGCCAAGCCCACCGCCGAGATCAATGTCAAGGCGGACGCACCCTCCGTGGACAAAAAGATCGTTGAGGGCGAGAAACGGGTGGATGCCAATACCGCCGGGATCGGCGACTCCGTGAACTACGAGATCACCTCCAAGGTCCCCAATATGAAGGGCTATACCAAGTATTACTTCGTGATGCAGGATAACCTGTCCAAGGGCCTGACCTACAATGATGATATGGCCATCACCGTGGGCCAGAAGACTCTGGCGAAGGATAAGGATTATCAGTTGACCGTAACCAAGAACGACGATGGCACGACCGGCCTGGAGATCGTATTCATCAACTTCATCCAGTACAAGGACCAGACCGGCGCGGCCATCCGGGTCACCTATTCCGCCACGGTCAATCAGGATGCGAGCCTGGACCCCTCTGCCGGCAACACCAATGACGTGAAGCTGATCTATTCCAATAACCCCAATGTGGACGGAAAGGGCGAAAACAAGCCCGAACCCGGTGATCCCGTGGGCGAGACCCCTGTCAAGCAGGTCAAGACCTTTGTCACCGGCCTGCAGCTGACCAAGGTGGACGGCAAGGACAACAGCAAGACCCTGACCGGGGCAAAGTTTGAGATCAAGGGCGAGAGCCTGAAGGTCGTCCTGGTGAACAAGGAGATGTATAAGGCTTCCGAAAACGGCACTTACTATATGCTGAAGAACGGCACCTATACGGAGACTGTCCCCACGGACGAGACGGCTGATAAGTACGACTCTACGACGCAGAAGTATGAGAAGGTCACGGTCGTCAATAAGGAGACGGTCGCCACCGAGATCAACGCCACCGGTTATGTGGACGAAAACGGCGTTCTGACCTTTGAGGGCCTGGGCGAGGGGACCTACACCATCACCGAGCTGGTGGCCCCCAACGGCTACAACCTGCTGAAAAACCCCATTACCGTGGTCATTACGGCCAATGCAACTGTGAATGGCTGCACCTGGACGGTTACGGTGGACGGCAACCCTGTCAATGCTGAGGGCAATCTGTATGCCTTCCAGGTGGCCAACAACTCCGGCGCGGAGCTGCCCTCCACCGGCGGCATCGGCACTACCATCTTCTATGTGGTGGGCGGCCTGCTGGTGGTGGCTGCGGGCGTGCTGCTGGTGACCCGCAAGCGCATGAGCAAGTCTGAGGACTGAAATAAACAAGAACCCATCTGCTGACTGAGCAGGCGGGGAGCGGGCTGCCCCGCCCCCTGCCTGCCGCAGCGGCAAGGAGAGACCCGCAAATGAAGAAAAAAAGAACCACCATACTTCTGATCATTGTCTTTCTTGCAGGCCTGTCCTTGCTCCTGTACCCCACCGTCAGCGACTACTGGAACTCCTTCCACGCCTCCCGGGCGGTGGCGGCCTATGACGAGACGGTCCGCCAGCTGGACCCGGACCGCTACCGGGACCTGTGGGACGCCGCCCGGGCCTATAACCGGGACCTGGCCGCCCGGGGCGGCGGCACTTCCCTGACCCCGGAGCAGAAGCGGACCTATGACAGCCTGCTGGACGTGGACGACACCGGCATCATGGGATATATCGAGATCCCCAACATCAAGGTGTCCCTGCCTATCTATCACGGGGCGGAGGAGTCCGTTTTACAGGTGGCCGTGGGCCATCTGGAGTGGTCCAGCCTGCCCGCCGGCGGCGAGGGCACCCACTGCGTTCTGTCCGGCCACCGGGGCCTGCCCAGCGCCAGGCTGTTCACCAATCTGGACCGCCTGACGGAGGGAGACACCTTTGTGATTCGGGTGCTGGACGAGGTGATGACCTATGAGGTGGACCAGATCCTGATCGTGGAGCCGGAGGACGTGTCCGCCCTGCAGATCGAGCCGGGGCAGGACCTGTGCACCCTGGTGACCTGCACCCCCTACGGCATCAATACCCACCGGCTGCTGGTCCGGGGACACCGGGTGGAAAATCAGTCCGAGGCCATCCGCGTCACCTCCGACGCCATCCGGATCGAGCCGCTGATCGTGGCGCCCATTGCGGCGCTGCCGGTGCTGCTGGCTCTGGTGCTGGTGCTGATGCTGCCGGGACGCAAAAAGAAATCTTCCGGAGGGAATGACAATGCGGAAAATTCGTGATATAGCGGCTCTGGTGCTGGTGTGCGCGCTGGTGGTGACCACTGCGTGGGGCACCGGGGTCATTGAAACGGACCGGGAGGCCGGTCTGAGCCTGACCTGCCGCCAGGGGGGGCGGGCCGTCACCGGGGTGACGTTTGCCCTGTACCGGGCGGCGGACGTGGACCCCTACGGGGCCTATACCCTGACCGGGGACTTCCGGGACTATCCCGTCCTGCTGGACGGGCAGACGGCGGAGAGCTGGCGTCTGCTGGCCCGGACTCTGGCGGGCTATGTCCGCCGGGACGGCCTGACGCCCCAGACTACCGGCACAACGGACGAAAACGGCCGGGTGGAGTTCGGCGGCCTGCGGCCGGGGCTGTACCTGGCGCTGGCGGAGCCAATGACGGAAAACGGTGAGATTTTCACCGCCGAGCCGTTCCTGGCGGCGCTGCCGGAGCTGGATACTGCCAGCAACACCTGGAACTATCAGGTCCAGGCGGCCCCCAAGTTCACGGTGGAGCCGGTGCCGCCGGAGCCGGTGGACCGGCAGGTGGTGAAGATCTGGGACGACGGCGGCAGCGCCGCCCGTCCGGCCTCCATCACCGTCCAGCTGCTGAAAAACGGCGCGGTGTATGACACCGTGAAGCTATCGGAGGAGAACAGCTGGCGGTATGGCTGGACGGACCTGCCCGCTATGGAGAATGGACAGCCCGTGGACTGGCAGGTGACGGAGCTGACGCCGGAGGGCTATACCGTGACGGTGTCCCGGGAGGGGGAGACCTTCCTGGTGACCAATACCGGCCACGGGCCCCAGAACCCCGGGGAGCCTACCCTGCCCCAGACCGGCTCCTTGTGGTGGCCGGTGCCGCTGCTGGCGGCCTGCGGCCTGATCTGCCTGGCCCTGGGGGCACGGAGACGCCGCCATGACTAAGGGAAAGCGCGGCCGGGGCTGGACCCTGGCGGGGATCGTCCTGCTGGCGGCGGCCCTGCTGCTGACGGGGTACAACCTGGCGTCGGACCTGCGGGCGGGACGGTCCGCCCAGGCGGTTTTGTCGGGGCTCGCCGCCGCCCCCCGGGAGGACAGCCCGGTGCCGGATTATCTGCTGACCCCGGGCATGGAGATGCCCACCTGCCTGGTGGACGGTCAGCGGTATGTGGGCACGGTGTCCGTCCCCGCCCTGGAGCTGACGCTGCCGGTGGCGGCGGAGTGGAGCTATCCCCGGCTGCGGCAGACTCCCTGCCGCTACAGCGGCACGGCATACGCCGGGAACCTGGTCATCGCCGCCCACAACTATACCCGGCATTTCGGCCGTCTGAAGGCTCTCAGCCCCGGGGATGAGGTGGTTTTCACCGACGTGGACGGCCACGTGTTCCGCTATCAGGTGGCGGAGCTGGAGACTCTGGCCCCCACGGCGGTGGAGGATATGACCGATTCCGGCTGGGAGCTGACCCTGTTCACCTGCACCGTAGGCGGGCAGGCCCGGGTGGCCGTCCGCTGCCGGGCGGCGGGATAGAACGGCCAAATCGGAATACGCGGAACGCCTCCTGCCGGGGGCGTTCTTTTTTTGCCCCCGGGCGCATACGGTGAAGAAAAAACGGGGAGGGGTTTGCCATGAAAAAGCTGCTGGGGGCACTGCCGGTGCTGGTGCTGCTGCTGATGCTGTGTCCGGCCTGGGGGGTGGAGCTGCCGGTGCAGGCGGAGGCGGCGCTGCTGATGGAGAAGGAGACGGGACAGGTGCTCTACGCCAAAAACGAGCACCAGGCCCTGGAACCGGCCAGCGTCACCAAGGTCATGACCCTGCTGCTGGTGATGGAGGCCATCGACCGGGGGACCCTGGCCTATGACGACGTGGTCACCGTCAGCGACTATGCCGCCTCCATGGGCGGCAGCCAGATCTTTCTGTCCCCCGGGGAGCAGATCACCGTGGAGGACCTGCTGAAGGGGGTGTGCGTGTCCAGCGGCAACGATGCCGCCGTGGCCCTGGCGGAAAAAACGGCGGGGGTCACGGAGCTGTTTGTGGAGCAGATGAACAACCGGGCCCGGGAGCTGGGGATGCAGGACACCCATTTCGTCAACTGCACGGGCCTGCCGGCGGAGGGCCACGTCACCAGCGCCTGGGACATCGCCGTGATGTCCCGGGAGCTGATCGTGAACCACCCGGACATCCGGCGCTTTACCACCATCTGGATGGACACCCTGCGGGACGGACAGTTTCAGCTGTCCAACACCAACAAGCTCATCCGCTTTTATGAGGGGGCCACGGGGCTGAAAACCGGGTCCACGGACTCCGCCAGATACTGCATTTCCGCCACGGCGGAGCGGGAGGGCATGGAGCTGATTGCCGTGGTACTGAAATCCCCCACCGGCCAGCAGCGGTTCGAGGACGCCAAGACCCTGCTCAACTATGGGTTCTCCACCTATGGCCTGGTCCATGCCGCCCCGGAGGAGCCGCTGCCGCCGGTGCCGGTGACATTGGGGACCCGGGATGCGGTGCAGTCTATGGTGGACCCGGCGGAGGGCCTGCTGCTGGCGGAAAAGGCCCGGCTCCAGGGGCTGGAGCAGACGGTGACCCTGCCGGAGTCGGTGGCGGCTCCGGTGCGGCAGGGAGACGTGCTGGGTACGCTGACGGTGACCCAGAACGGCGAAACACTGCTGGAGGTGCCCATCCGGGCGGCGGAAGCCGTGGAAAAGCTCACCTTCGGGGAGATGTTCCTGCGCCTGGCCCGGACCATGTGCTTCTGCGGGTGATCCTTGGCGGAAACTGAACAGGAATGATATTGCGGCACAGAGGAAACAACGATACAATAAAATATAAACTCAGGATAAACTCAGGAGGGTAATCATAATGCAAAATATTCTTCGATATCTGACCCCGGAGATCCTGGCCTGGGAGAGCGGCAATATCCAGGAGGTCCGGCCCCTGGGCAGCGTTCTGTGCCTGCCGGACGGGCGGGAGTGGTACGCCTTCGGCTTTACCCGGGATGCGTATTACGGCAGTCTCAGCCTGCTGATGGCGTCCTCCCGGAGGGAGTGCGGAGAATGGGCGCGGGCCAACAGTCCGGCGGCTATCCGCTTCGGCGCGCAGCGGTATCTTATTGATACGACCGCCTATAGGATGTTCAGCGGCAACGACGATCAGCTGTTCCGGCTGCCGCTGCTGCTGCGGGACCGTCCGCCCATGCCGGACTGGCTGAGAAGCACGCCGCTGCCCCGGCTCCTGATGGTGGACGCCCGGGTGGACCGGGCCCCGGAGCACATCCCCGGCGGTCCGGCGGAGCTGCTGCTGCGGGATGGGCGCGGCTGGGACCTGACCGCGCCCCGGGCAGAACTGCGAACCATGTGATCGGATAGGATTTTCACCGTTTCGACGGGAATCCCCTTGTATTTTCCGGGAAAACGCGGTAAGATACGGTGTGATGAAAAATCCGATTTACACAGGAGGTAATCCCTATGATCCAGGTGGACCTGACCCATATGCGGCGATTTATCGCCCTGCCCTATGAGGCGGCGCTGGCGCCCCGCCTGCGCATCGCCCACAACCACTTGCAGAAGGGCGACGGCGCCGGAGGCGACTTCACCGGCTGGGTGCGCCTGCCCCAGGAGTATGACCGGCAGGAGTTCGACCGCATCCAGGCGGCGGCCCGGCGCATTCAGAGCGATTCCCGGGCCCTGGTGGTCATCGGCATCGGCGGCTCCTATCTGGGGGCAAGGGGCGTCATCGAGTGCCTGTGCTCCCCCAACTATAACCTCAGGCGCAAGGACACCCCCAACATCTATTTTGTGGGCAACGGCCTGTCCGACCGGCAGCTGCGGGAGACCATGGAGCTGCTGGAGGGGGTGGACTTCTCCGTGAATGTCATCTCCAAGTCCGGCACCACCACGGAGCCTGCCGTGGCCTTCCGGTTCTTCCGGGAGCTGCTGGAGAAGAAATACGGCCCCAACGGCGCGGCCCGGCGCATTTACGCCACCACCGACCGGCAGAAGGGAGCCCTGAAGTCCCTGGCCGATCAGGCCGGGTATGAGACCTTCGTGGTGCCTGACGACATCGGCGGGCGCTACAGCGTTCTTACCGCCGTGGGCCTGCTGCCCATCGCCGTGGCGGGCATCGACATCCGGGCCCTGATGCAGGGAGCCGCCCGGATGCAGGAGGTCTGCACCGCCGGAGATATGGAGCAGAATCCCGCCTGGCAGTATGCCGGGGCCCGGTACCAGCTCTACCGCGCCGGGAAGAAGATCGAGATCCTGGCCTCCTATGAGCCGTCCTTCCGGTTCATGTCCGAGTGGTGGAAGCAGCTGTACGGCGAGTCCGAGGGCAAGGAGAACAAGGGCCTGTTCCCGGCCAGCGTGGAGTTCACGGCGGACCTGCACTCCATGGGCCAGTATATCCAGCAGGGGGAGCGCCATCTGCTGGAGACGGTGGTGCGCTTCGACCCGGAGGAGCAGGAGAGCACGGTGCCCTTTGACGCCGCCGATGGCGACGGGCTGAACTTCCTGGCGGGCAGGACCATGGACTTTATCCGCACCCAGGCCATGGACGGCACCCTGCTGGCCCATGAGGAGGGCGGCGTGCCCAACATCATCCTGCGGGCCGGGGCTCTGAACGCGGACACCCTGGGCCAGCTGATCTATTTCTTTGAATATGCCTGCGGCCTGTCGGGCTATCTGCTGGACGTGAACCCCTTCGACCAGCCGGGGGTGGAGGCGTATAAGAAGAATATGTTCGCCCTGCTGGGCAAGCCTGGCTATGAGGACATGGGCCAGGCCCTGCGGGAAAAGCTGGGCCGGTAAAAAACCGTATATTTTCCCATTGCCATTTCCGCCGAGTTATGGTATGGTATACATATATGCAAAAGGAGTGATCTCTTATGGTTAGATTGATTATGGGCGACAACGGCGCCGGCAAGACCAAGCAGCTCATCGAGCTGGTTCATGCCTCCGTGGCCGAAGAAGGCGGCTGTGTCGTCTGCATCGAGCCCGGCGCGGACATGACCTACGACATCAAGTCCTCTGTGCGCCTGGTCAACGCCGGTGAATACCACTTGGATTCTTTTGAGTGCCTGCGGGGCTTCATCAGCGGTCTGTATGCGGGCAATTACGATATTTCCCACGTCTATGTGGACAACCTGTGTAAGATCGTACATAGCGAGGACTTCGCCGCCGTGGAAAAGTTCCTGCACTGGCTGGACAAGTTCAGCGACGCCAACACCGTGAAGTTCACCGTGACCCTCACCGCCGACGCTTCCGTGGCCACCGAGGGCATGCGCAAGTATCTGTAACCAAAATCGGAACGACGCCCCGAAAGCCGCCGGGAAACCGGCGGCTTTTTCTGTTGACATTTCCCCGCCGGGCAGATACAATAAGAGTTCAGGGATAATAATCCGTTAAAACGTTGAAAATAAAGGACTGAGAGAAATTATGGCAAAAGACCAGAGAAATGTGGAAGCCATCACTCCCATGGAGGTGGACTTCGCCAAGTGGTATACCGACATCTGCCTGAAGGCGGAGCTGGTGGACTATGCGTCCGTGAAGGGCTTCATGATCCTGCGGCCCTATGGCTACGCCATCTGGGAGAATATCCAGCGCATTATGGACGGCATGTTCAAAAAGACCGGCCATGTGAACGTGGCCATGCCCGTTCTGATCCCCGAGAGCCTGCTGAAAAAGGAGGGGGAGCTGGTGGAGGGCTTCGCCCCGGAGGTGGCCTGGGTCACCATGGGCGGCAGCGAGAAGCTGGAGGAGCGCCTGGCCTTCCGGCCCACCTCCGAAACCATGTTCTGCGACCACTGGCACAACGTGCTGCAGAGCTATCGGGAGCTGCCCATGCTGTATAACCAGTGGTGCTCCGTGATCCGCTGGGAAAAGACCACCCGGCCCTTCCTGCGGTCCCGGGAGTTCTGGTGGCAGGAGGGCCATACCATCCATGAGACGGCGGAGGAGGCCATTGCCGAAACCGAGCAGCAGCTCAACTGCTATGCCGACTTCTGCCGGGACGCCCTGGCCATGCCTGTGGTGAAGGGCCGCAAGACCGACAAGGAGAAGTTCGCCGGGGCCGAGGCCACCTATACCATCGAGGCCATGATGAAGGACCGCAAGGCCCTGCAGTCCGGCACCAGCCACTATTTCGGCGACAAGTTCTCCCGGGCCTATGACGTGACCTTTACCGGCCGGGACAACAAGCTGCAGTACCCCTTCCAGACCTCCTGGGGCTCCACCACCCGCCTCATCGGTGCCTGCATCATGACCCATTCCGACAACAACGGCCTGGTGCTGCCGCCGGCCGTCGCCCCCGTGCAGGTGGTGGTGGTGCCCATCGCCCAGCACAAGCCCGGCGTTCTGGATGCCGCCCGTGAGCTGAAGCAGCGGCTGGAGGCTGCCGGTCTGCGGGTGAAGCTGGACGACAGCGACCAGTCCCCGGGCTGGAAGTTCGCCCAGTATGAGATGAAGGGCGTGCCCCTGCGGGTGGAGATCGGCCCCAAGGATATGGAGAAGCAGCAGTGCTGCATGGCCCGCCGCGACACCGGCGAAAAGACCTTCGTGCCGCTGGCCGACCTGGAGTCCGCCGCGCAGACCCTGCTGCAGGACGTTCACGACAACCTGTACGCCATGGCGGAGAAGAACCTGGAGGACAACACCTTCGACTTCACCTCCTGGGAGGAGGTCCGGGATATGGCCCAGGGCCGCGGCGGCTTCGCCCGCACCAAGTGGTGCGGCAGCCTGGAGTGCGAGCTGGCCATGAAGGAAAAGGCCGGTGTGTCCAGCCGCTGCATGCCCTTGAAGCAGTCCGGCACCGTGGGCAAATGCCCTGTCTGCGGCAAGGAATGCACCACCGATATCTACTGGGGCGTGGCGTATTGATGCTGCCTCCGTCGGCATGAACAAAAACCAACAAAAAATTTCGTGAAAATAATAGAAAAAGTCCCTTGACAAAAGGGGCTTTTTCTATTATGATATACCGGTACGCGTGCGATGGGCGGTATACGCCCGGAGGCGTTTACACTGCGATGAACCGGGAGATTGCGGCCCATGGCCGGTAACTTCCGGGGAGTATGTCCGATCATCGGGCGGCTGAGAAGATTCTGCACGTCAGCGTAGATCGCTGCGCCAGAAGGGCACCGGCCGGATTCAGCCGGTGTTTCTTATGAGCCGGAATGATACGCACGGAACGGCGTATAAGAAAATTCTCGCCGTACGGCAGTTGGTCACGCAATCAAAAACCGTACGAAGTAATGGAGGAACACACCAAATGGCAAAAGAAATGATTCGCATTCGTCTGAAGGCCTATGACCACCAGGTCATCGACCAGAGCGCAGAGAAGATCGTCGAGACCGCCAAGCGCACCGGCGCTACCGTGTCCGGCCCCATTCCTCTGCCCACCAAGAAGGAGATCGTCACCATCCTGCGGGCTACCCACAAATATAAGGACAGCCGCGAGCAGTTTGAGCGCCGCACCCACAAGCGCCTGATCGACATCACCAACTCCACCCCCAAGACCGTTGAGGCTCTGATGGGCCTCGAGCTTCCCGCCGGCGTGGAGATCGAGATCAAGCTCTGATTTTTCCGCCGTGCTTCGTTCCGCCGCCTTGCCGTATACCCGATACTGCCTGCGGCGGTGCGCCTCGCCCGACGAAAAGATCACCCGCATGTTTGCGAACGCATGAGCGCGTGAAGCAAACTGTGAACCCCTGTCAAAAAACAAAATATTTTGTTTTTTGAAAATACTTTGTTGCTCTACCCAATCGTTCATCGACTTGCGTGAGATGAACGGGGTCATGTCGGCAGAGCAATGCGGCGCCGCCGCAACTAAGCCGACCAATAACCTATAGGAGGATCATACATGAAAGCAATCATCGGCAAAAAAGTTGGCATGTCTCAGATCTTCGACGAAAACGGCCACGTGATCCCGGTCACCGTGATCGAAGCGGGCCCCTGTGTCGTCACCCAGAAGAAGACCACCGAGAAGGATGGTTATGAGGCAGTCCAGCTGGGCTATGAGGACGTTGCTGAAAAGAAGCTGTCCAAGCCCGAAGTCGGCCATCTCAACAAGGCTGGCGTTTCCCCCAAGAAGTACCTGCGCGAGTTCGCCCTCGACAACGGCAGCGAGCTGGAGCTCGGCGCCGTCATCAAGGCGGATATGTTCCAGGTCGGCGACTTCGTTGACGTGACCGGCACCAGCAAGGGCCACGGCTACGAGGGCGTTGTCAAGCGCTGCGGCTTTGCCATCCAGCGCAAGAGCCACGGCGGTGGCCCCGTCCACCGTCACGTTGGTTCCCGCGGCTCGGGCACCGATCCCAGCCGTATCTTCAAGGGCACCGGCGGCCCCGGCCAGATGGGCGGCGAGACCGTCACCATCCAGAACCTCGAAGTCGTCAAGGTCGATCCCGAGCTCAATATGCTCGTCGTCCGCGGCGCGATCCCCGGTCCGAAGTTCAGCCTCGTCACCGTGAAGAACACGGTCAAGACCCACAAGGTCAAGCAGGCGGGCGCGGGCATCAGCAGCAACCCGCAGAAGGCTTCCGGCCGCAACCCGCAGAAGGCTTCCGC
>OIWQ01002537.1_pt1 | contig 18296 bp, 7 predicted proteins | sample 1587571 | NCBI WGS metagenome assembly OIWQ01 (sample SAMEA3888910, study PRJEB22519) | human gut metagenome | biome: human gut; feature: human-associated habitat; material: faeces | place: Denmark | collected 2010 | reverse complement strand
AAGTTCTCCATGTTGCAGACCGTGATACAGTTGTCGAAACGGTCGCGCACCACCTCATATTCCACTTCTTTCCATCCCTTCAAACTCTTTTCCACCAACACTTGAGAAGAGAAAGAGAAGGCTTTTTCAACCAGTACATCCAGTTCCTCCTCATTGTCGCAGAAGCCGGAGCCGAGGCCGCCCAAAGCATAAGCGGCACGGACAATCACCGGATAGCCTAACTCGGCAGCAGCCCGGCGGGCATCTTCGGCATTTTCCACCGCTTCGCTCTTGATCGTCTTCACACCGATCTCGTCGAGTTTGCGGACGAAGAGTTCGCGATCCTCCGTATCCATGATTGCCTGTACCGGAGTACCGAGTACACGGACGTTATATTTTTCCAGCACACCACTCTGGTAAAGCGCCACACCACAGTTCAACGCCGTCTGGCCTCCAAAAGCGAGCAGGATGCCATCCGGACGTTCTTTGGCAATCACCTTTTCGACAAAGAAGGGAGTGACGGGCAGGAAATAAACGGTATCTGCCACTCCTTCCGAAGTCTGTACCGTAGCGATGTTCGGATTGATAAGCACTGTCTGGATTCCCTCCTCCTTGATGGCTTTCAAAGCCTGGCTACCTGAATAGTCGAATTCTCCCGCTTCACCGATCTTTAGGGCGCCGGAACCGAGTATCAGGACTTTCTTTATATCTTCTTTCATTTTCAGACTCTTTTATTCGTTAACATTTTTAGATCTGTCGTCCCAATTCCTAAAGCAAATCGATAAACTTATCGAAGATAAACTCCGTATCGGTCGGTCCGCTACATGCTTCGGGATGGAACTGGGAAGAAAAGAAAGGCTTCGTCTTATGCCGGATTCCTTCGTTTGTCCCGTCGTTCATATTGACAAAGAGCGGTTCCCAGTCAGCCCCCAATGTGTCATTATCCACTGCGTAGCCGTGATTCTGGGAGGTGATAAAACACTTCTCCGTCCCCACCATACGCACCGGCTGGTTATGGCTGCGGTGGCCATACTTCAGTTTATAGATCGAAGCACCGCCTGCTTTGGCAAGCAACTGGTTTCCCATGCAAATGCCACAGATCGGTTTGTCCCCATCCAATGCCTTACGGATATTCCGGACAGCAACATCGCAAGTATTGGGATCGCCAGGGCCGTTCGAAAGGAAAAGCCCGTCGTATTCCAGGTGATTGAAATCATAGTTCCAAGGGACACGTATCACAGCAACATTCCGCTTCAAAAGGTTACGGATGATATTGGACTTCACGCCGCAATCGAGAAGCACAACACGCTTCAAGAGTTGAGAGTTGAAAGTTGAAAATTGAAAGTTGTCGAAGCCTACAAGGTAATGGGTGGTGATCCCGTCAGGTAAGTAGGCGACAATGTCTTTGCAAGAAACACGATCCACATAATTGATGCTACCGTAATCCGGTATTTCCCCTCCACTTTCACCTTTCACCTTTCCTCTTTCACCTTCTTTATCGACGGTGCCGATAATGATGCGCCCCATCATTACCCCATGCTCCCGTATCTTCTTCGTCAGCGCGCGGGTATCGATGCCGGTGATTCCGGGAATCTTCTCACGTTTCAACCAGTCACCAAGGCTTTCCACAGCATTCCAGTGGCTATACTCTTCACTATAGTCACTCACGATAATCGCCTCCGCATGAATTTTCTCACTCTCCATGAAGGTAGGCAAGCCGTTCTCTTCGATAGAGAAAGGAGGCACCCCGTAATTTCCGACCAGCGGATAAGTCAGAACCATCAACTGTCCGGCATACGAAGGGTCGGTAAGACTTTCGGGATAACCGGTCATAGCAGTGTTGAACACCACTTCGCCGGCCACTGCCTTGTCAAAACCAAAAGAGAAGCCGTGAAACATGCTTCCATCATCTAAGACCAATGTTGCTGTTTTTCTTGTCATTTTCAATATTCAATTATCATTTTTCAATTCCCCAATATTCCTCTTCCATATAATGAATGAACGCTTCGTTCACCATTCGTACACCACCAGGTGTCGGATAATCACCGGAGAAATACCAGTCGCCCGGATGATCAGGACAAGCGGCATGCAACCCTTCGAGTGTCTGGTAGACAATCTCCACCTTCGCACGTGTTCCTACGGGGGTAAGCAGTTCCACCATCTTGGCCGAGATTTCCTCGTCGGTGAAAGGCGCATAAATCTCCTTCACACAATTTACGGTCGTATCGCACGGCACAACCTGCTGCCGCTTGGCTTTCTTATAAGCATCGAGCAGGACGGATTCCATCCCCTTGTCCACTAAAAGTGCCACGGCAGCCTTGAACGCGATAAATTCGCTCATACGAGACATATCAATACCGTAATAGTCCGGATAGCGCACCTGCGGAGACGAGCTGACCACCACGATCTTCTTCGGATTCAGGCGGTCCAGAATACCGATGATACTCTGCCGGAGTGTCGTACCGCGCACGATACTGTCGTCGATCACGACCAGATTGTCCTCGAAAGGCACAATACTCCCGTACGTGATATCGTACACATGGGCAGCCAGATCGTTACGACTGTTTCCCTCAGCAATAAATGTACGCAATTTTATATCTTTGATCGCTACTTTTTCACACCTAACACGCATGGACAGGATTTGTTCCAGTTCTTCCTCCTGAAGCAGGTGGCTGCGATCGGCGATCCATTCCTTTTTCTTCTTGTTCAAATATTCGTTCATGCCCTCCTGCAATCCGAAGTAGGCGACCTCCGCCGTATTCGGGATAAAGGAAAAGACCGTATGGTTCAGATCGTTGTCCACAGCCTTCAGGACTGCAGGTACAAGATTTTCACCCAACCGTTTCCGTTCGCGGTAAATATCCCGATCGCTTCCACGTGAGAAGTAAATGCGCTCGAACGAGCAGGCCTTATTTTCCTTCGGCTCTACGATCTGCGACGTATGCCAATTACCTTGCTTGTTGATGATCAGTGCCTCTCCCCTTTTCAGTTCATGTACATCTTCGGCAGGCACGTTCATGGCCGTCTGGATCACCGGACGTTCGCTTGCCAGGATCACGATCTCGTCATCGGCATAATAGAACGCCGGACGGATGCCCCAGGGATCGCGCACGCTGAAAGACTCACCACTCCCGGTCAATCCGCAGATCACGAAACCACCGTCCCATTGCGGGGCACAACGTTTCAGGACATTCGACAGATCGACATTCGCCTCGATCGCATGGGTGATATTCATTCCTTTCATTCCTTCGGCTTCGTACTTCCGGTACAGGCGTTCGACCTCACGGTCCAGACGGTGCCCCACCTGTTCTAACATGATGAAAGTGTCGGCATAGGCACGCGGATGCTGGCCGATGGCTGTTATCTCTTCAAAAATATCCTGTACGTTAGTAAGATTGAAATTACCGCAAAGAGCAAGGTTCTTGGCTCTCCAATTGTTACGGCGTAAAAAAGGATGGACATAGGAAATACCGGATTTCCCGGTCGTACTGTAACGCAGGTGTCCCATATAAAGCTCTCCTGCAAAGGGAAGGTTTGTTTTAGCAAAAAGCGGATCGTTCAGTTTGTCGGGCGGCAAATCCTTGTAATACTCATGAACGGCTGCGAATATCTCGGTAATGGCTTCTGTGCCTAATGCTCTTTCCCGAAACATATATTCTTCGCCGGGACTAGCTTCCAACTTGACGCATGCTAAACCGGCTCCTTCTTGACCGCGGTTATGCTGCTTTTCCATCAACAAATAGAGCTTATTGAGCCCATACATCCAGGTTCCATACTTCTGATGATAATATTCCAAAGGCTTTAGTAACCGGACCATGGCGACTCCACACTCATGTTTAAGTACTTCCATTTGGTTCTATCTTGTTTATTTCAACTGCAAAGATACTTACATTATATTACATAATGTTCATATAAACGAAGTTTATTTGACACATTAATAGAAATAATCATTTTATCTACCATTTAGTTAAATTATTCTATAAAACAATATTCTTTCAACAAATCTACCAAATAAAAAGAAAAAGCCCTTTCATCACATACAGATCGTAAGAAAGCAAAAGGCTTTTTTTATATAATCATTATCAGAGCGATTTTGTTCTGGGAAATCGCTTTTGGATTTCTCATTTACACAAACTGACTTTATAAACAAAATGCGGCATGTCCACCCCTCGGTAATGCTTTATGAAGGTTGCCACTTTTTGCATGCCATTGCGCCGCGCTACTTTTTGGGAAGCAATGTTGGTATCCCGTATGATCGAATAGACCTCTTCGAAACCAAGCGTATGGAAAGCATACTCCCGACAAGCGACAGCAGCTTCGATAGCAAAGCCCTTATGCCAAAACTCCTTTCTAAAAAGGTAACCGATTTCAGGGACTCGTTTTCCGTCAAATTCCTGATAAGTAATACCACACTGCCCAATTAGTTCGTTGCTACCTTTCTCAACCACTCCCCATAAACCGAAGCCGTCGTGCCGGTACCGTCCGAACTGCCTATCCAGCCAGTTTTGCACTTCCTGATCGTTGAATGCCCCTTCATAGGCATACATGACTTCATCGTCCTGCAACAGTTTGCACACATCCTTAAAATCTCCTTGTTCCAATCCCCGTAATAACAATCGTTCCGTTTCCAGTATTTTCATATCATCCTCCACATTTATAAAATCATCAATTCCGAAACATTTAAGTTTCTCACCTTTACCAACACTATTTCCGGTAAAAGAACTTTTACCTCCTCTTCTTCTCCCGTTTTTTTCCAATACACGACAAAATTAACGCGTGCCTCTTTCAGTTCATATCCCTTATCCAGCCATTTCTCGATCTCTTTTTTGAAACTGTTTGAAAAACGGACAACTTCCTTATCCGACGAATCGCAACAACCGCCCTCCATCAACCGCAATGGCATGCCACTTTTCAGATTTCCAATCGACTCCTGCCTCCTTGCATCTTTGAAAAAATCCAACCATACATCGCGATGCGTAAGCAAGAACAGTAAACGTTCCGGCATCGGATAATAAGCCTTATCGAACCGGATAATTTTTTCCTCATTGCCGAAAATTTCCGGATAATAGCGATTCAAATGGATCGATAACTTATTTTTGGCACGTGTGAGTGCTACATAAATCTCACGTCTCTTTTCATCCGTGACAGGCTGATTATCCCCTAATAAATCCCTATTATCGTTTAAAAGCAGAAAGACATTATCAAACTCTTTCCCTTTTGCCTTGTGAATCGTAGAAACAACGATAGTTTCTCCCCGAACGGCATAGAAATCTTCCAGCTTCGATTCAAACAGATACGTTTCCCAATCCGAACGATACTTACAGGGATAAAGTTGTTCGAAATTCTGAATAATCCCCCGGCAAATTTCCCAAGAAGCAGCTTCACAATATTCATTTTTAATAGCTTGTTTTGCCTCAGCCCAGCATACTTCATCTATCAGATGAACCTCCGCTTGCGATCCTAAAATCCGGTTGAAGAAACGCATCTCATCCATATCGCACAGACGGAAACCCTCGTTCGACTGAATCAAACGGACTGGCATACGTTTATCTTTCAACAAACAGGCAACCTGTATCGCTTCCCAGTTTGTCTGAGTCAATACGCAGGTCGTTCCGATTAGAGAGGTTGCACAAATATCCTGCACCAATGGTATAACCATATTCGGCGACTGGTATTGAACGATACGGATCTCACCTTCATCCTGGTCGTGAGAAATGATCCGCGACTGCTTCATTCTTTCAGGTATAGTTTCCCAAAAACGATTCGCAAACTCAACCAAACACTTTTTGCTTCGGAAATTGACCAGCAAATCATGCGTACGAGCACCGTATTCATCGACCAGCTTTCTCATATATCGGGAATTCGAACGACGGAAACTGTAAATATTCTGGTCATCGTCACCTACCGCGACCACCTTCAAGTCCTCATTTTTACGAATAAGCGCCTCCACCAGTGCAAACTCGTCTTCAGTCATATCCTGCGCCTCATCAATCACCAGAACCGTTTTTGTAATACGATTTATCTCTACTTCCCCATTGTCTATTTTTCCCACGGCATCGATAATTACGGAAGATGATTTTTCCAAAGAACCTTGCAGCCCTAACAGGTCGAAACAATAAGAGTGAAAAGTCTTGATCTCAACATAACCAGCAGCAGTCCCTATCAAATCCCATAACCGTCGTCTGAATTCGCTCGCAGCAGCACGAGAAAAAGTCAGCATCAAGAGTTGTTCGTGCTTGACATCTTCCTCCAACAGCAAGTAAGCCAGTTTATGAACAAGTACACGTGTCTTTCCACTTCCGGGTCCCGCCATGACGACTATAGAACCGGGACGGTCATCCTTGACAATCTCCAATTGTGTTTCGGACAATTCCCCCAATAACCGCTGAAGTTTGGTATTCGTCATTTTCCGGTTAATCTCATCCCTCCGTTTACCAGGGAAATATTTTTGGAGGAATGACGAATAATTCAGTTGGAAATAGTCGTCAACAAACTCCAATGCATCGCTATTACCGGAAAGCATTTTCCGTACATATTCACCGACAATATTAATCTGCTGGATCTTATTGGCATAAAACAGTTCGAGTTTATGATAATCATCCTGTTTATATTGCATCTTATTATTCAGAACCAATCTGTCTATCTGCAATCGGTTGTATAACACCAAGAAGCCACCTTCGATCTGTAAGGCTTCTATCCGCGAAAGATACAAAAGAGTATCTTCAATGTCTTCCATCCGAATGGTATGCCCAAACAATTGTTTCTTGACATCCTTCTCATACGCCTCTTTCAACTCAAGCATGGAAAACTCGACCAAAATATTTCCGCTCTGTTCCAGCTCGCTGGACTGTCCTGTTTTCTCAAACAAATAACGAATGATGAAATCAGACAAGAGATGCCTCCCTTCCGTCAGTTCTTCCAGATCGAGGACCGATCCGGTACGGGCAATCGCGACATAATTATGCGCTTTATCCAAGTATATCCGTTTGATCCAGTTCTTTTCAGACCAAAAATTAAGGAGTCTGCTTAGCTTATCTGGCGAAATACTTTTTCCAGTCTCGTTCTCGGCTTCTTTCCGTAGCTCTTTCAGATTGAAAGATTGTTCTTTTGCGGTAAAAACGGATAAAAGGTATTCATCAAGACGGTTGTAAAGAAGGACTGTTTCAAGCGAACGATTGCTGTTTTCACCTTTTTTTATATAAGCTGTCAAGTCACAAGCGTCTGCCAGAATATTCTCTTCCCGCAACAAGCGAATGACCAGCATCACTTCTTGCCGAGATATCCCCAAATGGTCCGAGATATAATCGATACGAGATTCCGGGATCTCGCCATTTGCATGCTTGCGGCTTCTCGTCGAAATTAATTTTTTGATGATACGTATCGCTTCTTCCTTTTGAGTGTCATCAAAACGTGAAGAGACTGTTATTCTATCGATAGCCTCCTGAGCTGTTTTCGCAAGGATACTATCAGCAAAAACACACGGATTATTTTGCCCCCGCCGAATATAACCGGCCTCCTCAAGCGCGGCTATTGCAGTGGTTACACGCGTTTCCACGTCCAGAATATTTTCATTCCAACCAGCTTTACGGGCAAGTTCAAGAGCTGACAACGAAATCCTGGAACCGGTAAGTTCTTTAATCGCTTTCCAAACCTGCTGTATCTCTTTAATACGCAGTTTGGTCTGGTTTAGCAAATAGAAGTGCTTGTCCAGATCCTCTTCGTTGAAAAGGACGTAACAATCCGCCTCGATCGCTTCGTCACGCCCGGCTCTACCAGCCTCCTGCACATAATTTTCCAATGAATCCGATATCTCGTAATGAACCACCAGACCGACATTTTTCTTGTCAACACCCATTCCAAAAGCAGAGGTAGCGACCATTATCCGGATTTTATTGTCTATGAAATCATTCTGACTGGATGTTTTCATCCGGGTTTCCATCTTTCCGTGAAAAGTACCGGCCGAAAAACCGTCCTGCCGCAAGCGCGTGGCAACTTTGGCTGCCGTACGGGTACGGGAAACATAAACTATAGCCGGACAATCATGGTCTTCAATGATACTCCGTAACAGTCCATATTTTTCATCTTCATTTTCTACCTTGAAAACTTTGTATTTTAGATTTTTGCGGGTACTTCCCGAACAAAATGTTTTAAAGCGTATATTTAGCTTTTCGAAAAAATAGTCTTTGATATCTTGTATTACATTCTGCTTGGCAGTGGCTGTAAAACAGGACACCGGTATCGCCTGCTTCCCTCCTTTTTGTTCCTGTAACAGACGTATGAAATCACCTATATATAGATAATCCACACGGAAATCCTGCCCCCAAGCTGAGAAACAGTGTGCCTCGTCAATAACGAAACGAACCACTTTCCGCCCGACCAACAACCGTTCTATCGTTTTCGAACGAAGCGACTCCGGCGATATATACAAGATGGAAACCGACCCTTCTTCCACCCTTTGGATAGCATGGGCACGTTCCACCGGGTCTAACATCCCGTTGATGGTAACAACATCCATGATTTCATTTTTCCACAGGTTATCCACCTGGTCCTTCATCAGGGATTGCAAGGGAGAGATAACGACAGTAAGTCCTTTTATCCGTTTACCACTCATCAAAGCCGGGAGCTGGAATGTGATGGATTTTCCTCCGCCTGTCGGAAAAACAGCCAAAAGAGATTCTCCTTCAATCGCAGCCTTCACCGCTTTCTGCTGCAGATCTTCTCCTTCATAAGTACGGAACGAATCATATTTGAAAAAATATTTCAGTCCTTCCTTACCGTTAAATGCTCCTCTGCAATAAGCACATTCGTTATTTTCACAAGGCGTATCCCGCAAACGCTCCATCACCCATCCTACCTTCGGGTAATTATGCAATACCCAAAGCGGAATGCCGGAACTGCTATTCCAACAATTAATCAAAGACAGGCCATAAGCCAATTCCACCGGATAAGAGGTGATCAATTCAGCAAGCGGAGAAGATATACAGATGTCTTTACTGAAACGCTCAAGGATACTACCCGATAAATCATCCAGAATATCCGGTGCATAATCTATGTAATCAAAAAAGCCGCCGAACTCATCCGTATCATGTAATAACCCGTAATAGATCATTTTCAGCATACTATCCAGGCGTTCAAAAGCGTTTTGTTCTTCCTCAAATAACAACAACGATTTCAGCGAATCGTTTACCGGGTTATTGGGTTTATTAGCCTGTAACTTATCATCCTTGGACAGTTGATGATGCAGTTTTTCCGGGAACAGCAACGAGGATAAATAGAGCGTATCAATTATTTTCGGTTGTCGGCAGCCTGCTTTCTCAAACTGAGGTTTCAAATAAGAAAGGTCATGTTTTAATATATTATGCCCGCCAATATAAGGTACCTGATGCAAAAAAAGCAACAGATTATCAAAGGAATTTTCATGAAAAGGAGTTCTGTCGGATCGGACAGCTCCGATATCCACTACCCGGCAGGTGTTCAGCGTTACTTCCAGGTCAACAAAGGTTATGTCTTTCATGGGCTACATTTTTGTTTTGTAGCAAAAATACATTTTTTCTTTTATCCTCAAGCAACCACACCAAAAAAATCCTTTCTCGACTATCTTTCCCATATTGTCATTTTGATAATAATCTCCTGCCGAAAACGAGAGATACTACCACTCCTTCGGACGAAGAGAAGCCGAGAGAACTCTAAGACTCTTGGCTCTTGACTAAGAAATCTCACATTTTCATATTCCCTATTACAAAGAAATACATATATTTGTCTAACGTTAAAATTCAAATTATGAGAATTTACTACTTTATTATCACCCTCATTATCAGTTTTTGTGTTTCCCTTCAGGCACAAAACAATGCAGACAAATTCAAGCAACAGGCACAAAGTAGCTTTGAGAACAAAGACTATACGAAAGCCCGCTATCTTTATATCCAGGCATACAAGGATTACGCAAATGAAGGAAAAATAACGCAGGCAATCGAATGCGGTACACAGGCGGCATCCCTCTATCACCGCGAGAACTACTATCAGGAAGCGTTCGACCTCTGCCGACAAATGAGCCAGATAGTGGCAAATCAGGAACATGCAGAGCAAAAGAAACTGTACGGCCTGCGTTTTGGGATAACAAAAGAGCGCCTACAAATGTACATCAAGCTAAGAAACACCGCGCAAGCACAGCTCCAGCTTAACATGCTGGACAACCTGGCCGAAGAATCAGGCAATCCCGAACTTACCGAAGAACTGTTGTACACAAAAACCGATTATTTCTATATCTTCGAACAGAAAAAAGAAGGAGACGCAGCATTCAACAAGCTCATCAGCCAATACCGGGAGAAAAAGGAATACGGCAAAATCGACGAATGCTATCAAAATCTGATCGCAATTGCCCGCAAAGCCAATAATATCTCGTTGCTGGAGCAAACCTACGAGAAATATATGGTATGGACCGATTCCGTAAAAATGCTTACCGCAGAGGACAAATTGGGTGCCCTGCAACAAAAATACGACAGCAGCCTGCAAACGATACAGGAAAAAGAAGACCAGCTATCAGCCAAGCAGTATATCATCGTCGGGCTCTGCACGTTAGCCGCCATCCTAATTGCCGCATTGGCGTTTCTGGCATTTCTGGTCATACGCTTCATACTCCTGAACCGGAAGTTGAAGAAGATCATCCAGACCATCACCGAGCACAGCGAACAACAGACCGGATTCATCCAAAGTATATCGGCGCAGATGGAACCGACACTAGACGAAATGAGCAAATCGGTAGCCGGATTGCAAATCACAGCACCCAGACAAGCAAAAGCCATACAAGCCCGTATCGATGCCCTAAAACAGTTCGGAAACCATATACAAGAACTTTCTTTGTTGAAAAACTCCTTGCTGGAAACCTACGAAGCACAATCTTTTAATGTCAGCTCTTTCTGCGAGAAAGTGATGGAACAGGTAAAAGAGGATGTCCGTCCGGACGTTGAAGTCACTGCTGATATCCCAAAGATCGAAATCAAGACAAATGCCGAACAGCTGCAACGCATCTTGCTACACCTGCTGAGAAATGCGGCGATCTACACGACATCAGGCAAAATCAAGCTGGAATTCAAGAAGAAAGGAGCCCATATCTGTCAGTTCATCGTTACCGACAGCGGTCCGGGTATCCCTGTCGAAAAGCAAATGGCGATCTTCAAGCCTTTTACTGAAATCAAGGATCTGACTGATGGAGACGGACTGGGATTACCCATCTGCTCCCTAATCGCTTCGAAGATGAACGGCACACTGTCCATAGACCCCGAATACAAAAAAGGCAGCCGCTTTATTCTGGTATTGCAGGTGTAACCTGACACATACATTGCCTGCCGCAGACGAGTGCGCATCCCTGTATCGTCTGCGGCAGGTCGCATCCGGTAAATTTCATTCCATCCTCTCCTTTATTATCCTCCAAGAATACGTATCGAAAGAATACAATATACTTTCTATTTGAAAGAATTAAACAATATTTTTATTACAAATTGTCACACAAATCAGTAAAACACTTTCAAATAGAAACAAACCAATCTATAGAATAAAAAAGCTTCTCCTTATCCGCACTCAATATTATTACATTTTGAAACAAATAACATATATTTGCCAAGCAATTTGATAAACAAATCAAATACATTACAAACATAAGGTCAACTAACAATGGATATAAGGAGCAATTTGAACAATAAACAAGGATTATACGATCCTGCCAACGAGCATGACGCTTGCGGCGTAGGACTGGTCGTAAACGTCCACGGCGGTAAATCGCACGGCATAGTGGAATCAGCCCTTAAAATATTGGAAAACATGCGGCACCGGGGTGCAGAAGGAGCAGATAACAAGACTGGCGACGGTGCAGGCATCCTGTTACAAATTCCACACGAGTTTATCTTACTGCAAGGTATCCCCGTACCGGAAAAAGGTAAGTACGGAACCGGATTAGTCTTCTTTCCGAAAGACGAGAAACAGCATTCGGCTATCCTCAGTATCATGATCGAAGAGATCGAAAAGGAAGGGTTGACCTTAATGCATCTGCGCAAAGTACCTGTCAACACGGACATCTTAGGAAAAGACGCACGGGATACAGAGCCGGATATCAAACAGGTGTTCATCACCGGATGTGACGACCAGCAAGTATTGGAACTGAAACTATACATCATCCGCAAACGAATCGAGAAACGGATGGCGGCATCCGATATACCGAACAGGAAAGATTTCTACGTAGCGTCACTTTCCACCAAGAGCATCATATATAAAGGCATGCTGGAATCAATGCAACTTCGCCATTATTTCCCTGATCTGACCAACCCCTACCTGACAAGCGGACTGGCACTCGTCCACTCCCGCTTCAGCACGAACACATTCCCGACCTGGAGTCTAGCACAACCGTTTCGCCTCCTGGCACACAACGGGGAAATCAATACGATACGGGGCAACCGTGGCTGGATGGAAGCACGTGAAAGCGTCCTGTCCTCTCCCCGCATCCCGAATATAGACGAGATACGCCCGATCATCCAGCCGGATATGAGCGACAGCGCTTCACTGGACAACGTGCTGGAATTCTTCGTGGCGTCCGGCATGAGCCTGCCACATGCCATGGCGATGCTGGTTCCGGAAAGTTTCAACGAAAAAAACCCGATATCGGAAGACCTGAAAGCGTTCTACGAATATCATTCCATCCTGATGGAACCGTGGGACGGCCCGGCCGCCCTGCTTTTCAGCGACGGACGGTATGCCGGAGGAATGCTCGATCGCAACGGCTTGCGCCCGGCACGCTACCTGATCACGAAAAACGGCATGATGGTCGTGGCGTCCGAAGTGGGCGTAATGGACTTCGAACCTGATGAAATAGAGGAAAAGGGGCGTCTGCAACCGGGCAAAATCCTGCTGGTCGATACGGAAGAAGGCAAGATCTATTACGACGGCGAACTGAAAAAGCAGCTTGCTGGCGCACAGTTCTACCGCGTCTGGCTAGCAAACAACCGGGTGGAACTGGACGAACTGAAGTCCGGGCGACACGTCCCGCACACCGTTGCCGGATATGACAGGATGCTACGCACTTTCGGGTACAGCCGCGAGGACATCGAGCGTATCATCGCCCCGATGTGCATAGGCAGCACGGAGCCGGTCGGTTCAATGGGAAACGACATACCGCTGGCCGTCCTCTCCGAGCATCCTCAACTGCTGTTCAACTATTTCCGCCAACAGTTCGCCCAAGTGACGAACCCGCCAATCGATCCGCTCCGTGAGGATTTGGTCATGAGCCTAACAGAATATATTGGTGCTGTAGGAAGTAATATCCTCATACCGAACGAGGCACATTGTAAGATGGTACGCCTCGCTCACCCAATACTGACCAACACGCAATTAGATATTCTTTGCAACATCCGCTATAAAGGTTTCAAGTCCGTCAAGCTGCCGATGCTCTTCGAAGTATCGCAGGGCTGCGAAGGACTGAAAACCGCCCTCGACCGGCTTTGCATGCAAGCAGAACAATCTGTCGCAGACGGTGTGAACTACATCATCCTGAGCGATAAGGATGTGGACGAAACCCATGCCCCTATCCCTTCACTCCTTGCCGTCAGCGCCGTGCACCACCACCTGATCTCCGCACAAAAACGTGTGCAGACCGCATTGGTGGTGGAGACTGGGGAAATGCGCGAAGTGATGCACGCAGCCTTGCTCTTAGGCTACGGAGCAAGCGCCATCAACCCATATATGTCGTTCGCCATCCTCCAAGATCTGGTGGACAGGCAGGAAATACAGCTCAACTACGAAATGGCGCGCAAGAACTACATCAAAGCGCTTTGCAAAGGTCTGTTCAAGGTCATGAGCAAGATGGGAATCAGCACGATCCGCAGCTATCGAGGCGCCAAGCTGTTTGAGGCAGTCGGCCTTTCGACCGCACTTACCGATGCCTATTTCGGAGGGACGGCCAGCAGTGTAGGCGGTATCCGCCTGCAAGAGATAGCCGCCGACGCCATCGCCCTGCATCATCAGGCCTTTAGAGGGACAATAGACAGTCTGACTCTTGAGCACAAAGGGCTATACAGTTTCCGCAAAGACGGCGAGAAACACGCATGGAACCCGGAAACGATCTCAGCCCTCCAACAGGCAACCCGTTTGGGTAGCTACAAGAAGTTCAAGGAATACACACATCTCGTAGACGAAAAGGATACACCAATCTTCCTCCGAGATTTCCTGACCTTCCGAACGGGAAAATCCATTCCGATCGAAGATGTGGAACCAGTAAGCGAGATCATGAAGCGTTTCGTCACGGGCGCCATGAGCTTCGGCTCGATCAGCAAAGAGGCGCACGAGACGATGGCAATAGCAATGAACAAGATACATGGACGCAGCAACACTGGGGAAGGAGGCGAAGACTCCGCCCGTTTCACTCCCCGCGAAGACGGTCTCTCCCTCCGTTCCGCCATCAAACAAGTGGCCTCCGGACGTTTCGGCGTAACCGCTGAATATTTAGTGAATGCAGAAGAGATACAGATCAAAGTCGCCCAAGGCGCAAAACCAGGTGAAGGTGGACAGCTGCCGGGATTCAAGGTTAACGACGTGATTGCCAAAACACGCCACTCCATTCCAGGTATCTCACTGATCTCTCCTCCTCCCCACCATGACATTTACTCGATCGAAGACCTGGCACAACTGATCTTCGACCTGAAAAATGTCAACCCGAGTGCCGAAATAAGCGTGAAGCTGGTATCGGAAAGCGGTGTCGGGACAATTGCAGCAGGCGTAGCAAAAGCTAAAGCCGACCGCATCGTCATATCGGGAGCCGAAGGGGGAACAGGTGCTTCTCCGATGAGCTCCATCCGCTACGCCGGACTGCCTCCCGAACTGGGATTGTCGGAGACGCAACAGACACTGGTCATGAATAACCTTCGCGGGCAGGTCCGGCTGCAAACCGACGGACAGTTGAAGACCGGGCGCGACATCGTCCTGATGGCCCTGTTGGGAGCCGAAGAGTTCGGTTTCGCCACCTCCGCCCTGATCGTACTGGGCTGCGTGATGATGCGCAAATGCCACATGAACACCTGCCCGGTGGGTGTCGCCACCCAAAACGAGGAACTGCGCAAACGTTTCCACGGCCGTTACGAATATTTGGTGAACTTCTTCACCTTCCTCGCCGAAGAGGTCCGGGAATACTTGGCGGAGATGGGCTTCAAAAGGCTGGATGACATCATCGGGCGTACGGACCTGATCGATAAGCGCCCACCCACGCCATCTGCATCCGGCAAATACGCATTGCTCGATTTCTCCAAATTGCTGCACATCCCAGCACAGGCTGCTACAAATGCCATACGTCATACGGCAGAGCAGGTCCACTTGACCGGACATGTAAAAGACCAGGACATTATCCTGCATGCCATGCCGGCCATCGAGCACCGACAAGAGATTTCTTTGGATTATGCCATAGCCAACACCGACCGCTCGGTAGGCGCCATGCTCTCCGGTGAGATTGCCAAACGATACGGCAACTCAGGATTACCGGAACATACGCTTAATATCAAATTCAAAGGTTCGGCCGGACAGAGCTTCGGCGCCTTCCTTGCGCATGGTGTCAACTTCCGCCTCGAAGGAGAAGCCAACGATTATTTAGGCAAAGGCTTGAGCGGAGGACGTATCAGCGTGATGCCTCCGGTACGGTCGACCTTCGTAGCCGAAAACAACACGATTGCCGGAAACACCCTGATGTACGGGGCGACAAGCGGCGAAGTGTATATCAACGGACGTGTAGGCGAACGTTTCTGCGTGCGTAACTCCGGTGCTATCGCCGTCGTAGAGGGAGTCGGTGACCACTGCTGCGAATATATGACCGGAGGACGCGTGGTGGTTCTCGGACGTACAGGGCGCAACTTCGCCGCCGGCATGAGCGGCGGTGTTGCTTATGTGTGGAACAAGGAAGGAGACTTCGACTACTACTGCAATATGGAGATGGTCGAACTCTCGCTGATCGAAGACAGCACGACACGCAAGGAACTGCACGAACTGATCCGCAAACATTACCATTTCACTGGCAGTCACCTCGCAAGCAAAATGCTTGACAACTGGAACAAGTATGTGGATGAATTCATACAGATCGTCCCGATCGAATATAAAAAGGTCTTGCAGGAAGAGCAGATGAAGAAGTTGCAACAAAAAATCGCTGAAATGCAGCGCGACTACTAAACGGCAGGGATACGTACCCGGCAAGTGAGGAGCGACCGTCCTTATGCGTGAGGAGTCACCGTCCTTACAAGGTCCCCCCTACCCATCCGGGCCGAATTACGAAGAAAAGAAAAGTATCAGTATAAACAATCAATTACCAACATGGGAAATCCGAAAGCATTCCTCACCATACACCGGCAAGAAGCCGGATATCGTCCCGTTCATGAACGCATCGACGACTTTAGCGAAGTAGAACAAACGCTCAACAGCAGCGACCGCCGCACACAGGCTTCCCGCTGCATGGACTGCGGCGTGCCCTTCTGCCACTGGGCCTGCCCGTTAGGTAACAAACAACCCGAATGGCAAGACCTGCTCTATAAAGGCAGATGGCGCGAAGCCTTCCACGTGTTGGAGCAGACCTGCGACTTCCCGGAGTTTACCGGACGCATCTGCCCCACTCTCTGTGAGAAAAGCTGTGTGCTGAAACTGAGCTGCGACGAGCCTGTCACGATACGCGAAAACGAAGCCTCCATCGTAGAGGCCGCTTTTCGCGAAGGATACATCCAACCGGTCCGCCCCATCCGCAACGGCAAGCGGGTAGCCGTGATCGGCAGCGGCCCGGCCGGACTGACAGCAGCCAACCAACTGAACCGCCGGGGATACGAAGTAACGGTATTCGAGAAATACGAACTCCCAGGCGGCCTGCTCCGATTCGGTATTCCGAACTTCAAATTAGGGAAGAACATCATCGACCGCCGTATCCGGCTGATGGAACAGGAAGGGATCGTCTTCAAAGTCAACACGATGGTCGGCAACGAAGTATCCGCCAAAGAGATCGCCTCGACGTTCGATGCCGTCTGTATCGCCATCGGTTCCGAAGTGCCGCGCGACCTCCCCATCGAAGGGCGTAATCTGAAAGGCGTCCATTTCGCCCTCGAACTGTTGTCACAACAGAACCGTATCCTCGAAGGCATCGTCATCCCGCCTAAAGACATCATCAACTGCAAAGGCAAGAAAATCCTCATCATCGGTGGCGGCGACACGGGAAGCGACTGCGTCGGGACAGCCAATCGCCACAAAGCCGCTAACGTGACGCAAATCGAAATCATGCCCCAGCCGCCCGTCGGACATAACCCGACAACTCCCTGGCCCCTGTACCCGCAAGTGCTGAAAACGAGCAGCAGCCACGAAGAAGGATGCATCCGCCGCTGGAACCTCGCCTCCGTCCGTTTCATCGGCGAAAAGAACACACTGAAAGGCGTCGAAGTCGAAGAGGTGGAATGGTTGCCTGCGAAAAACGGCGGACGTCCCGAAATGTGGAAGACAGGCCGTACGGAAATAATCGAAGCCGACCTCGTCTTTCTCGCGATGGGCTTCATCCACCCCGAACAGGAAGGGCTGATCAAAGAACTTTCCATCGCCGTCGACACACGCGGCAACATCGCCGTCGATCCGGGTACCAACCGGATAGCCGACACCAATATCTTCGCCTCAGGCGATGCCGTCAGCGGTGCCAGCCTCGTTGTCCGTGCCATGGCCTCCGGTCGCAAAGCAGCAGCCGCTATCGACAAATACCTGCACCCCCATAAATCATAATTCATAATTCATAAATCATAATTCCCATGTGTGGTATTACAGCAATCTTCAACATCCATAGCAGCGCCGCCGACCTTCGTCAGCAAGCCCTGAAAATGAGTAAACGTATCCGTCACCGCGGCCCGGACTGGAGCGGCATCTATCAAGGAAAAACCGCCATCCTCGTCACGCATGATATTTCCGAAGCCATCAGCATGGCAGACCGGGTACTGATCCTTTCCCGGCGTCCTGCCTCTGTGGTAAAAATCGTTCCCATAGATCTGGATATGGAAGAGCGCACGCCTCTTGCATCAAGAAATGCGCCTGCTTTCAAATCCTATTTCACCTTAATCTGGAAGGAGCTGAATCAGAATGCATGAACCCTCCCACGCACAAAAAGCATATCTTGCGCGGCAGAAAAGGGACCGTTGTCTTGTTGTTGGTGCAAGGCTTCTGGTCTTTCTTATTTTTCTGGCACAGTGGGAGATCTTCTCACGGCTTGGCTGGATCGATTCCTTTATTTTCAGCAGCCCCTCCATGATCTTCAAAACCTTTGTGGAAATGGCCCA